>Ga0207062_1143_pt1 | contig 17712 bp, 14 predicted proteins | sample Alteio_BWMinCont_28_FD_153266 | JGI IMG/M metagenome (GOLD analysis project Ga0207062, IMG submission 153266) | Enriched cells from forest soil in Barre Woods Harvard Forest LTER site, Petersham, Massachusetts, United States -... | ecosystem: Environmental > Terrestrial > Soil > Temperate forest >... | reverse complement strand
GGATTCCGCTGCTGCTGATCTGGCTTTTGCTTTTGCCGCTGGGCATCGCTAACCAGCGCAAGGCAATCATCGAAGGATTGAAGGATTCCGTGGAAGCGTTCTCCAAGGCGGTGGAGGGATCGACGCCCAAAGACGTGATGATGCTGGTGCTGGTCACGCAATATTTGGACACGATGAAGGAAATTGGCTGCAACGACAGGAGCAACACCATTCTGATGTCACACTCACCAGGCGCGGTCAGCGACCTCTTTCGCCAGATGCAGGACGCAGTCATGATCGGACAGAAGGTGGCAAATCCAGGCGCCTAGGGACTATCAGAGGCTAGGGTTTCATTCGCAGAAGACGCGGACTTTCACTTTGGTGTTCGCATCCTTCTGATCGACGTCCACGACCAAGTCGCTGAGCTGCTCGACCAACTCTTCCAGATTGTCTGGCTTAATTTGGGTCAGGTCAACGGGGAAGCCCTTCTCTTGCATTGCCAGGTTCGCCTTTTGCAGAGCCGCGGCGGGAATCAGGTACGCCAGCTTCACCCCGGCGCGAAGCAGTTGCATGGGTACGCGGACATTGACTTTGGTCGGTCCGTCATGGCGGTCTCCGTCTTCCGAGTCCACCTGGACACGAAGATATTTGGGGCGGTCCTTCCCCCCTGACTTGGGGCCCATCTCGGATGACTTCGTGGTGGATGGTTCTTCCATCGCGGAAATCAGTCGTTCGGCTTCGTCGGCGCTGAGTTTTCCTTCCGAGAGCATTTGCAGAATCTGGCGGCGATGTTCGTTCATATTTTTAACTCCTCGTTCTAGAGAATGTGAAGCGACCCTCCGGCGGTGCGATGTTCGAAGTCCAGCTGGGTGTCGGTGAGGGCGCTCAGGATCTGCCATAGCACGGCGACCAAGCGCATCGGATTCACGCGGCAAACCAAACAAGCGGTGAAAATAAATGGCAACAGCAAGATGCCCAGCGGCAAAAGCAAAAGCCAGATCAGCAGCAGCGGAATCCATAGACGGAGCGTGCGGCTCTCCTGGCTGCGCAGGCGGACAACAGCCACGAACGGAATCATTTCAGCGTCTCCATCTCGCGGATCGCATCTTCCGCGGTGATCTCTCCCTGCTGCAGGCGCTCGAGGATCTCGGCCCTGGAGGGCATGGGATTGGTTTCAACAAACTCAAGGCTCTCGGCAATGCGGTTCAGGCGCGACTTGATGGTCGGATAGCTGACGCCAAAGATACGTTCCATCTCTTTGATCGAGCCGTGCGAGCGGACGAAGGCAGTGATAAAGATCTGGTCGTCCATGTCCAGGCGCGCCAGTTGAGGAAGCTCAAAGCTGCCTTCAATGGCGATGTCCCGATCGGCAATGCGAACTCGCTCGATCACAACCGGGTGACCTTGGGTCAGCTGGGTCAATTCCTGCCAATCTCTAGAAGATTTCACGCTTCCCTCCCGTCGCGCATTATTAATTTAATAGATTTATAAATTAACTAACTTAATGTTGTCAAATTATATATTTAACTATATTAATTGAACTAATGTATGGAGACAGTCGAGCGGGAAGTCCAACGGAACCGAGAAGGAGACTCGCTCATCTAAAGAATTGACTTCCGGCTGCGGGAAACCTAGTCTGGAGGTGGTTCTTTACAGGCCATCCCACCAGTGGGGGCGTCACGGCTTCGACGGAGATGCTTGCGGCCAAGAGGCATGCCGGGGTGCACACACCCGTAATCGTGGGCAAAATGATAATTGCCAATCAACAGATGGCATACGCAGCCTAACTAGTTTAGGCAGCCGTTCGAGGAGGCTTCGCCCGTGGGCCTCCGAAGGACGTCACACAGCGGGCTGCTCTTTCCGTCTACGTCTGGGGCGGAAGGCTAAGACCTCAGGCTAGCGGAACGCGTTTCTTGTCGGTTCTGAGCGCGGGCCGCGAACGTCCCAGGGTAATGCCTGGGGCATGAACGCGACTAAGCATGTAGCTCTCTTGACCAGTAACATTTTCGGACGCGGGTTCGACTCCCGCCGCCTCCACCAAGAACTCGTTTATTATCAATTACTTGCTGACGTATTCTAATTTCGTACAATAACTTTCTGCGGCCGCGGATCCTCCGCCGGGCTTATCGGTCTTTCCTTCTCGCCGATTGCGAACCAAGCGAACGACCGATTATTCCTAGCAGGAAAAGCTGGGGAGAATGCATGCTCGGTTTTCGCAGTGCCATTCTTGAGGCAGGATCTATTTATAAGTTCCTGTTTGCCGAACATCCACACACTCGGTGGGTTTGCGGACGCAAGGGCATTTGTCGGGACTGATTTCCCGTAGATCCTCTCAAAAAACTTTCTACTCTTATGTTAGAAGGTCATCCGCAACCGGAACTCTATCTGCCGCGGGGCCCCGAGCGAGTAGACACCAGTTCCGACGCCAACGCGATCTATGTTGTGTGCAGTGGAAGTAGTCCCATTGATCTGTCCCGGTGTCCCGTTCAGCAAGCCATGGAGCGAGGCTGCCGGCAGATCAAAGTTCGCGAAGTTGAAGAGGTTGTAGAATCCGACGCTTGGCTCGACGGTGAGGTGTTCGTAGAAGGTGTGACTCCACGAGACTTTGAGGTCGAACGCACGCAGCCACGCCAGATTCACCTGATTGCCGGGACCACTGGGCGGCGGGCACTGCGGATCGACTACTGGAGGAGCCAAGCAGACGTGCGGGGCAACCGCTCCCAGCGCCTGCAGTTGCTGCATGCTGAACAGCCCGTTTTGGGCGAGCACTTGACCCGCCGGTGTCGGCTGGTTGGCGTAGATATTGTTGTACTTCGCAATTGCGTTGTTAATGTTCGACGCATTGATTCCGCGGTCAAAGTTTCCGACATGCGTTCCAGGCAAAGGATCCTGAATAGTGCCATCTCCCGTGAAATCAGTGCGAAAGATCTCACCCGGCCCCAGGTTGGTATTAGGTACCCACATGGTGGTCGAGAGCGGACTCCAGAAATGTCCCATTAGACTCAATTGGAACCGACCGAATAATTCCGCATAGCCGCCAAAGGAAAGCTGGTGCGTGCGATCCAGAGTCGAGGGGCCGAAGTAACGGTTGGGCCGGGTGTTGTCGAGCGCAGAGATGCCGCTGTCCTGATCCCCGGATGCGGGACCGATTGGACTGTTGCCGCCTGTATTCTCGAAACTGGATAACGCGTATGACACCTGCAAGTTCAATTGGTGCACACCCTTGAACGGCTGCGTTACGTTCTGAGTTAACCTAGTTTGCAAGCCGTTGTAGACCGATCTGCCGATCGAATTCAAGAATGGCAACGGAGGTGCAGCGGGGTTGATGCCACCGAACGCACAGGGGTAACCGAACCCGACTTTCGGATCCGTACAGGCCACATCGAAATCGGCTGATGAACTCAGGCCCCAGATGGCGAAGTCGGACATGGCGGCTGGTCTCGGAGTGTAGCCCGTATTCCCGGTGCCGGCAGGATTGTTTGGGCAGAGGAGGATTGCCTGGTCGATAGTTGATACCCCGCAGTTTGCCAGAGTAGTGTTTATCGCCTGAATAGCCCCACGCTTATTGAAGTAACGAATGTCCCCCGCATGGTTCTCATCAATCCCCAACAAGTAATGGGTCTGTACGTTCCGAACGAAGTCCGCGCTGAAAACCGTTCCAGGACGGATTTCCTGCTGAACCCCAACGTTCATCTCCGCTGAACGTGGTGTCTGGTAGTGGGGATCGATCATGGTCGCGCCTATGCCAAAGCCGATCGATGGCAGAAGTTTTCCGACAAAATTTGGATTGGGTATGCTCACACTGAACGGCGAGAGCGACTGGTATAGCTGTTCGTAAGCGGTAATCTGATTGGCTACAGTTCCGATCGCCACCGGACCACCGCCTTTGCCGCAAAACGTCGCCAGCGGTAGCGTGGTTGTAGTGCCTGAAGGATTTGTTACGACCACCGGTAGGGGCTGGTTGGAAGCTGCACACACAGTCGGCGTTTGAGCGAATGCACCCTTTGGTGCACGGCTCAGAAGATCGAACGCGCCAATATTACCAAGTACGTTTTCGTAAGACAGGCCAATGCCGCCCCGGACGGAAGTCTTGCCTTTGCCGGTCGGATCCCAGGCGAACCCGAGTTGCGGAGCAAAATTCAAATTTGGCTGCCGAACGGGATTGCCCAGGCCAGGAATCAAGGCGTTGAGCTGTGGAATGGAAGGATAGTTACTGTTAGTACGGCCTGTGTCACGCATGTATCGCAAACCATAGCTCAGCGTGAAACTTCTCTTCCATCTCCACGTATCCCCAAAGTACAGACCGAAGCGGTGGAAGAAGAAGGCTCCCGCGGGCAGTCCCAGGCCTGGTGTGGGGCTGAAGTAGCCGAGCCCGTTGCCGATGACAACAACTTCCACTGGATAGTTCAGTGGGCAACTCGCGCCTGTCAGCATCATTCCGTTTAGCGTGGCACACGCGAAAGTTCCCGCGGCAGCGAAAATCTCCTCCGATGTACCAATATTCGTCGACAACAACGGCGCGAGGCTTACTTGGCGTGCAGAGGCTGCGATAGCGACACGGTTAAAGTCAAAACCGTAGCGGACGATATGGCGCCCCAATGTTCTGCTTCCGTCGTACCTCACCTGGTGGTTGCTCTGGAGGATTAAAACAGGTGCCGAATAAGCCGGGGGGCCGGTGAAAAGATCCATACCAATCTGTAACGATAGCGGGGTGTTGGCTAAAGGCAGGCTGCTGCCGCTGGTTGCATCGGCTGTTACACGCTGGGTTTTCAAATACTCGAATCGGAAACTGTGAGTGAAACTTCCCGTGTTGAAGTCGAAACCAGAAACGTGCGTTCGGGTGATGTTGTCACCTTTATATACTTCAAAACCCGATTGTCCATTTGCCACAAACGTGTTCTTAAAGTAGCCGAGTCGATAGAAGGCATGCTCAGAGTGGCTCAGTTGAAAGTCTGCTTTCCCCAGCAGATTGGTTTCTGTGAAGGGCGCGCTGAAGGAGCCCGAATATTGATCGAACGGAGGCGCGACCAGGACCGGTGCCTGCAAATGCTGTTGTGTGCGTTCTCCGTCCAAAAAGTAGAAGAATCTGTTTTGGAGGATCGGCCCGCCCACACGCCCACCATACTGGGACCGCTGAAAAGGCTCGGAGAGTCCGGGTGGCGCGGGCAGCGCGGCGGCCAGCAGACTATCTCGAAAAGAATCGAAAGCCTCGCCGTGGATGTCGTTCGTCCCTGAACGTGTGGTGACATTGATCGCGCCAGAAGTGGTCAACTCAGTGGAAAGATCCAAGCTCGATTGGCTGAGCTGGAACTCCTGGATTCCGCTGGCTGGAATGTTCGTCGTCGTCGAACCGAAGACCTCGTCCGAGACGTCGACCCCATCGACTTCGATGCGGGTCGTGCGGCCAAATCGCCCTCCGAATGAAATCGATGAAAAGCCCTCTTTGGTCCCGAGGTCCGCTCCGTCTTGGATCTGAACCCCAGGTTCCAACTGCGCCAGATCCATCAAATTCCGCCCGTTTACCGGCAAGTTCTCGATCTGCTGCACACTCAACACGCCTTGCACGGTGGGCTGTTCCGTATTCACACGTACTTCGGACTCTCGCACTTCGACAACTTGAGTTTCCGGTCCGATCTGTAGCTTCACATTCACGGTGGCCATATTGCCGAGCTGAATGGTCAGCAAAACTACTGTTGAGGTGAAACCTTTCGCCGAAACAAATGTTTTATAAGAACCCGGAACCAAGGCCCCTGAATTGAACGCCCCGGAAGAATTCGTGGTGAGCCCTATCACCTGTTTCGTGGCGACATTGGTGATTGTCACCTCGGCGCCTCTGATCACAGCATCGGAAGGATCGTCGACTATTCCCACAATGCTGCCAGTGCCGACGGTAGTTTGGGCAGGCAAGGAACAGGTAATGCTCCCCATCATCAATAGAAGTAATCCAGAAATCAGCGCACGTGCTCTGACGATGGCGGTCATGACACGGGCTATTGCTGCAGCCCGAGGCGGTGGAGTAGATCTGCGAATCTCGGGTCGGAGCGCAGGGAAACGAGCATCGGATCGGACTTGATGAAGTCCACGTCTGCTCCGGGAGTAACCACATCCCGGTGGATGTACGCCTGTTCCAGCCAGTAAAAGGCACGATCCTGATCGCCTAAGATCGCGTACACCTCCGCCAAATTCACAGGCATTGACAACTTCTTGGTCGCATCGAGATATTCCAGCTGCTTAGCGTACTCTCGCATCGCCCCCGAGTACCCGGAATTCGCGAAGGCGCGACGAAGATTGGCTGCCACTTCCGGGAGCCCGTACAGCATCATGGCCTGCTCCAATTCCTGGATCGATTCCTGCCGCATCCCTTTCTTGGCGTACAGCATATAAAGCAAGTGATGGGAGAACCCGTCGTCGGAATGAGTTCCGAGCAGCATCTTGGCAATCGCAATGGAATGGTCGTACTCTCCTTGCAGAAACAAGATCCACGACAAATGATCGTTGCTCGGGTCGAGTTCTTGTGCCATCTGACATTCTTTTCTGGCTTCGTCCAAGCGTCCATCGATGCCAAGGAATTTGCAGAACTCGTCATGGGCATAAGCGTTGTTGGGATTGAGCGCGACGGCCTTCTGGTAGTCTGCCTCCGCTCCCGGCCAATCACGAACGATCGATTTGCTAAAAGCAAGAATCGCCCATGCATCCGAAAAACCCGGGGCCAAAGCCACGGCTCGCTCTGCCGCGTTTCGCATGATCGTGGTGTCTTGATTGGAAGCGTAAAAGCGATTCGAGTACGCGATCGCGATTCCCACGTAAGCCGGAGCGAAATTTGGATCGGCATCGATCGCCTGCTGGAAATAATCAACGCCCTTCCTGTTCTCCTCGTCTCCAGAACCCCTGCTGTATTTGTGCAGGTGATAATTCGCTTGAAGATAGGCTTCAAACGCCTTTGGGGTTGCCGGCCGAGGCTGTTCCAGTGTTATCTGGCCTGGCGTTCCGAGCCGTGTTTGAATCTGGCGCGCAATCTCTTGCGTCACGTCGCGTTCGAGCGTGAAAACGTTACCCATATCACCCTCGAAGCTATTTGCCCAAATGTGTTTGTCGGACGGTCCGTAGATAAGCTGTGCAGTGATGCGCACGCGATCGCCAGATCGCTGCACCGTACCTTCTACGATGCCGTCCACACCCAACTCGCGCGCAATTTCCGGGAGTGACTTCTTGGTTAGCTTGTACTGCAAGGAAGAGGTGCGCGAGACTACCTTCAGGTTGCTGATCTGCGCGAGATCGGTGATCAGCGCGTCCGTCATTCCGTCGCAGAAATATTCCTGAGCAGGATCGGCTGAGAGGTTTTGCAGAGGTAGCACAGCGATGGAACGAACCTGGGGAGTCGCGCCGACTGTGAGCCGAGGCCAGATTTTCCCAACACTGATTCCCGCAGCGAGCACTATCACTACCCCAAAACCGAACGCCAGACTCAATTGCAAGGTTCGACGAGAGGTATGCGCGGGAGTCTGTTCCGCCACTATCGATGATGCGTCGGCTGACGAAGCGGTGTTTCCGTTCGCACTCACGGGTGCAATGAATCGGTATCCACGCCGGGAGAGTGTTTCGATGAATCGGGGACTTTCGGCGGTGTCGCTCAGGGCTTCCCGCAGCTTTTTGACCGCGTTGTAAACACCTCGGTCAAAATCTACGAAAGTGTCAGACGGCCAGATGCGCCGCTGCAGTTCCTCCCGGGTCACCACTGTACCGGGGTGCTCCAAAAGAATCTGCAGAACCTGGAAGGGCTGGTCTTGAAGGCGCACCTTCAGCCCCTGCTTGCGCAGTTCCCGGCTGTCCGCATCAAGCTCGAAGACACCGAAGCGCACGAGCGTGCGAGATGGAGGAACCTCATTCACTCGGCCCCCACGTCCCCAACGTGCTCGAAAGTGTATCACGGAAAAGTGTAGACAGCGCGCTAAACCCCGCGCTGGCAAGCAATTAGCCGAATCAAGACAAGATCAATACGGAACACATGCAGTGCATTGACCTTCCCGGCCTACTGGAGCACAAAGGACGAGTCCGCACCCGCTTAGAGGCGGGGTTGGCGAGCCAAGCGCGGAACGGCTTGCGGGGTTCGCGGGTTCGATCTTCGGTTTCCAAACAAGACATCCCAGAATGGGGAGAACATTATGAAACGGATCGTTGGTGGGTTGATCGCGGCTCTCTGCACGCTGAGCCTTTGCATAACCGCTCATGCGCAAACCATAACCGTGTTCGACGCTCCCGGTGCGGGCACAGGTCCCGGCCAGGGAACCTATGGCATCGCCATCCACCCGTCGGGGGCAATCGCGGGAGCCGACATCGACGCGAATGGTGTCTTTCACGGGTACCTACGTTCTCGGAGTAGGGATTTTACTGTCATTGACGCTCCGGGCGCGGGCAGCGGCCCGGGCCAGGGCACGATCTGCTGGAGCATCAACCCGATCGGGGAGATCGCCGGCCAGTACTTTGACGCGAGCGGCGTGTCTCATGGATTCCTGCGAACTCCGAACGGCTATTTCGCGATCTACGATGCTCCCGGAGCGGGCACCGGGCCCGGCCAAGGCACCACCGGCGAGAGCATTAATGCGGCGGGAGAGATCACGGGCGAGGACATTGACGCGAACGGAGCATATCACGGCTTTCTGCGCGTTCCCAAAGGCACAATCACCGCGTTCGACGTTCCCGAAGCTGGCTCAGGCTCCAACCAGGGCACATTCGTCTCAACGGTCTCAGGCATTACGTCAGCTGGACGGATCATCGGATATTACATCGACAGCAGCAATGTGGCACACGGCTACGTACGTGCTCCAAACGGCGCCATCACTACGTTCGACGCTCCGGGCGCAGGCACGGGTCCCGGCCAGGGCTCGCTTGTTGGAAGCATCAACCCGAAGGGAGCGATCTCGTTCTGGGATCAAGACGCGAGCGGCGTATATCACGGGGACGTGCGTGCTCCGGATGGCACGATCACGACGTTCGACGCCCCGGGTGCAGGTACAGGCGCCTCCCAGGGCACCCAGGCCGCGAACATCAACCCGGCGGGGGCGGTCACGGGAAACTACGTGGACGCCAGCGCTGTCGCACACGGCTTCCTGCGGGCTCCAGGGGGTGTCTTCACCACCTTTGACGCTCCCGGCGCGGGCACCGGACCCGGTCAGGGCACGACTCCGTATAGCAATAACCCGGCGGGGGCGATCACAGGTTGGGAAATTGACGCGAACGGTGTGCTTCACGGCTTCCTGCGGACCTCGTGAGGCCGAAGATATGAGGTAATACCGGGCTCGTTTCCGACAGCTGGGCCAACCGCCGATTGAAAGTTAAGACAAGATACGTTCTGAACAATTCCCTTGTTGGCATTCGCTCACCGTCGAATTCTAAGCGCTGAATCGGTAGTTGATTTGAAATTCAAGGAGAACGAAACATGAGGAAAACAACAGTGATCGTCATGCGAGCTATCTCGTCGCTGCTCTCTCTCGCGGTAATCATTTGTGCGTCGGTCTTAGCCTTCGCGCAAGCATCGCCTGCGGTTTTCCAGTCCTTCGATGTGCCAGGCGCCACCGATACAGAGCCTGCCGCTATTACCCCGTCAGGAGAAATTGTCGGACTCTACTTTAATCCCGACGGCAGTCTCCATGGATTTCTGTTGCGAAAAGGCACGTTCACTTCGATTGATGTTCCGGGAGCAACCTCAACCGCTGTAGCGGGGATCAATGCGCGGGGTGAAATGGTGGGTGCCTACAGCGATGGTCAGGCCAACCACGGCTTTCGGCTGAGCCAAGGGCGCTTCAGCACGATCGACTACCCGGGTTCCTTGAATACCATCGCTACCGGGATCGGTTCCGACGGTGGCATTGTTGGAGTTGGAAGCGATAACGGGGTCAATTACCGTGGCTATCTTCTAAAGCGCGGAACCTTTTCGTCGATCATCTTTCCTGGCACATCCGTGACGTTTCAGGAACCGACAATGATCGCCGCGGGCCGCATTGTCGGTGGGTATGTGGATGATGCCGGTGTCCATGGGTATCTACTGGTCGACGGGAGCTTTAAGACGATCGACTGTCCCGGAGCTCCAGGAGGTGTATTTCTCAGCGGAATAGATTCGCTTGGCCGGATGGCCGGGGAAATGACCACCACAGATGGACATCAACATGGTCTAGTCGTCCGTAACGACGATTGCATAGCCGTTGATTTCCCTGATTCGATCGCGACTTACGCGAACAGTATCGATCCCGGTGGTGATGTCGTCGGGCGCTACACAGATGCTGGTGGCCACACACACGGATTTGTCGTCGAGCACTTCCTGCATGGCCAATCGGCACCATGAAATGCTGAACCAGGCCCTTTCGCAAGCGGCTCGTGCGAGGTCTTCCGAGTTGACAGGGGTGGATTTGGAGAGTTGGGCCACACAAGTTGCCGTAACGGCCCCATAGGCGATGAAGGTATCCGCGATGAGTTCGTGAGCCTTGGAGGAATTGCAACTCGGCTAGCTCGTAAGAACTTCCAGCAGATCAAAATGCAACCCGAAACAAGAAAGGCTTCATGAATGTCGGCACGCTTCTCGTAACGGACGCGCAGTCGACGGAACTGGTTCAGCCAGGCAAAAGTCCGTCCCACGACCCGAGGGAAACCCGGGGAGGGAAAACCGGGGACAGACAGGACGTTCCCCGGATTCGTCCGAATACGAGCAGTCGTTGTATGGGCAGCGTGCCATGGAAGTAGATGTGCAAGAAATCGAGGCACAGCACTTCTTAACAGCTGCGAAGCTGAGGTGGATATGATTTCACAGCATGGCGGATTCGGATTAGCCCTGTGCCTGACGGTCCTCTCGACGATGCCGGGCCGAGCTCAGACTGTGGGTGCTACAGTCCCCGCAGGGGGCTCTCCCCAAGCAGTGGCGGTCAACACCGTAACCAACAAGATCTATGTCGCGAATTATCTGAGTGGAAATATCACAGCTATTGACGGCTCGACAAACTCTACGACGACCGTGTCGGCAGGGCTTCGTCCCGTGGCTGTGGCAGTGAATGAAGCTACGAACAGGATTTATGTGGCCAATCACGGTGACGCCCTGCAGTGGGGTGGCGACCCAGGCAGCGTCACTGTTATCGATGGTGTTACCGGTTCGACTACGACAGTGATTGATCCGAATGCTTCGGTTCCTAATGCCGTGGCCGTAAATTCGGTGACGAACGAGATATATGTGGCGAATTTCTTGAGCAGCAACATTACCGTCATTGACGGCGATACGAACGCGACCACAACAATCACCGATCCCAACGCGGCGAATCTGACCGTCTATGCCATCGCCGTGAACGAGATGACCAACAAAATCTATGTCGCTAACAACGACATCGACCGGCCCGTGGCCAGCCCGGGCAGCATTACGGTTGTGGATGGCGTCACAAACTCAACCACCACAATAACCGATCCCAAAGCAAATACGCCCAACTCGTTAGCTGTGAACCCTGTGACCAACAAGATTTATATAACAAACGTAGGAAACGGGACGGGGCCGGGGAGCATAACTCTGATTGATGGCGCGACCAACTCCACGACGAACATCACTGATGCCAATTTGTGGCCCGGAATTGACAGCCGGGGATTTTCAGTGGCTGTGAACTCAGTGACGAACAAGGTCTATGTGGCAGATGAAATAGATTCGACCCTAAAGAGCCATGTCACTGTTATTGACGGGGGATCTAATTCCGTTACAACAATCACGGATCCCAGCGCGATCGCATCGGTAGCGGTGGCGGTGGATTCAAACACGAATACCATCTACATAGCCAATGGAGGCTGCCTGCTTCTGAGCGGCTGCAACGACCCGGGCAGCGTTTCGGTTATTGACGGCGCCACTGATTCCTTCTCCACACTCACCGACCCTAACGCGAACGCCCCTTTGGCAGTTGCCGTCAACCCCGTGACCAATACCATCTACACGGCAAACGCGGTTAGCGGCAACGTCACAGTGATCAACGGTTCGGCGGGTACCTCGAATTTGACGCTCTCCGTGAACCTTGCCGGCAACGGGAGCGGAACGGTCACGAGCAATCCGCCGGGCATCGATTGCGGGGGTTCTTGTTCAGCAAGCTTTGCTCCGGGGACTTCGGTGACTCTAACGGTTGCTCCGATGCCGACTTCGAATTTCACCGGCTGGGGCGGAGCCTGCTCCGGCACAGGCACGTGCATTGTGACAATCAACGCTGATGTTTCAGTGACTGCGAACTTCACATCCGAGGATTTCTCGCTCCAGCCAGCATCTGTGGCACTGGCGTTGCAACCGGGGACGCAAGGCACGGATGTCATAGCGATCGCAGGAGTGAACGGGTCATTTGGGGGCGCTGTTCAACTTTCCTGCGTGGTCACCGGACCAGCCCCAATGCCGACCTGCGCACTTTCTCCTACATCCGTGACGCCGGGAGCTAATTCCACGCTGACGATCAGCGATGCGGCCATGTCGACGAGATTGGCGCAGCAGGCCGGAAGACTGCAGTATACACTCTGGCTGCCACTGCTTTTCGGGATCACACTCGTAGCGGCACCGAAAAGGCAAAGGCACCGCTATTGCAGTGTCTGTCTTTGGTTCCTGTCTTTCGTGTTGCTACAGACAGCATGTAGCGGCGGGCATGGAGTGTCACCGACGAATTACACCGTGGCTGTGACTGGCACTTCGGGTTCAATCCAGCACACGACACAAGTAAAAGTCACAGTCCAGTGAACGAGAGTGGCTTTATCAGAGTTTCGTCGGATGACTTGGGCGGTGCGTGATGAATTCAAGAAAACGCATGACGCTGTTTCGGTTGTTGCCGTCCGTTTTTCTGGCTGCAGGTAATTTCGGATGTGGCGGCTCTAGTCAGACGTTCCCGCCGCCCTCCCAGATTTCCGTAACACTATCGACGGCGGTGTCCACTGTCCAACCCAATTCCACCGCAAAACTCACCGCCACCGTAAGCGGTGATGCGAGCAACAGCGGAATCACGTGGGCTATATCTTGCTCCGCTACCCAATGCGGATCGATTACACCTCTAACGACACCGAGTGGAGCAGCCGCAACCTACAACTGCGCCCGCCACAGTGCCCGCGAATATAAACATTACCGTTACTGCCACGTCAGTTGCCGACAAGTCAAAGGCAAGCTCAGCGACTGTCATCCCCGTTGGCGCTATCCCCGGCTACGATGTCGGAGTGGATTACCACGCTTACGGACTTGACATCGACACAACCGGCTTCATCGCTATCTACAATCAGACGCAGGTGCGCCAGACGGTGCAAGCGCAGGTGCAGGGTATGGCTGGCCGCGGTGCAACATTCCTTCACACAAGTATTTGGGTTGCAAAACCCCCTGGCACGAATTGCTGCTCAACGGCAGAAGCTACTTTCCCACCGACCGGTCAGGAAGTGGCCAACCTCCGGGCTTATGTGCAAGACGTAGCTGCTGTGGCCGGGGCCCAAGGAACCCGAATGCGGCCGGGAGGAGCCGCCGATTTCACGATCGGATCTCCGGCCACTGGCCTCGGTTCCCCTGCCATCTCCGCTGCTGATTTCACCTCCCGCGTTCAGAGCACCATCGACCCTGTTCTGGGTGCGGTAAGCGACGTGACTCGTCCTGATGGCGTCCGCGTCGTGGACACCATCTTTTTTGCTCCGGAAGTATTGATCCCGGGGCCCGGCGAGACCGACGGAAACCCTAACGAGGGATGGTTCTTTACAACCAGTTACCCGTACTTCGTGTCGGCCGTTTCCACGAAGGGGATCCGGCCAAGTGTTTACTTCTGGGCTGATGGGAATGAGGCCGATGTGGACGACAGCACTTACGTCGACTCGCTTTACCCGATTCTCGACGGCCGACGCTCCATGTTTTGGGTCTACCGCAGCATGAGATTCATGGCCCACAATGGACTTCCGCTGCCCTCGCGAATTGATTTCTCATGTTACCTCGACTCCACAGGTGCAACATACGATCAACTGCTCCAGCACGTCCTGGACGATGCTGATGCCACGCTTCCTTCGCTCGGAGCCCCACGCTTATATGGCGCTGCTGAGATTTATTACTTAGCGGACACGAACTTGCGGCTTCAATATGGTCAGGCATTCACGACTCAAGCAGCGCAGAACCCGCGCCTGCAACGTGTCAGCTTCTGGACCACGCCCGGCGGCGGACCCAATATGGAAGAGCAGAACTCTGCCTATCCCTTCGCGATTGAAGACTTCTTGCCTCCTGCTCCCTGATTGACCATCGCAAGATCATTTTCATCGGCGGACTAGCCAACGCCGCCATTTTCGATTGTCTTAGAGTTTGAAACTTCAAACAGATTAACGTTTATGAATCGACAGTTGTTGAGTCGGAAGTGCATTGTCGTCAACAAAACGAGAACGGCAGTCGCCAGTTGATAACGTTCATCGTTTGTGACGCACTACACTAGAACAGAACGGTATTTTCAATTCTGAAGTGTCGATGCTCGCACGACCAACTCTATTGCGAGGTCGCGCTCCTTGATATCCTTGAAGAACCGGCCCAATTCGGGACTTGCACGGTGTTGGTTTCGGCGAAAACTCGGTCGAGTTTTTTCTCGATCCATGGCGGCGAATCTATGGGATAGTGCGGTTGCGATGTGGTGGGCGTCGGAATTAAGAGTGCAAAGCATTTTCGTACAATAAACGTACAATGGATTGGGCAATGAGGCCTTTCTAGCCGTTGTAGCAGTTCCGAGAATCAGTAACTTACGTGCTGTCAACACCCTGAATAGTTCGACTCCCGCCGCCTCCACCATGTAGTTTATTATCAATTAGTTACAGACGCTTAGATTTTTCACGAACCTGTATTCTCAATCCAGTGTTACTTTTCGGACGTGGGTTCCTTCTGCAGGCCATATACCGCTTGAAAGTCTGAACCGTCATCACTTCCTGGTATGTAATGACGTATTGCAACAATTGCATCCATCGCGCCCGAAGGCCCGAAGGGCGCGAAAATCGAGTCACGCCCACAAGCAAGACATTGGCGCAGCAACAAGACGGTCGCCGAAGTGGACCGGCCTTCCGCCATCGTAGAGAACCACTCCCAGCTTGAAGTTATCGCCGCAGGCCTCCGCCAACTTTCGGAGTCCCTTGAAGTCACCAGCATTCACGGTAGCGCTCGCCTTGACTTCGATACCGACCAATGCGCCACTTCCCGTTTCAATCACGAGGTCAACCTCGTCCTGATCTTTGTCCCGGTAGTGGTATAAAGCGCAGCTCTCATCAAACCAAGACGCCTGTTTCAACACCTCAGAGAAAACAAATGTTTCCAGCAACGGTCCGAAGATCGAACGGTCTTTCGCAATCCGATCCGCGTTAGCCCCCAAGAGTGCGCCGAGCAGGCCGGAATCAAGGAAATGCAGCTTGGGCGTCTTTACCAACCGCTTCAGCTGGTTCCGAAACCACGGTTCCACCCGACGAACGAGAAACAACTGCTCAAGAATAGAGACATACTTTCTGGTGGTCTTGTCGTCAAACCCAACTTGGCCGCCTATCTGCGTGAAATTGGTGAGCTGGCCAGAGTGGTGGGCGAGAACCTGTAGTAGCCTTGGCATTTGATCAAGCTTTTCCACGTCGGCAACTTCGCGTACATCCCGCTGCACGATGGCTCTGATGTAATCCCGCGCCCACGTCTGGCGTCGCTTTGGATCTTCACGTCGCAGCATTTCGGGGTAGCCGCCAGTCAGCACGGCTTGTACTAGGTCTTTGCCGATCATTGGCTCCGCAGGTTTGCCAAGTTTGCTATCGAACGCTGCTTTGAGGAATCCCGGCTTCTTACCTCGGATTTCAGCCCGCGAGAGGGGCAGAAGGCTCACGGTCTCCATGCGGCCAGCTAAACTCTCCGAGACTTGAGGCAGAGTGAGAATATTGGCTGAGCCGGTCAACAGAAACCGGCCGGCTCGGCGATCTTCATCCACTGACTTCTTGATGGTCCGGAGAAGGTCGGGCACTCGCTGTACTTCGTCAATCGTTGTTCGGTCGAGAGCGCGCACCAACCCAGTGGGATCGCTGCGTGCCGCAGCCAACACCGTGTCGTCATCCATAGTGATGAATTCGCGTTTCCCCCCGACTAAATCGCGGACCAGCGTGGTCTTGCCGCACTGGCGCGGCCCCGTAACCATGACGACAGGCGTATCCTTGAGCGCGGTGGCCACCAGTTGGGCGGAAAAGCGAGGATAGAGCGCGTGATCGGTATCGTCCATGCCGGATGGAGGCTCCGTCCAATTCGGATTAAAGTCCCGTCTATTTCGGATTATAGACTCGTCTGATCCGGAACGGAAGCTGGACAGTGCCGGGAATTGTTTCGGCTTGTGGTGGGTGGTTTCCACCTGGGTGTGTGACCTTTCGGCGGCCTTCGCGGATCGAGCCGAGCGGGCATTTTCTGATCCGGTCTCTTCATCGTCCCTCTGTCATTGTAGTTTTGCCTTACTCAGTCGGCGCAGAAGACTTTCCTTGGCGGCGTGCTCCTGACGGAGTTCCCCCAGTGCGGACTGGAATGCAGTCATCCGGCCTTGCCGGACCGCGAGATCACGCAGGTCAACCAGCAGAGTGACCGCCTTGTCGTATTCATTGGGCTGCCGCTTTTGGATGTGCGCTGCAATCTGATTCCAAGTCGCTTCCTCGCGCTTCCCCAGTTGGTCCAGATAGCAAGAGCGGTTATCTTCGTCTTCTGCCTTCTGTCGCGCAGCTTCCGCCGCTCGCTTTGCCTCCAGTAACCGGGTTCTTTCTTCCACACGGGCATGAACCAGTCTCAGAAGATCGCCTGCAGTTCGCCGACAAATTGTGTCGGGCACGGACAGAGTGCGTCGCGCGTTCTGTTGCTCGAAACGTCGCAGCAGTCCGTTCTTCCACCGTTCACCGGGTCCTGAAACGGCGGCAGCCAGCAAATTGTTCTTCTCTTTTTCGGGCAGGCTCTGAATCCAAGTCGCCAGTTCCTTTTGATCCGGGCCAGCGTTCAGCGGCGCCGAAGGCGATGCGGCAACTTCAATGAGGTCTTCATCAATTCCGAGGAACTCGATCAGCAAATGGAGGGGAGCGGACAATTCGCCCAGACCAGCAGGCACCGCTGGCTCCAGGTCGTCCGAAGCGAACTCTCCATTCTGTGCGCTAAGTAACCATCCGAGATGAGGCAGCGCATATCTCCACGCAGAAGCTCCGAGCGCAGCGACATCAGCGAGCTCATCCACCCTGTCCCGTCGTCCCAGTCATCGTCCTCGAATTGATTTTCAAATGCAACGATCACTGAGTTCCCAGATTTTCGCACTTGAGCAGCTTCGCCTGGGAGCAGCGCTCTGAGCACTCTGTAATCGGCCAATTCCCGCGGAAGGCGAGATACAACTCACGCGTTCCCCAGTTCGCAACGTAGAGAAACGTGTCGAAGTACTTTTCCAGCAGCTTGAGAGGATCTGCCTTCAGGTCTCCCCATTCGTAGTGATTCGTGAAACTGGTTGAGGTGATCACAGCACGCGTGGAGACGGATCGCAGTTCGGCCATCTCAGCTTTTGTCAGCGCGCGGTCGATTGCCCGGAAATCGTAATACTGGTATTCGCTCACTCAGAATCCTCTGCGCCAGTGGCGGTACGCTGCGATCCATTCCGCACCGGCGGGCGCTGGCGTCGGCAATGGCAGATCGAGGATTTCGATTTTCTGCCGGATTTTGTCGCGGCGGCAAATAGCTACTATCCGGCCACTCCGTGTCATGTC
>Ga0207062_1153_pt1 | contig 17852 bp, 14 predicted proteins | sample Alteio_BWMinCont_28_FD_153266 | JGI IMG/M metagenome (GOLD analysis project Ga0207062, IMG submission 153266) | Enriched cells from forest soil in Barre Woods Harvard Forest LTER site, Petersham, Massachusetts, United States -... | ecosystem: Environmental > Terrestrial > Soil > Temperate forest >... | reverse complement strand
AGGTGAGCTATGAGAACTAAAGCTTTTGTCTGAGATTCAGTGCACTTTCGTTAAGTCCAAAAGCGAAAGAGGACTTCATACGCATTAAGCTAAGCTAAATCAGCCCCGAACGGGGCGATAGGTCTATAGCCCATAGCGTAGCCCTGAAAGGGCAAGCTATGGGTAAGACAAAATCAAATCCGAGTCCCGAATGGGACGACAGGTCTATAGCTGATCCCTGATTAGCCCTACAAGGCTGCGATTATGGAAAGAGACCTGTCGTCCCATTCGGGACTAATTTTTGTAATTATTCTACCCATAGCTTGCCCTTTCAGGACTACGCTATGGGCTATAGACCTATCGCCCCGTTCGGGGCTGGTTTAGCTTAGCTTAATGCGTATAAAGAGGACTTTCGCACTCCAAACGCTTCGCGAAATAGATGTCTAAACTAGTTGAACCTTTAGCATCGCGAAGCGTTTGGAGTGCGAAAGTCCTCTTTCGCTTTTGGACTTAAAGGACAAAATTTGACGGTCTAATTAGTTGAACTTTATACTTCAAATCAACACCATAGGCCAATCATAGGAAATGTGAGCGTGTGGGTGGGAATTGAAGAACTCAACGTTTGATCTTCTATCGCAGATGTAATTGTTCAATAAATAGGTCCAGAGCATAAGGATGATGCTCTAAGTTTTTTGTCACTTTCTCCTTAAATTCACTCCTGGCATCTATGGGAAGAGTGCGGATATCAAACCCGGATGTCACAAGGGCTGTGAGGGAGGAAATTAGGGGATCTATATTATAGGCGGATGACTTAGTGTATATTTCTTTAAGTGCAGTGACTTCCGAGGGCATCAAATTCATTAACCGATAACCTCTCTCTTGCAGGCTCTTAACTCCTGATGAACGCCCTAATTTAATTAGCTCAATAATCAATTGGTTCCTCTGTTGCTGTTCTAATCTTAAGCCTCTGTCGAGAAGGATAAAGGCTAATTCTTCGCAACCGGCAATATTCTTGGTGCATGCCAGAAAAAGCTTTTCTTTTAGATTATCGCTCAAGACATATCCATTATTTTCTAAATCGGCCAATGCCATTGGATTTCCCTTTTTGACAAGTGTGCCGATAATTTCATCCTCCAGTTCTGACAGCTCCTCAGCGCTTACAGCAAGATCACTTTTTAAAAATTGAAAAGGAGTCATTTTCATGTTTTGCTGATCCATAAAGGTCTTCAGATGCTCAAAATGACCTGCACTCGCCTCTTTTAAAAAGATTGTTTTTTGAGTCTCAGGATTTACCTTATTGAAAAATTCTGGATGTCGAGTAAGAATTGTCTGTAGAATTTCTTTTTCTGTAAGTTGATTGCTTTTTTGCCATTCTGAGTCTAACCATAAGTCTAAATTCGGTTGCACATTCTTCTTGCTTAATTCATTTAAAATCTCCTGATTACCGCTCACAGCAGCTTTTAAATAGACAATCTGCATTTTTTCATTTTTAGGATCAAATTCCCATCCTCCTTTTAGTTTAAAAAGAATGGCTTGATATTTTTTGTCAGAGGCATCTTTAGCCAGGCAGGCTTCCACTCCCAGCGTTTTTGCCTCTTCTGAAAGTGGATATTTACAGCCGCGTTTCAACATATCCTCTACAGCTTCCCTGTTGTACGCAGAATTTCCGGATTTTCTAATTTTTTTTTCAATCGTCTCGGAATATGCATCGATAGATAAATTCGTTCCTCTAATGCTTTCGTAGAAAGTTTTTAAACTGTCTTCAAGATATGTCTCAAGGTAGAAATTAAATGTTTCAGAAGGCTCAAATTTACATCCGCCATCGGATAAAATCTGTTTAATGTTGGCAGGCGCGCTGTTTATCACAGCATATTGAATGGGGTTCCAACCGTCTTTTTCAGTAATATCTAAGGGCGCTTTTAGCTCTAAAAGCAGATTTAAAAACGCTGCATTTTTAGTGTCTACTGCGTAGAAAATTGGCAGAAGCCCATCTGCAAATGGGGCGTTCCATAATTCGATGGGACTTGTGTTGGCTAAAATTTTGAAAATATTTGGATTTTTTACTGCCATCTCAAAAGCAGTCTTACCCGAGGCTTTTAGGGTTGGATCTGCCTTTTCCGAAAGAAGTAACTGCACAATCTTTTCACTTCCGCTAGCAATAGCGTTATGTAGAGGAGTAAACCCTTCGTTATTTAAATGATTTGGATCTGCTCCATTTTCAAGAAGAAGTTTGACCATTTCAATATTGCCTGATCTGACTGCAGATTTAAGTAAAGGCTCACCAGCATAATCTTTGAAGGGAATTTTAACGCCCTCTGCAATGAATTTCTCCACAATTTTAGGCTGATTCTGCTTAATAGCCAGGCTTATTCCTCTATTTAAGGCTTCTTGATCATGTTGTTTCACAAGATCATCCACGGTAGCTTTAAAGAGTGATTGAGTTTGACCGGGTTTAAATATAAATCCTTCCTGAATAATCGATTGGCACATTCTGGCTACAGGAGGGGGCTTATCTTCCCAAAATATTTTGTCGGCCTGACTGAAGAAGTCCTGCGTTCCCTGGCGCCCTGCAGTGCTGACCATAAGTTGATCAACAGAGGGTTTGCAGTCAGAGGCCTTGGAATAGAAAAATTCACTGAACTCTTCTAGAGACACATTAATGGCAGAGGAAAAATCTATTGTTGAAGGTATTTTTGCTTCTTTTCCTGGAGGAATTTCAATTTGTACGATTTTGTAAGGTTTGAGAGGATCATTCTCATTTTTAAAGGCAAAAAATAATCCTTCTCTAGTTCCTCCAACAACAATATTTTTCAGTTCCACCTCTTTGTCTTCCATTAAACATTGCATTGAGCCTATAGCAAATAGCTTGTTAGGAGCATCCCCGATATTTTGCCAAGATTTTGAAACAATTTTAGTCAACTCGACTTTTGGCAGTTCAAGCCGATTTAAAATATGAAAATTATTTCCTCCCCGAGATACAAGCCCCACAGGCCCTGAGACCTCATCATTTCTAATTGTTGCTTCACAAACAGGCCGGCTGAAAAAATAATGCAGGCGAAGCTGATTTTTATCCTCGATATTTTCGGGCAGGGTCTCTTTGCTTTTCCTTAATTGCTTTAATTCTTGATCGACATCCATAATCATAGGAGTAATAAATCCTGAATAAGCTACATGCGGGATATCCGGTTGATTGGAGGGGAGTAAAAAAGACTGCATATTAGGAATTAGGGAACGCTTATCAATTTGATCTGAAACGGTCATGTTCCCTAGTTTCTTCATATCATTTTGTGTCAATTGTTTGGGGGCAGCGTTGCGCATTTCTGTATTTGGATATAGCATCACGCCGGCGGCATTAGTTGTTAAATGTGGATCTTCACGGATGGTAAGCGACGGTTGATCTGTCGAAGAAGCCATGATTGTCGGGCAGCTGACGATTCCTGTTGGCAAAGCGATTTGGGCAGTATTACCCCCACCCGCATAACAAGTTTCCACATATAAAAAAACCATCCCTTTTTTTGAAAGTATCAATAGAGATGATTGAAATTCAGGAACCAGTAGACCTCCAATATGAGCCTGGTCAAGATTTCCGCTTAGACCATGTCCATTATCATAGACCAGACGGCGGAATTTAACATCATCTTGATCATCAAGGAGCGCTGATGACAGATCTCCCTCTACAGATAAAGGATGAAATTCAAGTTCAGACAAGGGTTTGTCAAATTTTTGAAAGTTATCGGGATTTAATCCTAAATTTTTTAGGGATGACGATTCTGGAAGAAAGAGGATGAATCCTCCTTCTTTTTGAACGTAAACGCTGAGTCCCCATGCCTTTAGAAATTCACCACTTCCAAAATCTTTTGATTCTGCCATCTGTTTTATTAAAGCATGAGTCGTAAGTGTAGGGACTTTAGTTTGTAGGCCCTTCAATAAACTTTGCTGCATTGCTCCATTGTCAGGCTCCGGTCCGGGATGCATAATGATAGAAAGGGGAACTATGGTAGTGGGGATGAATAGATCAATCGCTTCTTTTAAAGCTCCATTCAGAGTTTCTTGGGTGGCTATCTCTATTGAGCCATCTGACTCAATTTCATGCAATTTTTGTTTAAGTACGTCAAAGACTGTTTTTTTCGACCAGGATTCTGTAGTGTGTCCACGATTCGTATCGATCACAGCGAGGGATTCGGATAAAATATAACTCGAATTATTAATGACAAGATGGAGATTATTTAGCAGTTCTTCATTATTTTTTGGCGTTGGACTGATTTCACAGATGATGCGAGTCATTGGCTTTATGCCTGAATTTGGCATCTTGCTGGGATCTTCTTTGTCGGAAGCGAGAATTTCTTTAAAAACTTCATGAATGGATGACTCTAACTTCTCGTCACCTTCCGCCGAATTAATTAATCGATCTTTTATAAGATGGATAAATTTTATGTCTTTTTCTTGGATATTATCCCGATTTTCTAAAAGAAACGACGTAATTTTATGGGCTGCTGCATGAGAAATCTTCTGAGATTCTTCCGATTCTGCAGAATGAATGATCACACTGCCTTTGTCCTCTTTAACCGAAATATTTGGTTTTGTAAGATTTTCGAGTGTTTTATGAAATACTGTAGGAAACATAAATTACCTCATTGTATTCTCAAAAGAACAAAGCTAAAAAACATAACCAACGTATATTATTATTATAATATATGTAATATTTTAAGTATGTTCGTTTTTTTTATTCAAAGACAAAAAATGATTTGATAAAAGTCACCCATTCACTTAACATAGGTTTGATTAATGGTAGGTGAGAATATGAATATGCCCTTTTTCTTTGTGCATCATGGACAAACTGATTGGAACGATAAAGGTTTGTTAATGGGTCAGCAAGATCCGCCATTAAATGAGCTTGGACGCTTACAAGCCCATGTAGTTGCAAAAAGACTGCAAAGTCTTTCCTTTGCCACTCTTTGTTACAGCACTGCTACACGCGCAAAAGAAACCGCATTAATTATTGCCGAAAATTGTCCTTGTAGCATTCATTCTAATGATAAATTGAAAGAGCGCAGCTGGGGAGTGTTAGAAGGGGAGCCAGTGAATTCTGAGCAATTGATAGCTGCAGAAAATCATCTTCCTTTTGAAGCAGAGACGAAAGAGCAATTCCGCCAACGAGTGATTATAGGAATGGAGCAGGCTTTTTTATTTCCAGGGCCATTGGTTATTGTCTCCCATTGGGGCGTTTACGAAGTCATTTGCGAACAGTTAAACCTAAAGTCAATACCTTTTTTAAATACCGAGATTGTGCACTACTTTCAAGAATTCAGCCGCTGGCGTCTTGAAATTTTCACTTAATACCCCTTTTACTCCATGAATCCTATCTTCCTACAAAGTAGGTTGTTTCTGGATATCTAGCAGTGAGCTCTCGAATTTCATCTGGAAGCTCTCTCAAAAAGGGGACTTGCTGATAATAACGGTCGATCAGATTTCGATTTATTTCATATGAATAGGGAATGAAGTGATGGCTTACATCTCCTATAAGCGGGGCTTGTATATCTAAAACTTGTACATCTGTATCGCCATCAAAATCAAATGCATTCAATCGAATTGTGCGAACTTTTTGATGATTTCCTGTGAGAAAGTGAATTTTTTTATTTGAAATATCATAAACAATATTCCATTTTGCTCTCATTAAAAGCTCCATGTTTTCAAAGGAAGCTTCCTCTCCATTGGTTTCCTCAAAATTAGCAACGCTGGAGAGGATTCGAAATGCTGAAACCATGTTAGCACTCTCAGTGCTTAAAGAAAATTCCTGAAGTAATGTGGAAATACGAACAAACCGATCCAACGATGCAAAGCCCTCTAGAGGGGTTTTCTCTCCACCGAAACCTTGATGTTCTTTTAAAAATTCTAAAGATGTTTGATAAGTATTGTTTGTTAAAACAGGAGCTTGCATCTCGCTTTGCTCATGTGCAATCATCTGACCATCGATAAATTCAATAATAGCTCTATTTCCAGAATTATCAACGACAATAAAATGTATTAAGGATTTGCTATTTCTATCAATTCTCAAAACATTGTCACTTGCCAAAATTTCTTTTACACTGCTAGCGGTATCCAATTGATATTGAATCCATTGCAATTCATAGACTGTTGAACGGGAATCTGGCAGAGGATAAGTCGTATCATCAAGCCACATTAATTCTATAGCAAGTCCAGTTTCATTCATTCCTCCCATAGGGAGCTCTCTTCCAGCTTGAGTAAAAATTATACTCCCATATTTGGAAATCCATTGCATTGGATGATCTGACGTCATTGCTTGTTTGGCAATATACCGCTTGTTTACAATAACCAAGCCATCTTCGACAATCCAGTCGTAACTTTTTGCTAATAGAAACTGATTTCCTTTTTCCAATAAAAAAGTTGAACAAGCTTCAGTGTTTAGTGAAAAAATACAAATTATTGAACAAAAAATTAGAATCGTCTTAATCATAACAAACCTTTATTTAGAAAAAGAAGTTATAGATTATAATTATAGATCATGTCAAGGTTTATTTCTTGTGAATTCTTGTGAGAAAACAAGGCCAGCAAAACGTAGCTCGGCATTCCGATGCCGAGTTTAGATGCCTCGTCCAAAGCACAATTTAGGCTGGATTTTGCTTAGAAGTTTTCCATTCAGACCGAATGGGAAATCCTGTTAGTTCTAACAAATCGTTAATGGCTTCGACCAGTCCACTGCTTTTGTTTCGCACAGCAAATGCCAAATGCTCGGGTTGTCCTGGCAATAGGTCGTGATCATCAATCATTGGGTAATTTTCATCGGTATGATTAATTATAGAATTGACCGAAACGTAGTAGCCTTCAGCAACGGCTTGGATTTCTCTATTATAAAAACTGTCATACATGGAATTCCAGCTATCAAATACCACAATCTCAATGCCAGGAGGAGCCCTATTCAAAAGATCGTAATAGGCGGTCATTCCCTCCACAGCTCCAATTCGATACCCAATGAAATCTTCAATTGAATTGAATAAATGCGACTCATCACCATGAATTCGCAACCCTCGTTTTACTTGCAGATAGGGATTACTAAAAGTCGACTCTACTTGACGCCGTTCATCCAAAATTGTTAAACCTGTTGCGACTAAATCGACCTTATCTTCCCCAGCCAGTAACCAAGATTTATCGAACGATACTTCTGAAAATTCTACTTTTACATGGTGAACTCTCTCAAACTCCCTTAAAAAATCAAGCGTCCATCCTGGAGCATTTTCTCCTTCTTTAGGAATTTCGGTCACTGCGACTTTAAGAACACCTGGCTCAAGTGTTTCAAATGCAACAACAACGTTCAGAAAAAGTAAAAAACAAGTTGTCAAGATAACAATTTTATTTGAGATCATTATTGCCTTCATTATCAATTTAATTAATAGAGTATACTGAAGAGCTTTATATATTAAGTATATAATGTTTGTGATAACTAAAGCTTATTTTGATTAGTGGATGGGTATTAGCGTTTTTCCTATCCTTTAAGGCCACTTGAGAATATTTTGCATAAATTTCGGCTCTTTTGAGAATTTCTCGACCGGATGACTGCTTTAATTCTACGCGAGTAAAAGCCGCTTGAGAAAATTCGAATCAATGGGCAAATTCCCGAGCGGACAAACCCAATTCCTCACGAAAAGCAAGCAAAGCTTCTGGTGTAAGTCCATCTTCATATAGCAGCTCAAAAATAAATGATGAGGGGCCCTTGCGAGCAATTGTTGACAAGAGAATAAAGGGGGTCTTTTTCTGAAGGGGAAATGCCAGTTGCTTTGCAATACTCTACATAAGCTGGGTTTTCGGGTGAAGGAATTCGGTCTGCAAACGTGAGTAAAGCAAAAGTGGTTTTTCTACGCGGCCCCCTCAGCGTTCTTGTTAAATGCAGATTTAAGATGTTTTTGATCTTATCTTTTTAACAACATCATCCAATGATAATCTGATAAGATCTTCTGAATACCCTGGGTAAAACCCTTGGTAATTTCCTAATAACATTGATTCAATTCCCGTATATTTTAGTTTTTCTCGATCGTTATCCTTTTTATGTCCAATTACTAATTCTACCATGATATTAATATACTTATTAGTTATAGCATCGGCAGCAGTTCCAGTTGTTGGATGGTCGCTGGCTTCTTTGTGCAATTTCTTAAGCTGATTCAATGACAGATTATCGTACAATTCTCTTTTCAAATCTGGTGATTTGTCCAATACATTACTGAAATGACCTGTACTTACTATAGGCAGAATTTGGTTTTTTAAATAATCGTAATTTAAATTTTTTTCTAATGGACCCATACTCTCCTCCTTTATTAGTGCATCTACTATTAGTGCATCTAAAAATAAGTATATATAAAGCCGTATAAATATGTCAACTTTCAAAGGGTGCTCGTGACGGGATGCGCGTCCATCCAGTAGGCGCTGACTTTCACACGATGAGAGGGATTTTCGTTATTTTTGGTATCTTGGCTGTCTGATCCCATTACAAATTCCTGGGATCAAGACCATTCCGGAGGAAGGCAATTGACTGAAGCTAGCGTGGATAAGGCTTAGGTAATGCTTAACCTGATGCGAGTGCACACGAATGCCGAGCTACGTTTTGCTGTCTTGTTCATTATGGGACTTGCGCTGAAAACAAGTTAGAGGTTAGCATTAAGCCTATATTTATAGGCATCTATCTGATTTTCAGTTTTACCTGTAATACAAGTATGCTTGAAAGGGAAACTATCTAGATACGATCTACATTACAGGAAAAAAATGTTTACTATTGTAAACGTAAGGCTTCTATTTTCTATATTTATTTTTGCTTTTCTTGGAATCGCATGTTCTTTTCAAAGCATTGCGGACAATAAAGCCCCTGCTCAGTCGATCGCAGAATTGCAAACACAACTTGAAAATGTGCTTAAAGATATGCATGTACCGGGCATGTCCATCGCGATCGTGCATCGAGATGGTCCTGAGTGGGTAGCCGGCCTAGGCAAAGCTGACTTAACCAATGATCGGGCTGTAACTGCTACAACGCTATTCCGTATAGGGTCGGTGTCTAAGGGATTTGTCTCTCTTGCAGTCCTAAAGTTAGCTGATGAAGGTAAACTCTCACTTGAAGATCCTCTGCAAACACAGGCACCAGAAGTTTGGTTTGGCAATAAGTGGGAGGAGAGCGATCCGGTGCGTATTGTCCATCTATTAGAAAACACTACTGGCTGGGATGACATGCATTTGCGAGAGTTTGCTAAAGATCCTTTAACAATGTCCTCTTTCGATACACTTGATTATGCGCATAGCTCGCGAATTTCCCGCTGGTGTCCTGGTACGCGTATGTCTTATTGTAACTCCGGACCGGCAGTTGCTGCCTATATTGTGGAAAAGATTGTTGGTACGAGTTTTGAAGAATATGTCCGGCAAAACTTCTTCATACCTATTGGAATGCGCACAGCGACATACTTTCAACCTGTTTCGGAATTGACCACAACGCTTTATCATAGTGACGGCAAAACACCTCTACCCTACTGGAACCTGCTTTATCGTTCTATTGGCTCTATCAATGCCAGTGCAAATGACATGGCAAATTATCTTCTGTTTTACCTTAATCGTGGCAATATACATGGTACACAAGTTATACCCGCCACGATCTTCAATCGAATGGAAGTCCCTTCTAGCACTTGGGCTGCTAAAGAAGGTTTGCAGTTGGGATATGGTCTGAGCAATTATTGTACTATCCATGATGGCTTTGTCTATAATGGGCATGAGGGTAATGTTCCAGGAGGCCTTACTGCCATGACATACATCTCCAACGAAGGCATTGGTTATTTTTATAGCCTTAACTCTGGCAATCGCGAGGCCTTTAAGAAAGTCGGTTCGGTCATTCGTGCATATATCACACAAAACCTGCAAAAACCCTCTATTCCTCCGATGGTTTCCCTTCCTGAGAAGAGCTACGCATATTCCGGTTGGTATGAACCCAACTCGCCACGGATGGAGATGTTTTCTTTTCTCGAACGTTTGATCGGCGTGTCTTATATTCATGTTGAAGACAATAAACTTCTCCTTAATTCCATTGGCGAAAATGTAACATTTCTGCCTGTCACTGACTCACAGTTTCGCTATGTTCCCACGAAAGGATCTGAAGATCCTGAACCAACACTAAAGCTGCTTAAGCCAAATGCTGAAGGACAGTTTATTCAGCTTAACTGGGGGCTGAGAAACGCATCCCAAGATGTTACATTTAAACGCATTCCTACATGGTTTGCAATCTTTGAGATTGTCATTGCTGGATTTGTTTTACTGGCCCTTTTGTCGACCCTTATTTATGCGCCATTTTGGATTTTTCAAGACCTGAGCAAGAAGCATAGCTTTCCTGCAGAACGTAGCATGCAGCTGTGGCCGCTAGTTGCAGTATTAAGTCTGCTAAGCATTGTTGTCATAGGCATGTTGTCTAATATGGATGTTGCTATCTCGCGGTTAGGGAATTTGACGGTCTGGTCTTTTTCATTATTTTTAGCAACCATTGTTTTTTCTGCCGCATCAGTTGCATGTGTTATCGCCTTGTGGCGTGCTCCCAAAAGTGAAGTTCGCGGTATTGTCCGCATATATTCTACAATGATTACCCTAGCTTTAGTGATAACTACAGCCTATTTTGCTTACTGGGGCATTATCGGTTTGCGTACCTGGGCATAGAAGTGCTGACTGATTATCGATAGCGTCAATCGAGGTTAGCTCTCCAGTGGAAAAGGCAAGGGAGGCAGCTGCGATTAGCACTTTGGCATAGGCATTAGCGAGTTCGGATTGGGCGTGGGCCTTTTCGGTGCTTGTGCTCACAGCATCAGTAAAGGTTCCCACTCCTTGGCGATAGGAATCGATTGCAGAGTCAAAGGCGATATTCGCGGCGATGACGAGCGCTATCGCCGAGTCATATTCGGCAAAGCCGGTCATTGAGGCACAGTTGCGTTGAACTAAATTTTTTCCTTTTAATTACTTTGCCTTTTATGCTAAAGTACGACTGCTGCACTATTGCAGTCTAAACAAGGAGTCTTATTATGTATAGAAAACGATTACCCGACAAAAGTTGTTGTACTTTAGCCATCGTTGCTTCCCTTCCTTCTTTCCATCATCATTCGTTGCATTGTCATATCTAAAGCCCATTTTCTTTAAATTTACAGTTTTATTTTTTTGACTAGTTGAAGACACGGTTGTCTTTTCTGGCAATTTTTATTTATTGTTTTTTGCACGCTACGACTATGTAAAAAAGTCGCAGAGGCTGTGAAAAAATTGAAAACTCAACTGATTTTTGAGAGATTTTTGAATTTTTTCATTTTTGAAATAACTCATTAAACATTGTATGTTAATGAGTTATTTTAGAACTAAAAAAAGCAAAAAGATCCAAAAAGCTGTCAGTTATCAATTTTTTCACAGCCTCGCAGTTCGCATTTAAATTAAACCATTTTTTTAAATAGAGGTATTGAATGTTACAAGAATTACAAGCACCGATAAATTTATCGGTAGTTAATCAAAAGACATATGACGAAAGTCAAGTGTCACGCTCTAGAAGCTCACCGTACATGGGAGCTCTACTATCAAATATGGCAAAATTATATGCCGAGGTGTTTGCAGATCCTCCTTGGAATGAGTATAAAGTGTGTGACAAAGAGCACTATACTTCAAAAATAAACGGGAATCTGACGGTATGTGCGATATGTAACGGAGAGTTACGTCCTGCATATCCTGAAGTTGAGGTCATTCAGAAAATTCTTTCGGCGGCAGGAAATGTGAATGGTGCATGCTTGACAGTTTTTGAAGATGCTGAGGGGAATACTCAGGCAGTTGGTTGGGGCTTTGTATGCACAAATCAAGAGCTGCAAAAATTTTATCAATCCGAAGAGATGAGGAACTTGGTAGAAAAAAACGTTGCAACATACACTCAACAAGATAAAATTTTCTATATTTCAGAAGTGTTCGTTGCCAAGGTCGCCCAAAACAAAGGATTGGGTACACAGGTTGCTAAAACACTTGTAAATAGAGCCAGAGAACTGAAACTCAATATCGCTCTTCGCACTCACAATGAATCACCCATGGCATCAATTGCTGGAATAAAGCTTGGCATGGATCGGATTGTGAATGTAGGGGAAGATAAAGACTACGAAGGAAGAATCTTATTTGCAAAAAAACTATAAGATTTTAAATACCCCATCCTTTTCCTTAGAAAAAAAGGATGGGGTTGCAATCCGATTTCTTTCATAGTTCCTTGCCTCAGTGTAATCGCTTCCAATGGCAGTTTGACAGGATTCGCAGGCGGGATCGTCAGGAAGAAAATTCTGTTAGATTTAGAATCAAATGAATGTGGTATAAAAAAATTGAATCAACCAAGCAGGTGTTTATGAAATTTATTCTATTTAGCTGCCTTGCCATATTTTGTGCTTTCAATCTAAATGCTGAAAATGAAGTGATTGATAAAGCAACGGGAGAGGCTTTCCCGGCAGAGATCACATTTGATTATCAAGGAAAAAATTATCAGCTTGATTCAACAGGAGTCTCTACAAGGAAAAAGCTGTTCATCAAGGTTTATAGCGTTGCCCACTATCTCCAGAAGGGTGCTGCGGCAGGGAAAGATAAACTTCAAGAAATTATGAGCGATTCCAATGCAAAGCAACTGACCATCAAGTGGGTCCGTGGAGTTCCTGCGGATAAAGTCCAGGAGGGATATGAAGAATCATTCAAAACAGCTATCCCTGAGCCTGCCTATACACAATTGCAGAGTGCTATAAAGACTTATATTGCCTTCTTCAATAAAGATGTAGAAAAAGGGGATGAACATGTGATCCGGTGGATCCCTGGCGGTGTCATCGAAGTACAGATCAAAGGGAAAACTGCTGGAACGGTGACCAATCCTGAATTTGCAAAAGGACTTTGGAATATCTGGTTTGGAGCTAAGAGCGTTGTCAATCGGGACAACTTGATGTCACTGATGAAATAAGGGACATTTTTTGAGTGCGCGCCATTTTCTTTATTTCCATCTCACGTTTTGTCGCTACAGAGCGATTGGGATGGTTTTCGCAAAAAAGTATTTTTTCCGGATTTGAAAAATTGAAAAAGCGCGCCCCTTTTCTGGTTGCAAGATGGTCCTTAAAGCGCCGTTCGAGGTCCGTGGTAATGCCGGTATAGAGCTTTCCATTTGTTGTTTGGATAATGTAAACTTGCCAGCACACATATTCCTTGAAGGTTTAAGATTTTCCTGCTTCTTCGATCAAGTGATGATTCTCTTGGATAGCTTTTGAACTGGAGTCAATCACACGTTGATTTTCCCGAATTAGGCGCGTACTTGCATCAATCATCCGTTGATTTTCCTGGATGGTGTATGTGCTAGCATCAATCATCCGCATATTTTCCTGAATAGTTGCTGTATCCATTTGTATTGCTTCGCTATTTGCATCGATGGAAACAGTACTTTCATTGACTAAATTATTCATTTGTTGGATTGTCCCGCAACTTGCTGTGCAGCTGATTAACATGAGAAGGACCAATCCTGATTTTTTTTGCATAGGGTTCCCCGTGTGGTTAAAATGTAGCCTGCTGCGAGATGTGTCAGCCTCTAAGATTCGCTAGCCTTTTTTAAGGTGGCATTAATGTCTTCTAATTGGCGTCGATTTTCCTCAATACTTCTATTTGCATTAAGAATAGCCTCTTGATTTTGTAGGATACTTCTATTTGCATTCACAACAGCTTGTTGGTTTTCTGCGATGCTTCTGCTTGCATTTTGGATGGCTTGCTGGTTTTCAACGATTGCTTGTGTGCTCATATCGACAGCTTGTCGATTATCTTCAAGAGCACGAAAGGTCTCTTGGATTCCACAGCTAGAAAGGATAATGCCCATCAGTGGGATCAGCAGAATAGTTTTTTTCATAATGACTCTTGGTTAAGCCTTTGCATATTTTAAACATACTAAAAGCTAATTTTAATCTGCAATCCTAAAGGCTCGGAGGGCAGGCATGTGTAAGACGAGGGAGTAAAAGGGTCAGGGCTTGGGTGTTGATTTGGGGTGTAAAGTTCAACTATTTAGACTGCCAAATCAGGACAAATCGCATAATGAACAAGGCCAGCGAAACGTAGCTCGGCATTCCGATCATGCTTGTCACTCAATCATTTTTTGAATCTCCAGCCCTATACCGCGGTAGCGGTCAACAGCAATTAGCCCCGCGTGAAGGAGCCTCAGGCGACTGAGCGTGGGGTCAGATAAATAAAGAATCACAGCCGCGGCAGCGGTGTAGGAGGTCGTTCTCGTTATGAAAAATTTCTTACACCGCTGCCGCGGCTAGGATTCTTGCCTATCTAAAACCCCACGTTCAGTCGCCTACGGCTCCTTCACGCGGGGCTAATTGCTGTTGACCGCTACCGCGGTAAGAAATTTCAAAAAATGATTGAATGACAAGCATGATTCCGATGCCGAGTTTAAAGACCCTCGAATTGCTGCCTATTTAAAAAATTTTTGAGTGTATCGTTTGGCTTTTTCTACCGCGTCAAGTAAAATAGGTGTGAATTTAAGCACGTCCTGAAAAATTCTGGTGTACTCATCAGGCTCATATTCATGAACAATAGTATTACGTCATAATCGAATTCCGGTTTTTAATGCCAACCGTACAAATGGGTCGAAAGTGTCTTTTGCAATTAAAAGGTCAATTTTTTGCTCTTCGATCATTTCAAAGATCCGACATAAAATAGAAATCTTATTATTATTTGATAAAAGTTGTGATAAGATGAGAATATCGATATCTCCACCTTTTTTTGCCGGGTCAGTACGAGAACCAAATAAGTAGATCTCGGCGTTCGGATCTAATTCTTTGACCGCTGTGGTGATAGCACCCCGCTCTTTTTCGTCTAATCTCATGAAAAAAGATTAACAGTTATATTAAAAAGTTCCAATGAAAATATGAGGAAAACGAAATTGCAAATCATAAAAGAGGGGATTTCCTCCGTGCCTTTGCCCGAAATTTTCTCAAGTTTAAGAAAAAATCGGGCTGGCACGAATTATTAGCAGGAGTTGCTGTATCTTACATGTCTATAGGCAAAGGATTTTCCTTTCTTGTCCCTCTTAAAAAGGCAACGCATGCCAATGCCATCATCAGGGCACTTCCGTAACCGGTCAAAGCTGGATAAGCTCCGATAAGAGATCCAACAAATATCGGACTAAGGCCCATCGCACAACCTTGAATAGAATAGAAAACGCCTAAGACTTCTCCTTGGCTTCCGCTATCAGTCTTATTAGACACGATGGAGGCCAACGTAGGAAACGCTGACGCCAGAAAAAACATCAAGAAGGGCAAAGTCAGCCAAATAGAGAGGGGATTTTCAATGATGCTGAAGATTCCCATGCACACAGAACAGCCTGACAATGAGCCGACCACGATTTTTTCAAGCGAGACACGGGCGAGCAATGGCGCAGTAAGCAACCCTGAACTAAGGCAATACCAGATTCCACCCCAAGCAAAATAGTTGCCTATCTCGCTCAAAGTAAAGTCGAAATGGTGTTGGAGCAGCACCGGCATAAATTCATTAAAAAACGCCCATGCAAATGACAAGCAAAAGCAGGCTGCAAAAAGCCAGGCTAAGTGTTTCCATAATAAAACTTTTCTAAGAGTGATAAAACTTTCAACCAGGTTGAAAGAGATTTTCTTCTTAGAGATCGCTCCTTCAGGAAAAATACACCATACCCATGATAAGTTAACAAAGCAAAGCAGCCCTGCGATAAAAAATGGGAGTGAATAATTGAATCCCAAACTACTGCCTAGCTCGCCTAACTGTCCTCCAATAAAAGGGCCTATGGTGAACCCCAGGCCGGCGCTTGAAGAAAATAAGCTGAACCTGCGAGCTTTGTTGTCTTCTGTACTGATATCCGCTATTGCAGCCTGTGCTACAGCAGCAGAGGCTTCGGTAATCCCGACCAGAATGCGAAAAGCGAAAAGCAGCGCCAGGGAATTGAAAAATAGCGCGGCAACAGCCAGGCCATATCCTAGGCATCCTGCAGCCATGCCAAATATGATTCCTTTTTTTCGTCCATGGCTATCTGAAAATGCCCCCAGAAAAGGGGAAAAAACAAAAGCTGTCAGAGGGGTAAGCCCCATTAAAATCCCAAGTATTGCCCCTCGAAAAGAGGAGGATGCATCGGCAGGCAGCATGGGGTTTGCCGGATCAAATAGCATGACGCCAAAAATGGGATAGACAAGGCCAATACCAAGATAATCGATAAATCCAATAAATAGGATAAGAAATAATTTAAACATAAAAACTCCACAATCAATCTTTAAAAAATCAAAAAATATAAAAAAATTTTGGCAAGCAGAAACGCAACCCGGGTAGGGGAGCGTTCATAGAGCGGTCACTGCCACTGAACGCAGTTTAGGCGTGACCTGTTTCAAAGATGATTGGAAGAGCAATAAACATAATGTTAACTTGGTTATTTATATAATAATAACATATATTTGGATTTTTGTAAAGAGAAGTTCTAAATCTTGTTATAAACAGGGATAAAGAAAAACAGTAGCGAAAGGAAGCAAAAACTGACAATCAAGCTGTCTCCAAACTGTGTATACAGCGTTTCATAGTGATACCTAGGCACTTTGACGTAAAGGGCATCCGCCAACCATTCTGAGCTGGCCCCCTCATCATCGGCCTTTAAAGTATCTATAGTACGTCCAAAGCTATCTATGGCCATCGTCACGCCTGTATTGCAAGCCCTTAATAATGGGAATCCATTTTCAACTGTCCTCAGGAGTGCATGGTCGGCATGCTGCTGCGGCAGCCTGGAGTTGGGATACCAGACATCGCTGGTCAAGTTCACAAGCATTTCAGAGCCGTTTTGCCGACCTTCCCGCATTAAATTCCCGAAAGTTTCTTCATAGCAGATTGACATGCTAAAGGGAACTTTGCACCCTTGCGCAACGGTCGCTTCATGACCGGGTGTGAATGATCCTTGGATGCCATAGCTGGCAGCCAAGGCCTGGCAAAAGCTAAAGGGGATATATTCAGCCATTGGCAGCAAGATTCTTTTTGCATAGCGGTTCGGTACAAAGTTCTCAGCATTAGCCCCAGGCTTGAAATAAATGGCTGTACTGTAGTAATTATTTCCGCTTTCATTTTTCTCGATATCTTCTAATCCGGCGACTAGGTCGCTATTAAAAACATTCGCTATCCCTTGCGCCCAATAGGCATTGTTGACGAACCAAATATTGCCGTGGTCAGTTTGATATTCGCGCGCAAAGGGCTCTTCAAGTAAGGGGAGTTTAGCAGAATGCTCTTTGCCATAAACTTTGTTAAAGATGCTTTGCACATATTGTTGCGGATACATGAAAGTATAGGCCCCAAAAGGCACCACATATTCAGGCAAGGCTATGAGGTCAATTTGTTTGCCGATATGATTTTTTGTGATTTCTAAAATTTTGGTCCACTCATCCATCACAAAGGCAATATAACTCTGCTTATCAGGAAATTCGATCGCTTCTTCCGCTGGAAAGGCTGTTTGCACAAGTAATGCGTTCAGATGAGAGTCTTTTTTTTCAAGGGACTGTGAAAAGGCATCCTTATGGTCTTCAAGCTGATAAAACCCGAAGGCATAAGGGAGGGTTGCCAGAAGGCCCCATAATAAGACCGGCCGCTTTGCGGGGCGGTTTATCCAGGCTCTCAAGGCCAATATATTCACTAATATGACCCAAAAAGAAAGTCCAAAAACGCCGAACAGGGTGGCTCCTTGCAAGGCATAAATGCTTGTCGTTAATGCGATGCCGGCAGGGTTCCAGGTGTAGCCGGAAAGAAAAAACAAGCGGCTCCATTCCAATAATGTCCAAACTCCTGCCAAAGCCACGGCTCTGTAA
>Ga0207062_1152_pt1 | contig 17882 bp, 8 predicted proteins | sample Alteio_BWMinCont_28_FD_153266 | JGI IMG/M metagenome (GOLD analysis project Ga0207062, IMG submission 153266) | Enriched cells from forest soil in Barre Woods Harvard Forest LTER site, Petersham, Massachusetts, United States -... | ecosystem: Environmental > Terrestrial > Soil > Temperate forest >... | reverse complement strand
CGGAGCACTACTATAGCATCAATGATTTTGATACAGCCTTAAAAGTAATCAACGGTTCGGGCTCTACTTTTGTGAACAATGATGTAAAAGGAGCATTTATTGCGAAGGTAGCGGAGCGCTGCTATAGCAACAATGATTTTGATACAGCCTTAAAAGTAATTATCGGTTCTGGTTCTACTTTTGTGAACAATGATGTAAAACAGAAATTTTTGGATAAGTTGGCTGATCACTACTTACAACTGAAAGATTGGCCAAACCTGCGAAAAGTGGCAAAGAATTGCTATGGAGATCAAAGAAATAAATATTTTACAATTTTAATAAAGCATGATTTGGCTGAGAATAATCCTAAAGACGCAAAAGAATTGATGGTCTCGCTCGCATTTTCAGCTCTTATGAATTTGCTTAATACAGGAAAAAAAGAAGGCAGCCCTGGTTTTCTCTCTAAAGCATCCGATGGTTGTAACCGCCTTGTCGATAGCAAATTTAACGAGCTTAAAGCGCAATTTTTGAATCAGCCTCAAGAGGTTGCTATCAGTTATCTCTCAGAGCTGGCTAATGATATAAAACTTTGATATTTAGTCTATTATATTGATAGGACTTTATCTGTTATCTCATGCCATATCCCATTTGAGATACCAAAGTGGAAGTGCGAGGCATGACCTGGGCTGAAACGAATTGGCCTAAATCATGCAATAGTCCTCTTTAGAATTCCAGAAACTATTCGTTCGCTTAAAAAACCTTTGCTCTAAACTTGGCATTAATTTTTCTTGATTTTTGGAGACTTTAAAACTTCCTGGATAGAGGTACAGGCGTGCTAAGAAACACTCCCGGGGAGGGTGGAACTGCAGTCCAGTCAAGCTTGGCGCAATGTCTTCAATTTAAAATACTCCAGATCTATTTTGAGAGCCTCTTGTTCAGCCCCGAATGGGGCTTATTGTGTAAAGCCCATAGTGTAGCCTCGATAGAGGCAAACTATGGGTCTGTATGAGTTAAAATGTAAGTCCCGAAGGGGCGGCTTGTGCAAGCTTCAAAAACGTGTCTGAAAAATCTATACAGGCTACACAAGCCGCCCCTTCGGGACTTACATTTTAACAGGTTAGTTACCCATAGTTTGCCTCTATCGAGGCTACACTATGGGCTTTATACAAATCGCCTCATTCGAGGCTGAACAAGAGGTTTGGACTAATGGTAACAAAACTAGGGGGTAAAAATTGAATCGAATTTTCTCTAAAAAATGCCATTCGTTTCAGCCCAGGCCTGACCCTTTTATTTTTTCCTCAGTACTAAAAAAAGTAAATATAAGTTTTTAATGTAGGATGCCTAAAAGTATAATGATCTTTTCTTCCATAGAGACATACAGTTTTTAGATTTTGTAATGAGGTGATCATTTCAAGGGTGATGTTTTCATTATAACACAGATTTAATTTTGTAAGATTTGTCAATCCTCGAATTCCATCATCGGTAAGGCTGGATTTTTCATTCCATTTACTAAGGCTAATGTCTAGCTCAGTGAGATTCACTAGATGTGAGACACCTTCATTTCCGATCGATACATTATTTTTCATGCTTAAATAAGTAAGGTTAGTTAATTTGATAATTGCTATGTCTTTATAACTATAGTTGGCGAGTGCAGAATCGTTAATATTCAAAATGGTGAGATTTGTTAAATTTTCAAGCGCTTTGTATCCAATATGAGGAGCACCTTCCAGATTCAAAGCTCGCAGGGTTGTCAAACTCTTGATCCCTTTCGACGTAATATTATAATCATATTTTTGACTCAAATCCAAATAAGTCAAGTTCTTTAAATTAGTCAGTCCTTCATCGGTTATCATTCTGTTCATATACAAATCTAAACTTGTGAGATTTGTTAGATATCTGATTCCCTCATCTGTAATACTATGATTTTGACCTAGATTTAGGCTGGTGAGCGATACTAAATCCTTGATGCTCCCATCTTTAATGACACTCGATGTGGGTTCACCATGCAGATTCAAATGAATTAAATTTGTTAATTTGCTTATTGTTTCGTTCGAGATCGAGCGTGCTTTGTCCTTATCGAAGTAATCTAAGTCTGGTCGCCTTAAATTTAAGTATAAAAGACATAGCCGTTTTTCAATTTCAGGGTCATTCATATCACGGTATTTTTTTGAACTGATCGCAAAATTTCCTAAGAATGCATTCCAAGCTCTACAGACAGATGAGATACTTTCAAAAACTATAAATGTAGATCCTTTGAAGGGATGAAAGCCATAACGAGAAGAATTAGGATAACCCACAAAATTTCTAAGTTCATAGCGTACTATTTTTTCAATAATGAGTTTGTAAATTTCAGGCAGAAGTTCACCTTCGACTTTTTGGTTATCGCAGTCTACTTGAATTTCACTAAATTTCCTTTTTTTGTTAGATATGTCAATTTCTTGGTTATTCGGTTGTGTTGACTGCAACTCAGTTTGGGGATGGTTGGAATCATAAGGTTCGCTTTCAGCCATGACAATTTCTTGATTATTCGGCTGTGTAAGCAACTGGGAACTGATGGGATAATTGAAATTTTCAGGATAAAGCTGAATTTGCGGGTATCTACAATCGAAGTAATACATACATCCTTAATTGTTTAATATTGGTATAATTGTATATAATAATAAAATCAAACCCATATAAATTCAAGCTTTAATGTAGTTGATTTTCTGTATGAGATCAAAATGATCGGAGAGCATCTCACGATCAGTGACGGCGTGCTCTGGCCCGAAGCATTGAGAGAGTAACTCTTAGTTTTTGATGTGATTGATCCTTTCAATCACTGGTGGATGACTATAAGATATGAAAACCTTTAAGGGATGGGGAGTTAAATTGGAAAGGTTTTCTACCGCAAGTTTTTTCAGAGCGTTAATCATCGCACCTGCCTTTTTATATGTCGTGACTGCATATTGATCCGCTTCGAATTCGTATTTTCGAGAAAAATAGTGTGAAAAAATTCCAAAAATAAATTCTAAGGGTGAATACAAAAGTGCAAAGAAGATTAGGCTGGCATAGATGGAGAGGTGTTCCATCTTAAAGGCGTTAAATAACAGTTGGTTATTTATCACCCAAGAAAAAAGATACAACATTAAGCCGCTAATCAAAAATGAATGCATCATTATTTTGATGATATGGTGTTTCTTATAATGCCCCATTTCGTGAGCCAAAACGGATACTAATTCATCCGTCGTATGCTTCTCAATAAGCGTATCAAACAAAACGATGCGTCGATTTTGACCAAATCCAACAAAGAAGGCGTTGGTTTTCGAGGATCGCTTAGACCCATCCATCACATAGACACCTTGTAAAGCAAAATTTTCCGCTTTGGCATAATTTTCGATGGCTTCCTTCAAAGGATTTTGTTCAAGGGGTGTAAATTTATTAAACAATGGCATGATCCACGTGGGTGCCACATAGTCCATAAACAACTGAAAACACACTAAACCAATCCAGGCAAACAGCCATCCATAGACTGGAAACATCTCAAAAAAATAAATTAGACCTGCCAGAATTAGTCCTCCCAAAATAGCCCCTAGGATTAACCCTTTAAGGCAATCTAAGAAAAAAGTCTTTAATGTTGTTTTGTTAAATCCATATTTTTCTTCTGTGACGAAGGTATGATAAAGTGAGAAAGGAAGGTTTATTATTTGCATGAGCAGAGCCAAAATTCCTGTAAAAATTAACCCCGTCGGGATTTCTCCCAAATGAAAACTGCGGGCCCATAAATCAATCGTATTGAATCCACCACATAGGATAAAGGCTATTGTTATCAACGTGAACAGTCCGGAATGGATCAGAGAAAACCATGTATTATCTTTGAGATAGGCTTGAGATTTTTTATATCGTTCGGGATCATAAACATTTTTGAACTCTTCAGGGGGATGTGGAGACAAATGCTTGATGTTGAGCACATCGATGTAGGCTGTAACCAAGAATTCCCCGATAAGAAAACATAAGATCAATATTAAGAAAATGTTCATAGATTATACAGGTGGTAAAATAGTTTGAAATTTTAATACGAGCAGCGTGTACCCTTCGTACAGTACAAACATTCCCATATTGGATCAAGAATAAAAGTAGGCTTGTTGCTATGATAGCTCGCCAGGTCCGAAACGCACATGGTTTACACTTTAACACACTCACATCCTTTACACATTTTTCTCTCTTTGTAGCCCACACTGTAGCGTAGCGAAGGTGTGGGTAAATATATTCATTATTAATAAACCCTGTAAGGGTTCTTCTCTTTTCAAAAACTTCCTAATCAAAATTTTATAAAGAGAAGAACCCCTATAGGGTTGTTGATAATGAACACGCCTATGCCACACCTTCGCTACGCTACAGTGTGGGCTACAAAGAGAGAAAAATGTGTAAAGGATGTGGGTGTGTCGGACCAATCGTAGCTCGGCATTCCGATGCCGAGTTTGGAGTGTCTTTAAGAAACTTTAAGCGAGATAGTTCTGTGGGTTACGAATCCACTAAAACACGAAGATCTAAATCCCTATCTTGCTTAAAAGCTTCTGACGGGACATCTAAACTCGGCATCGGAATGCCGAGCTACGTTTTGTTGACCTTGTTCATAAAGCAATAGCTCACTTTGACTGATTATTGAGAGACATGAAAAACACGTCTCTCAATAATCTCAACACATCTTTATGATCTCAGCGGCTCTTTGGTAAAAGAAGGGCTTCGTCATTTGTCTACAAGTTCATATCATTAGTACTCAGAGTAATATAACCGATTTGTTTTCTTACTTCTGAGAGAAATGATATAGCTTCAGTATTGAGCACTCCTTCGCCATTTTTTATCAAACTATCTATTAAAATTCCGTATCTCTGTAGCCTTTGCGTTGGCATAATAAGGATGTCATTTAAAAAATAGTTTTTAGCATGCTCCCTAAAATTGTTATTTAGAGTATTGAAAACGGCTGATTTATTGGATTCCTGCGTTATATCATCAGTAATTTTTTTTCTTAATATGTAATTTGAAATTTTTTCCAAGTGTGTAATGAATAATTCAGAGCCAAATACTTTAAACATATTGCCGATTTTATCATTAACACTCATTAGCGAATCTTTTTCGATCGCCTCAAGTTTTGAACAAACAACGTTTGCACTTTTAATTAAGTCAAGCAGGCCACTTTCAAGTATCTCTTTATTACTAGAAGAAATTACATTGAAATGTTGCAGGGCCTCGAATATTGTACCCGAGATTTCTTTTTTCCCGATAGACCATGTGTGATTTTGTAACAAAAATAGCAAGTTATCAGCAAATGTAAGTTCTGTATCATAAAATTCTTTTAGAGTGCGATTTAGAGTATTATATCCCTTAAATTTTGCTACTTCATTTTGCAACAAAATTTTCTTGGCTTGATAAATCAGTAAAAGCGCTTTCACATATGGATTAGAGTTAGTTTCAGCCTTAGATAGGGCCTTTTCTATATCCCCTTTGCATTCCTTAAGAATATCATCAGCCAATTCTTTTACTTTTTCATTAACATTGATTGCAACGCACAAATCTTGTGTCATATCTGGTTTTTTATCAGGATTATCAAAAATAGTTTTGTTTTCTGTCCCTACCTTAGTCACCTTTTCAGTATTATAGTATGAAAATTCATTGTAAATGCCAATTAAGTTATCAGCAATATGCAAATTGCTAGTTACAACAGGCAATCTAATCTTCTTGATGGCTCCGGATAATTCCTTTTCTTTATTGATTAATTGTCCATAATTGGCAAGTTCTGGAATAATTTGTCTCATCATCGATTCAGTGACGCCTTTTTTTGTTTTTAACAACAAATAATTATCATTAATCTCTTTTGCGGATTTTGGATAATTTCCTTGAATTTCCTTAAGGGTATTTTCAATATACTTTATTAAGTCATCTTCAAACCCTTTGATGCTCTCAAGCTTCTTTAAGGCTTCGTTAAAAGCTTCTGGCTGCATTTTAGTAAACTTTAGCAACATCGTATGAATTCCTACTGAGTTATTCAATGGATTATTAACATTCTGAGGAAGTGAAAAAAAGGTTGAAACATGCCGCTCTAGTTTTTGGTACTGCTCATTTGTTTGGTTTTTAATAATTTGTGACTTTTGCAATCTTTCTTGTTCGAGCTTTTTATTTTCAATTATTTTTTTCTTTAAATTGATGATCTGTTTGGAAATATCAAGATTTTCTGTAATGTTGTTGTAAAAATTTATGGATAAATTAGATAATGATTCAGGCTCCCCGTCATATTGTTTGAACTCCTCTAAAATTTTCGAAGTTTTCAGAAATGAAATTTTAATGTTGTTTAATTTATTTTCCAATGCCAGTAATGTATCTTCATTGCTTTCAAAGCAAATTTTGGAAAATTCAGCCAATATATCTCGTGACAGTCTGTCAATTTTCTCCAGATCTTTTTTCCGTGCATCAGGATGTCCTTTATAATATTCACTGTAATCATACATAGCTCTATTGCTAGCTGGTTGGAATATACAAGTTATGTCATCCAAATAATGAGTTAACTCCATGTTTTCCATGGAATCAAATATGTTTATAAGTTTTGCAATATTTCGATCAAATTCTAAGGTGCTATCATCCACTTTATTATTGGCTTGATTAGTTATATCAGCAGCACCGTTTTGTGAAGAATCAAACAATGACTTTTTTAATGCAATTATTTTACCTATTTTTTCTAACTCTTTTGTAATGCCATTCTTCAGCTGGTTGATGCAATTTGATAGGGCTACATCTTGAGAGTTATTTAGTGTATCCAGCCCTAGTTTGGCGTTAGTAAAGGAGGTATTCAAGTTTTCTAAAATGCGTTCACAAGAAATTAGGTTATCCAAACTTTCGCAATTTAGGCAAATTTGAGATAATCTCATCAATTTTTCATAGGCCGTTTGGTTGACTTTTTTTAAGTCTTGTTTTCTATAATATGCGGATCCTTTGAACCCTAAATTAGAAATATAGGTTTGTGCAGCAGGCTGAAATATATTATCCTTATCCAAGGAAGAGTCAATTTGCATAGACTCCATAGAATTGAAAGTTCTTACAATACTATCAAAGTTTGATTGAAAGTTCTTATTTACGTTCATTTTGTTTATCTCCTGTTAAATTAGTAATTTATCTTACCAGTATAATTCCACGAAAGCCATCGCTTCAATTGTGGATGTTTTGATTGTTTTTAAAGAGCTTTTCTAGTGAGTTTTTTATAGTATTATAGCCAAATAGATAAAGTCAATAGAAAAAAATAAAATGTAAATAAAATGGGTCAGGCCTCTTATATAAAAGGGTCAGGCCTCGTACTTCCAATTTTGGTATCCGTTTGAGATACCAAATTGGAAGTGCGAGGACAGACCCTTTTAGACCCTTTTATTCAGGGCAAGCCGCACAATGAACAAGGCCAGCAAAACGTAGCTCGGCATTCCGATGCCGAGTTTGGAGTGTCTTTAAGAAACTTAAAGCGAGATAGTTCTGTGGGTTACGAATCCACTACAACCTCTGAAGAAGTAATTATTGAATCAGAATCTGTCTTGATAAGATTGTCTGATGGACCATAAGGGTTAACACCATTGGTATACATAAAAAACCTATTTTTGTAAGTTAATATTTAAAATGTGGACTATAAGATTCAATTGTATCATTTTAAAAATTAAAAGCATACTTATTTATCGATGTTTTTAGTAAATTTTAAAATAAAAAATAACTACTATTTTTTTAGTAGTAACTCTTCAAGTATTTTTTTAGAGAATGGTTGACAGCGTTTCGCAGCAGACGACTTTATGAAAAGTATGATCGGAAAAAAGTTGATACTACAGCATTTACAGAATTCTTTCGCTTTTGGCCCTAACGTGAGATTGTAACTAAATTGAGCAGTAAAGAATCCTCATCATGATCTAATCAATCCCAAATTCCATGGTGACAACGGCCTTAATTCTCTTGTCAATACTGCTTGTATCGAATTCGCCATAGTCGGAAACATACGTGGCGAATGCGGGGGTGATTTGAAATACCCCTTGATGGGCAGAGCGCAAAGTGCCTGCATTAGCCCCGCCCTTTGATAAGATAGTATCAGCGCGTTGCTTGGCGTCTTTAGCTGCTTGTCCCAACATTTCAATTTTCAGCTCGTCAATCTTGAGATAGAAATACTGTGGTGCGTTGGAATTGAGCAGCAATCCTTTCTTAATCAATGTTGTCACTTCATGGGAGATAGAAGTGATGAGTGGAACATCTGAACTTGAGATTGCGAATTCTTGGCTAAGTACGTAGCTTTCAATCTCATTTGTAGCACGGCCTTTTGGAGTATACCGATAATTTACGGAGCTTATTATGGGTTTGATGGAGACTGCAGCGGGGGTGATGCCTCGGGATTCTAAGAAGCTGAGCACCTCGGCGAGATCAGCTTCTAGTTTTTCATAAGCGGCGAGCTGGGTTTCCGCAGTGGCTTTGATAGAACCTTGCCATTGGACATAGTCTGAAACGATTTGGCTTTCAGCGCATCCTTTTACACTGATAGTCCCTCTATCAGACTTAATTGTTTTGTAGGTTGTTGTTAGCAAAGCTGTAGAGAGGACAATAGCTATAGCCAAAGGCCATAATCCGAAAGATAAGGGGCGCATAGAGGCTCCAGAAGGCAAATATGATTGGTAAAAATATAGACTGATTTTCAAATTTTCAAGCTATAAAGCTGAACATAGCCAAGAAAATAGCATTATTCTCGACAAGAAAATAGCATTATTTTCGAAAGGATAGGAAATTTAATGGAAATTTATATATTGAGCGTAGATTGAAGATCTTAATTTTAGTAGCTTTATCTAATCAACTGGATTTGCGAAAATTAAGTTGATCATTATGTGTGCACAATAAAAGGGTCAGGCCGGCCTGACCTGGGCTGAAACGAATCAGCCAAAATCATGCGGCTTTACCTTCGTGAATTCCAGAAATTTTTTGTTCTATTTTTAGCTCAAGAGCATAAGCCGCGAATGCGGCGATTTGTGTTGTGCGATCAAGGACATAGGTAACAGATTAATCAATGACATGGGTAACACTAATCAAGGACATAGGTAACTGTTAATAAATTAAAGGTATAATAAGGCAATGTCCTGCGCGATTTTTTTTTTGCCTATTATCCCATGTATCATAAGGCTATACCATTTCTAGTTCACTTGTAAAGTTCACTTTTCTCATATAATGCCTCCAAAGATCGTTTGAATTCCTCCACATTCATTAACAACGATAAATCATCTCCTGTAATTTCATCTTTGATGTATTTCTCATAGATCTTTAAGTTTTGCCAAGACCTAATCTTGCAAAAATCCTGTGCTGCATTTCGATTCATTTCATACTCTTCCGTGGCTACAGGTTCATTGCTCTTCAGAAATTTGTAAATCCATCCTCCAATATTATGAATTTCCTGGCCTGCATTTCTTCTTGCATTTGCAAATTCTACAACCTCTTGTAATCGTTTTGAAGAGTATGTTTTAGCCCAAAATATTAATGTGCCCTCATCAGTATTGATATTTTGCTTGGAAAGCCACTCATAAATCTTAATTTGATCCTTTGTTAGCTTAAATCTGTTTGCTAATTTTTTGTTTGTATTCATAGTCTTTTAAATCCTTTATTTAAATCAATTTTACCAAGGATAATGGGACCGTAATACACATTCATCAACCCAACTTCCACTTCTTTAAGCGCAACATACTCTCTTACAAGAGTCTCAGAGATAAAAAAGGCTCTATTTTTCCAAGTTATATTGCCTGATGCACCTACTTTTCTTGCTTCGTAATCACTCGAATATTCGGGACTTTTTAATTTTCCATTCCATGTTCGCAAAGAAGGTTTATAGACTGCTGCAGGGGTTTTTTGCCCTAAAGCTTCATGATACCTTCTGTTGTTGTAATATTTTTTAAATTGCTCGAATTTTTCCTGTTGTAGACTAAGTGTTAATGCAGGTGGAAGGGCTGTCTCATTTTTTAAAGTTAAATGAAATCTTTCATGTCTGCCATTTTGCTCGGGGCGCCCGGGTTCAATCCATTCAGGAATAACTCCTGCTTTGATTAATTTAATCGCGAGTGGAGATAGCCTTCCAACTCCAAGAGACGCAAATGGAGGGCCATTATCACTCCTTATCTTTAGAGGTAATCCAAATTCAAAAAATATAGGTTCTAGTTCTTTCCATACATCCAAGGAACCTTTTCGGTTCATATGTTTGCATTCTAAAAGAAAACGAGAAAATCCATCCGTTATTGTTAATGGTTCACACTTAGCACCATCACCGGTCTTGAACCAACCCTTAAAGTCGTACATCCAAATGTCATTTGGCGCCAAACATTGTTCTAAGGGAGCTGTCATGGCAACATGTCGTCTATAAACCCGGCTTTTAACCAAGTCATTTTGACTTAATAAGTTAAAAATGCTTCCTTCGGAGGGAACCTTTAGATGAGGAAAATGATTTATAATTTCGGCACGAATTTTTTTTGCACCCCATTTTGCAAATTCCTGCTTTAACGATATAATACACTCTTTAACTTCAGCTGAGATTTTTGTTGGATTAGATTTTGGAGTTCGAGGAAATTCATCAAGGCCTTTTTGACCTTCAGCTAAATATCTTTTACACCATTTATATCCAGTTTTTGGACTAATGTTGTAGTCATAACAAATATCTTTAAATGTTCTACTATTAGACTCTAAAGCCTCTAGTAAAAATTTTTGACGCTCTTCTTTCATGGTTTTCATTCTCCAAGGCATAGGTTCCTCCGATTATTTAATCCATAATCGGAATGTTACCTATGTCCTTGATTAGTGTTACCCATGTCTTTGATTAATCTGTTACCGATGTCTTTGGATCGGACCTCATACAGACCCATAGTTTGCCTCTATCGAGGCTACACTATGGGCTTTACACAAATCGCCGCATTCGCGGCTTATGCTCTTGAGCTAAAAATAGAACAAAAAGTTTCTGGAATTCACGAAGGTAAAGCTGCTTAATTTTGGCTGATTCGTTTCAGCCCAGGTCTGACCCTTGCCATTGGAGAAAGATTATCCGGAACGAGTTAATTCAAAGACTCGCGAGTTTTTACAGAAACACAGAAGAGTTGTCATCATTAACAAAGCGGCAATGATATAAATAGCTAGAGGATGATATAGATATATTAAGCCAGCAGCAAAGGGGCCAAAAATCTCATATGAAGAATGCAAGCCTTGATTGACTCCCTGTAACTGCCCTTGCTTATTTTCACTTACAGACTGGGAAAGCATATTATTGTAAGAGGGATCAAATAAGCCTTCTCCAACCGTGATAAGCACAATAGAAATCCACAACAAACTAGCCATGCCTAGATAGCCGCTTAGCACTATGGAAGCAAACCCTGCTATCATAAGAATGAGGCCACCAAAAATAATGCTTTTCTCAGAAAATATGAGAAGCTTTGGTAATAAAATTGCTCTTGAAACAATATCACACAACCCTATAAGAGCAAATAATACTCCAATCTGAGCTGGTCCCCAAGCAAAGACATCCTTTAAGTATACCGAAATATTACTTTGATAAAAAAGGAGAGCGATAAAAAAGCAAGCGCCTAATATAAATACTTTTCTCGCCTCTTTTAGGCTAAAGATGTCCTTAAAGTGGGAAAAAGGATTAAAATCATTGACTGTGATATTTTTCTTGCGCTTCCCTTCTATAAGGGTTTCAGGCAAGAGAAGATAGATAAATAGCGCTGTAATAATTGAAATCCCTCCTGCAATATAGAAGGGGAGTGAAATATATTCAATGCCTAACACCCCTCCAATTGCGGGTCCAATCATGAAACCGATACCATTGGCGGCTCCTAAATATCCGTATACCTTTGTCCGTTCCTTCCCTTGCGTGCTATCTGCTACGTAAGCATATAATGCGCTAATATCCCCGGCTGAAATTCCAGCAATAACTCTGCCAAGAAACAATACCCAGAGCGCTCCGCCAATACCAAGAGTAAAATACCCGACCGCGGTTGCAAGTAAACTAAAAAACAAGATTGGTTTTCTGCCAAAATAATCGCTAAGAGCACCCATTACAGGAGCCATAAAAAACTTACAAACAGCATAGATCGAGATTAATATGCCCATGTAAAGAGCCACTTTTTCTGCAGGAACATACAGACTAATAAGAAATGGAAAAAGTGGAATAACAATAGTAAGCCCAACAGCATTCAGCAATGCTATGGTTAAAATTAGCCAAAGCTTTTTATTCATTTTTAATGATCCTCGGAATTTCTAACTTATAGAATAAATTTTAGCACACCGTGCTTATTACAGGCAAGACGTATTATATCTATGCAAAGCGCCTAAAAAGTGTGCAAGATCGGCCGCAAATACAGCCAGATCATTTAAAGGATCAGTGTTGAGTGGTGAATGAGAAGTTCATATTCGTACAGAGAGGCATTGCCGCTTACTGCTCTTTTTCTAAAATAAGGATATAGGAATAAGCAAGCCTCTGATCGATATCGGTTGCATTCACCGTAGTAACATCGTCGTCACTTACTCTGTACCACTGCCCGTCCTTCAGAGTAAAGGCAACATAGTGTCCTTTTGAAATGCTATCGCCTACGTGCTGAATCGCCCCAGTCACCTTATAGTGTGCGGGTAGGGCTGCTTCATTTCTTTCAAACCCCTGGGAAAGATCAAGGATATGATCCCTCGGCAAATTTAGAGGATCGCGAATTTTTGTTCCATCGTTTCTAAATCGTTTGAATTGCAAAGCGATATGCTGAGGAGGCTCGCTTCCAATGCGGACCGTTTCGTTCCATTGAGATTGGGATGTACCGTTTACATTTATTGCATTCTCGGGATCTCTAACATTTTTTGTGTTAAACAGGTCTTGGAGCAGATTTTGGGCATCCATCCCTTGTTGGATAGGAACTTGTAAAACCCCTAAAGGATTGGATTCTTTTATCTCCGCGTTTACGACAGGGAACGTTCGAGTAATCTCAAAGGGATTTGCGATACCAAGCCAAAGCGTAAACAATTCAAGAAGCGTGGAAGCGTCTTGCTCTTCGTTTAAACGCTCCCCGCGAAATACGTCTGTATCATAAATGGCTTGCCTTAACTTTGTTGCAGCATCTCGCATGTCTTCAGGTTTTTGAGAGACATCTAAAGCCAAGGCAAAATTTTGCGCAGCTAATTGAAGCTTTTTCGCTTTATAATATTCTTCGACTTTATCCTGTATAAAACGTTGTTCTTCTTCGTTCAGTTTAATGCCTTCACGCCCGAGATTCTCCCAATTAACGTCGTCTATGTTATCCCAATCAAAGTAGTCTAACTCATCGTATAATTTATAATAATTTTTATTAAGCGCTTCTACTTTCACTTCATTTTTAAATTTTATAAAGCCTGGCCATTGAGCGTTCATTATTTTTTCTTTAAATGCAGGATTTCCAATTAACACCTGCATTGTGCAGTTAAGGTAACAAGAATTTCCAATGTTTGTTATCCCTTTAGGAGCAGCTCCCTCAACAGAGGCAGCTTCCTTACCATTAACTTGATTGGTTTTGCTTTTTGTTGTTCCGGTTTTAAGTAGATCTTCTTTCTCTTCTATCCATTGCGGCTTCAGATCTAGTGCTTGAACCCTTCTTAGCGAATCGAAGATTGTAGGAATCACGTCTTGAAAAATGACGATGTTATCCAAAATCATCTCTATGCTCTCAACTTGCAACCGCATCAATTTCACTTGATCGACGTTTTCTTGGGGATGATTGGAAAGATAAGCCAAATAATTGACTAAGTCTATAAGCTTTGATACATTGCTCAGTAGTGGAAGATTTGCCAATATCATGTCGAAGAGCAAGTCCACGATCTTCCCCTCATTAGCTTTAATCGTTTCTGCGATCAAAAGCTTGTCTGAATTTTCTTGAAAGACTGTAGACTCTTTGATCATTTTTTCCACAGGGGATAAAATGAGGGGGGAGATCCATGGTTTCCCCCAAGTTAAGATTGTTTCCAACATCTTTGTGTTGCTTGGGTCTAATACTTTGCCAAATGTTGTTCCCCATGCTATTCCTGAAGCTTTTATTCCACTAAGCTGTTGTAATTCATTAGCGATTTTATTAGACGCGATAGCTTTCCTCTTTTCTTCTATCAATGGGTCTATTCGGATTTTAAGTTCCTTTAATTCACGTTCCTTCTTTATCAGCTGTACAGTCTTCTTCTCAATTTCCTTCAGTGCATCATTCCTCTCTTTCTCCGTTCTTTTTGTATCGTTTGCAATCGATTGATTAAGTGAAATGTCGAACTTTAAGAGCCAAACAACGTTTTCAGCCTGTCCTAATGTCCTTTTAAGCTGCGCTAACTCTGTTCTTAAACTTTGCGCTTTGTTGAATTGCTCAACTATTGTAAGCAGTACTTGTGTAAGCACCATAGATTTCGCTGATTCGGAAGAGGGCAGTTTTCCATGGTTCAGGGTGCTTAACAACTGTCCTGTAGTTTTCTTTAGTTCGTTTTCGAAACCTTCAAGAGAAAAGTCAACGTCAAGCTCAATACCATGTAAGTCGTAGCCTTCAATCAGCTTCATTGCATAGCTTAAAAGTTTTTGAATCGGTGATGTCAGTACAAAAGCGCTAATCAATTCATGGACAACGAGCTTATTTTCTTGTTTTCTTACTGATGTAAGGCCTGGTGTTAAAACATTCACTAACGGATCGGCGATGAACATCGTGAATTTTTGAGGATTTTGGAGCATCCCATTCTTTATGTTCCCAATATTTATTTTCTTAAGGCAAACCTCAGATTCATCGATCAATATCTTACGAATAAGTTCACTCTTTTTATCATTCAGCCGATCGACATCAGAGATTGCGGCTCCTTGCAGTATAAGGGGGAAGCGTTCTAAGAGAAGAGGATTCAACAAAGGTAACCCTTTGCAAAATTCCGGGTCTAATAGCGTGTCGATCATCACTTTCAAAACAGCTTTTCCTTTTTCATTGAGGGGTGTTTCTCTGCTGTTTATAGTAGTGTGGTTGAGATAAAACTGTACCTTTTCTTTTAACAACTTGGTCTCTCCAGAACGCGTTTTTCCTGAATTGATCGCATCATCTGCCAAAATCTCTATGACCGCATCAAAGACAAAGGGGTAAAGTTGCTTTGATTCAGCAGGGGCTTTAAGGGGTAAGTTGTCTCTTAATTGCGCCTCCCAGTACTTTTGGCAGCCCATTGCGATTTCCTTAGTGGTATAGTCATGCTGCATAAGAGCGCTTCCACTTCGGACAAGCGCCACGAGTTCAGTAAGCGGCGGATTATTTAAAAATAGCCCCTCAAATTCCTTTTCGAATTCGGGTAACAGTTGTTGGATCTCTTTGGACTCACCCTCTGGTATGGTAGCGCTCAAGATCCGTCCAGGAGTACTCAAACGAATAAGTTCAGCCTCTAAATCTTTTGTTATTTTTTGAACTATTTGGGTTTGTTCCGGTGTCAGTTTCTCTCCCGGTTTCTCTTCGACCAATGGATGAATGGGAATCTGGTAGTCTTCTTGAATTGCACCCATCCCCACTTTTTGAGAGGAAATCTTTTTGATTCCTGATATTACCCCATCAAATAGATCTGGGGTGGCCTTCCGAACTTCTTTAATCACCGTGATTATTGATTCATAGAGCATTTTAACCAGTTGTTTTTTGGCAGTTTCCGCTGCTTTCTTTGCTTCTACTTTATTCAATGTTTTATCGATGGAAGCTTCAACATCATAATTCTGCCACTGAGTGATCAGGCTGTGCGCCTTATCCATATCAATGTTGTCTGTTAAATTCGTTAATATTTCTCCAACTAAAATGCTTAATTGTGACGATACGCTATTCAAGGAATTAAATAGATCGTATTGTAACTCTAATGCTTGCAATTTTTCGTTTTCTTCAGGAGATGTATTTTCTTCCGATTTCAAGTCGGTAATTTGTTTTTCATATTCCTGAACTTTCTTGTTAATTATATAGGGGATTACTCGATTCAAACCTTGTATGGCTAAACTCAAGACTCCTTTAACGAGCCACTCACGTGAGATGAATTGTTTAACAACACCAACCCCAAACGATGCACCCGACCCTTCTAATACTCCTTTGGGCTGGCTGAAGAGGTATTCAGCAGCTTCTCGAACGAGTTGCTGAGTAAGGGAAGGCTTTTCATTAGACTTTTTCGCTTCGGCTTTCCATGCACTTTCAATTCCCGCCATTAACCCTTTAAAGATCATTTCAGTAGATGCTCCAATAGTGAATTCGAAAGCGCTTGATACAGCTCTTACATCATCCCTCTTCAAGATCTGCATTTGTTTTGAAAGAACGCCACTAAGTCCTTCAGCAATTTTTCGAATAATTCCTTCTGTCTCCTCGTCAAGCTTTTCTCCTCCTAGCAGCGAAGTAATTACAGGGGTTAATATTGAGATGATAGCTTCCTCAGGATTATCGATCGTTGCGTCTAACAGTTCATTAGCATTAATATTCCTAAAAATGTCCGATTGTAGTTGATCAAACATTTTTCCAAGAAGCTTATCATTTACGAAGCTATTTAAACCACTTACGTCACTTATATGCATCGCTCGTAAAATAGCCGGGAATTTATTCGCGACACGGAAATGATCTGGGGACCTTCCTCCGGCAAATTTGGAAGAGGCGGCTTTGGCGGCTAAGAAAGCAAGTCGTTTCTGCCCCTCTTTAGTTAAAGGAACGCCCTTTCCTTGTATTGTATTGAAAAGTGCTATAATGGCCTCTTTTCGCTCATTTGGCAAAGTACCCAAAGCCTGGTCAATCACCGCTTCGAAACAGAAGGGCAAAATTATTTCTTCAGTGGGTACCTTAAAAGGAATATTTTTAGCCTGGCATGAATGCATATATCTGACAATGGCGCTTTCCACGACATCTTTCGGATAGTCTTTATTGTTCAGGCTAGAAATCAGGGAAGAACATGTTTGTTGCGCTTTTGCTAGGAACACCATTCTCATTTTTTCTTCAGGACTTGCTGTAAGAAATGGGGTGTCAAAAACGGATTTCAACCCTGAGACAGTGGGGATATAATATGTGGTGAAATCTTGTTTGAACTCATTGCCGCCGATTTGGTTTGCAAGAGTATGTAACCCGTTTGAGACTGCATTATCTAGTCGCTTCAAATAATCTCCCCCCTCGTAAGACCCATAGTAAGGTGTCAAATAATTGTAGATGAGATCGTTATTTATGAATTTTACAAGGTCGCTTCGCTTGTTTTTAGGTAAGGCGGCATTCGTGTTTTCCAACCCTTTTAACAATGCCGTCAGTGCAAAAAGGACTTTTTCTGCATCCGAAGCAGTTAAAGGGGAAGGTCGTCCAAGTTCGGTTTCAATACGATTTCCGAAATGTGTGTCGAGATTCTTGATGTATGCGATCGCATGATTAACAAAAAAGCTTTGCTCCAACAGGGTGTTGTCTATAGGAGTGTTCCCCTGTTTATTAGCAATTAAAAAGTCTGCACCATTCTGAATAAGACTTGTGGCGAGAGATGAATTGGCATTTAGGCAGGCCCAATGTAAAGGAGTGTTACCCAACCTATCTTTAAAATTGATCAAATTGATATCTTTCTTCTCAAGAAGCTCAATAGCGATTTTTGGCTTATTGAATTTGCATGCCAGGAATAAAAAGTCATTTTTAATTGGAACACCGCACCTGATAAGAGTAAGGGCTAATTCTGTTTTCCCATTTAAAATGCTATCTTTTAAGCCTCCCGAAAGTATTTCTAAATTGGGTTTTATCCTTTTTTTATCCTCGATGTCATTAAGGTTCTTTGCGAGTACACATTGCTTAAAGCTAGTTCGCGAGGGGAAGCCGACATTGTGATGAAACTTGTTAATTTTGGAAATACAATAAACAAGTATCTCTTGGCAGAGAGTGAGCGCTTCAATA
>Ga0207062_1150_pt1 | contig 18000 bp, 18 predicted proteins | sample Alteio_BWMinCont_28_FD_153266 | JGI IMG/M metagenome (GOLD analysis project Ga0207062, IMG submission 153266) | Enriched cells from forest soil in Barre Woods Harvard Forest LTER site, Petersham, Massachusetts, United States -... | ecosystem: Environmental > Terrestrial > Soil > Temperate forest >... | reverse complement strand
TTTTGAAAAGGGAGAAGAAGCCTATGAAAAAGCATATCTAGAAAGAAGTATTAAAAACTTAGAAAAGAACGCCAAAAAACTTGGCTATAAGTTAGTGGCAGCTTAAAAAACGGATAAATTTGTCTATTACATAAATATTTAAAAGAAATGATTAGATTTTAACATAGGTCTTAAAAACTCGAATTTTGTTGGTGGAATAAATTGACCGGACGCACTCTGGTGCTATATGCCCGTTTTGGAGCTAGGTCGGAAAAAGCCGTGATCATTTCATTGGGAAGCTTGCTATCCCGTTCAGGAGATTACATAATTAGAGCTTCTTCCTTCACCACTTTTTTTTCGTTTTAAGGGTCTACATAAGAAAGTTGAATATGAAAGATCCACCCCAATAACCTCTCGATTTGACAGCCCCACCGAAGTGGTTACTCAGGAGTGCGAAAGTCCTCTTTCGCTTTTGGACTCAACGTGAATTAATAGGCCTAATGCAATAAATTATTTTCAGTTGATGACATTGATGCTAGGGAGGCCTGACCCTTTTACCCTTTTAGCAGGCTAAGAGGAACTGAGAGTCTCTCTTAGCCTGAAAAATGATTACGAGTTGTTGACCAAACACGTAATAATCAGGTGGCCTGAAAACGGTTTAGGTATGCCGCCTGGAGGCAAGTTCCCAGTGACAGATGCATCGTACAGAGTGTCAATAATATCTGTCATTGGATTGATAATTTGAATTTGTGCATTTGGAGTTGTCGTTGTCACCATCGCGGTACCTACGACATCAGCGGCGAAAAAATCATTATTATTATTTATTGCACCAACTACAGTGTAATTAAGAGTGTTAAAGCCTAGGCCTGTATTCAAGGCAATTGCTGCTTGCCCCGTATTATAAACTTGAACATTGTTCTCAGTACCTGTACTTACAGCTAAAACAACCTGGAAATAGATTTGGTAAATCCCTGGAACTGTCAGTTCAAAAGTCGTATTGCTAAGTGGTACGATGAGCCCTCCAAAAGTAGCCCCAAAGGTATTAAACGAAAAGGGTTGACCAGGAGGCACTTGTGTGGCGACGCCTGCAGGAGTTATAAAATAAAATTCAGCAAAACTCGAGATGCCTGTGGGGCCAGTTGGGCCTGTTGAGCCTGTGGGGCCTGTAAAACCTGTGGGGCCTGTAGGGCCTGTTGGGCCGGTGGTTCCAACGCCTGTCGGGCCGGTAGGGCCGGTAGAGCCAGTGGTTCCTACGCCTGTGGCTCCTGTAGCACCTGTAGCGCCTGTCGCACCAGTAGCGCCTATGGGGCCTGTCGGGCCTGTTGGACCTGTCGCGCCAGGACAGCCATGATGGCCTCTAGGGCCAGTTGGGCCTGTAGGGCCCGTAACGCCTGTAGAGCCTGTAGCCCCTGTAGACCCTGTCTTACCTCTTTCACCTCTTTTACCTGTAGGGCCAGTTGGGCCTGTCGGGCCTGTTGGCCCTGTGGGACCGCGACGATAATTATCGCAACAGTCTGCAGTTTTTTGGAAATCAGTATTACAGTTATCTACTACTGCAAAACTACTCTGATCAGAAATACCAGAAGCTATATCGCCATAAGCTAAAATGGGGAATATAAGAGCCAGGGCAGAAGAAGTTATCCATTTTTTCATAATCTATCCTTAGAAATATTTAGATATTGATTCTTGCCACCCAGTGGTATTAACATGAAATAACAGCCAAGTGTTCCGAAAAAATCACCCTATTTCGAATTCTATCTTTTGTCAATATATTTTTTGAAGTGTTACCTAGGTATTGTCTCCAAAAATTTAGGGGACTCTGTCCCCTAAAAACCCCCTTCCAAAGGGTCGATGCCCCTTTGAAATCCCTAATAAGGTATAATTTCATACTCAATAACATCTAGAATTCTTGAAAGTCTCTTTCAGTGCTAGAATAAGAAGTACAGGTTTTGTAGAATAAATCGATATCAATAAGCAAAATCGTGATCAAAGGTTCATTCGTAGAAAGGATCAAAGATGAATAGAAAAAATATATCATCGGGTTCGCCAATGGAAAAGGCTATTGGCTTCTCACGGGCAAGCAGAGTTGGCAACATCATAGCTGTAGCCGGTACAGCAGCAATAGGTACAGACGGCCGAACGGTTGGCATCAATAATGTCTATGAACAGACAAAATATTGTATCGAGATTATGAAAAAGGCAATCGAAGAAGCCGGCGGTTCCCTTCAAAATGTCGTCCGAACCCGAATAATGCTCGTGGATATAAGCACTTGGAAAGAAGCTGCTAAGGCACATGGCGAATTCTTCTCTGATATTCGCCCTGCGTGCACTTTTGTTGAAGTCAAGGGCTTCATCAATAAAGAGTGGCTTGTAGAGACAGAGGCCGATTGCGTACTAAGTAACGAATAAGCAACCTGAGGAAAGGGTTTCCATGAATAGTGACTACATAATCAGAATCATCGAACAATTTGTTCAGGCTATTGTAGCAATCGTCACAGCAAGAAAAGCTGGAAATTATGAAGAGGCGTTTCATCAGATTCAAAATGCCAGTCAGCGCTATTTAAAAACTGATATTTCTTCATTTTTAACTAAGACTCCAGAACAACTCTTAGAACATTTTAAAGGCAGTTCAAAACATCTCGATACTGAACAATGTATTTTCTGCGCCGATTTATTGTATGAAACTGCTTTGATTTGTGAGTCAAAAAAAATCGAAGATTTATCAGTTCGTTCAAAAATTTTGTGCTTACATTTATACCTAAATGCTATTCCATTAGAAAAGCAATTTCAGACAACTTCATATAAAGAAAGAGTGAATGAATTGATAAAAGAATTGGCAACAAAAGCCCTCCCAGAAAGTGTTAGAGAAAGCATTCTTAACTATCAAATGAAAGAGATTGACACCTCATTTAAACTTTAACTTTTACATTACAGGAAAATCAATGCATGCGATTACTGAAAAACCGATAGGTTACATGATTCCTGTTGGAGAAGCTGATCGGGAAAGACTTGAAGCATTAGGAGCTATTTATAATCCTACCTCGATGGAAGTGATAAAATCTCATCAAATTCCAGATAATCCTAAAATTCTTGATGTAGGATGCGGTGACGGCCGCTTATCATGCTTATATGCAAATGCTATAAAAGGTTCAACAGTTGTCGGCATAGATAAAAGTCCTGAACAAATTCTTGTCTCTAAACAAAATGCAGAGCAAGAGCATGTCACAAACATTTCGTGGGAAGTATGCGACATTTACCACCTCGATACTCTTAAAGAAAAGCATGCGTCACTTTTTGACATCGTTCATACCCGTTTTGTTCTCACGCATCTGGATGATCCTAAAAAGGCATTCGAACAAATGTTATCAATGGTTAAACCAGGCGGTCTAGTGATTATTGAAGAGTCCGGAGCTAAAAAGAAATTCAAAAATACACCTAAAGCTATTCAGGCCTGGGAAAAATTGGTCGAGCTTCAATATGAATTGCAACATTCTTACAAAGACACAATCGGAGTTGTGAGAAAACACCTTTCTCACTCGGTTAATGTTTCTTCATATATTACACAGATGTTCGACATAACAATCGAAGGACAGTTACAAAAGAAATTGTTTCCATTAGGTGTCAATCTCGGATTAAAAAAACTTGAAGACATGGGTAAGTCCGACCGCATCTTAGAACGCATCAAAGAACTCGGCTATGAAGATTGCAAAACTTGGCTTAAAGACTTAAAGGATTTTGAATCAGACAACTCTATCTCCCTTGAAATGGAAAATTACGAGTGCATCGTTGCAATAAAGAAGCAATAAATTGGTGTCTATATCTCTTGACATTGGCCCCATTTTATGGTATTATAAGGATATGAATAAAAAGCACCAACGCACGCTAGAAGCTATTTTTTCTAATCCGGTTCGAGCGAGCATTAATTGGAAAGATATAGAGTCTTTATTCAATACTCTTGGAGCAGAAATTGAAGAAGGAAGGGGATCACGAGTTAGGATACTGCTTAATGAAGAAGAAGCTGTTTTCCATAGGCCTCACCCACAAAAAGAAACTGATAAGGGGGCTGTGGTATCTGTGCGAAGGTTTTTAGAAAATGCAGGAGTAAAGCCATGTTAAAATATAAAGGATACACAGGGTACGTTGTCTATGATGATGAAGCACGTATTTTTCATGGAGAAGTGGCTGCTATTAAAGCTGTGATTACATTCCAAGGAACAACTGTAGATGAGATTGAGCAAGCTTTTAAAGATTCTGTCGATGACTATCTTGATTGGTGTAAAAAAAGGGGGAAAGAAGCTGAAAAAGCGCACTCAGGAAAGTTCAACCTCAGAATGCCACCTGACTTGTATGTCAAAGTGACAGCTCATGCAGCTCAAGAAGGTTTAAGTATTAACTCTTATATTTTAAAAAGATTGTCTGCTTAGAAAAGAAATGTAGTATTTTTTTGATCATCTTTTCTTTGTATGCATGATTATGTTTCTTTCCAATTCAGGTCCTTCAATTTAATTTGGATGACGGTCCTTGTTGCATTTGGGACTAAGGGTTTTGCTAAAATTGATCTGCGATGAACAATTTTTCCTTGTTGCCCATGAAAAATGATGGCCTCATTTGGATTGTAAGGACATGAAAGATAGTGATTTTCTGTCACCAATACTGTTGGAAAAATTGGATCTGGTTCATGAGGCCCTGGAAATTCATTCACAGCGATATCAAGCCCTGCTGATTCACTTTTTTCATATGGAAAATCATTTTGGAAGACTGCCGTAAAAGTGCTCTTTGCATGTTTATCATAATGCCATCCTAGCTGATATTCTTTCATCTTGGTGGCACCTTCAGAGTAACGTGTCCGATAAAAATAAACATGGATCTTATTCTCCCCAATCAATTTGAGCTCTTTGGCAAACCGTTCCACTACAATGCAAATAAATTCGTTTAAATCTTTAGATGATGAAGTCCCTTCATTTAAATATGAACCTCGATCAATGATTTTATAGTCTTTATCAAATGCGACTGAAGTATACATTTCCTCTCTTGGATTTCGATAAAGATTGTCGTCATGTCCTAACTGAGAATATGAAGGGAGGTTTTTACACCATTCTGGAATATGTTGGTAAACAGAGCCATCAAAAATATTTTTGATGATAAAGTAGTTTTTATGCAGATAATTGTTCCCGTTTTGTTCTCTGCTTTGATAATTTGCCGAGGAACTAGGTTGATCTAACGAAACTAACATCTTTTCTCCGTATAAAATAATCAGTTTTAAATTAATTCTTATTTAGCTTTAACAATCAATATAGGGTTGCTGAAAATCTCATAAGAAGCTTACTGAAAGTCTTCAATATATTCCAGCTAAAAATTCAGAACGCTCAAATTGCACATCCAACATTCATTTTTTTATTTGATCTTTTAAATTATAATATGGTATGCTGAGTTACTATTTTTATTATGTAACTTTTATTCGGAGTTTTATGGAATCCACAATTGGATTAGTTAATCCCGGTTTAACTTTTAATCATGGTCTTTGCAATCCATCAATCTTTACATCCTCTTATAGTGTGGATGTCAACGACTATTTTTCACGCATTGATAGCATTAAAACAACTAAGCCTTCTCAAACAAATATTTATAAAGAAAAAAATAAAAATGGTCTTAGCAATCCATCAATCTCTGAATTTGCCTATGTCAACAGCTATTTTTCACGCATCGATATCAATAAAACAACTAAGCCTTCTCAGGCAAATGTTTATAATTCTAAAGAAAAAGGCCGTAAGCTTTACGGAATTATAAAAAAGATTGAAACTTTAGTAAACAAGCACACTTATTCTGATAATTTTCACAACAATAATATTCTCGACCTCTATGTAATACCACGCGTGCGGAATTCAATTCTGGCCAAGTTGCCATCTTATGGTTTGACGATGGAAGAATTTGTCAACATTGAAAACTATATTTATCAGTATAAGTACGATCAAAATGCAATTAGTCCAATACATATAAGGAGGGGGGCTAAAAATAATTTGCCTCGTTCTTTAGTTTATGTTCCCCAAGGGCGGTTTCCGTGGTTTCAGCTGGGTTGGCATGTGCTGTTAAAAACACACGGGAATGTTAAAAAAATAGGAACCGGGGCCCTTAATAAAGTCACTTTTGCCCTTCACATACATTCAGGAGACTTGAAAGCTTTTAGGTCTGGACGAATGAATAATGTCTCAAAAATTGAAATAGCACTCTATTGCTATCCTGGATATAAAAAACCCGAACGATTTCCAAAAGGAACTCCCGTTTTATATCAAGGACCCTATACACAACGTTGGCCAAATGATGATGGTAGTCCATCCCTTCGTCTTGAGAATGTTCCAAAAGTCGGTATCATCATGGACTACTACCGACTTGGCGATTTATTTTCTGCATCCGAGAATCTTAATCTCAGACAAAAAGTACATATCTTGGCTAAAAGTGCTGAAGGATTATCCGAAATGCATCGATTAGGAATTAGTCATCGAGATATTAAACCTGGAAATATCCTTGTGGATGAGAATTTAAATCCTATAATTTCCGATTTTGGAATGGCTTCCAAGACTGGATTACCCGTCCTCCCTATAGCATCACGTGGATTTGAATCCCCAGAAATGATTTTTGCAAAAAAAATTCAGCTGAACTATCATGCCGATCCAAAGGACGATGTCTGGGCTTTTGGAGTGACGATGCTATCTTTATTCACTGGAGATGTGTGGTTTACAGAATACTATAAATATGACCATGATCCTGATGAAATTTTAAATTACCTTCCAGACCTAACTGTAAAAATGTGCAATATGATAATACATAGACCAAATTATGATTATCATATGTGCCCATTACTTCACGTGATCCTAGGCTGCCTTACTATAACACCTGAACATAGGCTAAAAGCAGATATACTGTCCGAAAGATTGTTCAGGATTTATGATTCAATTCAAGGTAAATATGGAAAAAATCAATCTTAAGGAAAAATTGAGTAAATTTTCAGATCATTGGAGTCCGAAAATTATCGGCGAATTAAATGGTCAGCATGTCAAATTAGCAAAGTTCCATGGGGATTTTGTATGGCATAGTCACGAACATGAGGATGAACTTTTCTTTGTAATAAAAGGTCGTCTGTTAATGAGATTTCGCGATAAAGATGTTTGGGTGGAAGAGGGTGAAATGATTATAGTGCCTGCCAAAGTAGAGCATCAGCCTGTTGCTCAAAAAGAAGTGCATGTCATGCTTTTTGAACCTAAGTCCACCTTAAATACAGGCAATGTTGTTAATGAAAAGACTAAAACTAACCTGGAACAAATTTAATAGGAAATCGTCGACATGTCAAAAGCTCTAAAAAAAATCAGTACCGATGCTGCCCCGTCAGCAATAGGCCCCTATTCACAAGCTATTGTCGTCCAAGGAAACCATACGCTTGTTTTTGTTTCTGGCCAGCTGCCCATTGATCCCAAAACCGGAGAACTTATTCAAGGCGACATTAAGGCTTTGACCAAACAAACTTTGGATAATATCGAAGCAATACTAAAGGCGAGTTCCAGCAGCCTGCATAAGGTTGTGCGAACAGAAGTTTTTCTTAAAGATCTAAAAAAGGATTTCAATGGGATGAATGAAGAATATGCCAAACGGTTTAATCCTCAATCGCCTCCGGCCCGTCAAACCATCCAGGTTGCTGATCTTCCTAAACGTTCTCCGATAGAGATTTCCTGCATTGCAGTGTGTGATCATGATGAAAGTCAAGGAAATCTATGAGCACACAACTCATATGCATTTGAATTTCCTGTCAGCCTCTTAGAAGAAAAATTGGACCTTGTTTGCGAGCATTTGAGGCAGAGGAGGTAAAATACTCTCTTGTCCACGTGGAAGGAGAATATATTTTGAATTTTCTTGAATGTCTCTGCTTTTCTCGTAAACCACCTCTATCGCACGTAGTACATCAACCATTTTTCTTTTTTGTGTGTTGGGAAGAAGATCTATGAGTTTCAATTGTAAAGCTAAATGATTTTTAAGAAGCAAAATGCTGCAATCATTACGTAGCTTTGTAGATTCAATTAAAAGATCATATGAATCTCTTAATTCAGTCCCTTTCTCACCCTTAATGATTTCTACTCCTTCTAAAAAGCTACAGATCGTTGGGGGTAATTTATCCTCTTTTAAGCTTCTAAATGGCTTGGCTAGATTTGAAGGGACAAATTTTTTATAGAGTTTTAACCCATGGCCGACTTTAGCTTTTGCAAGATCGGTAGGTTTTCCCCATGTATGCTCTTTATCAATAGGAGCTACGCTACTAGACTCATTTTTAATGATGACGACAGGAATTTCATTAAGACTTCTTTCATCAATCTCACTAAAAAGTTGGAAAAGATAGGTCTCGCTATCTTTTCCTGGAGGATGCAAATCATTTCCTGAAGCGTCTATCCCTAAAGCCACGCCATCAAAAAAATTCACTTGGCTCACATCAATACTTCTTTTTGAATAAAGGCTATCCCGATTTGGCTTGCTGAAACAGATAATTTTTCCATTAGGGCAAACAATAACGTTATTTCTAATGCTATCGTACTCTTCCGGAATATGAGAAGAAAGACGCGGGTAAGGACCTCGATTAAGGGCTTCTTTTCCATGATTCTGACCCCTGACTTGAAGAATAAATTGGGCAATACGATGATCAGGATCGGGGATCTTCATGGTCCCTTTTAAATACAGTTGATTCATCTTGGCCTGCTGGGATCTTAAAAACCAATCAAAAGCAATAAGTTCTTTGGCAGAGTATTCCTTTGTATTCAAATGAAAGTCTTGGGACGCAATCTCTGAAGCCACCATTTTTCCCAGCTTCAAATTTTCAACCATGACATCCACAGAAACATCTGATGCACGGGCAAATCTGGCCATCCGATGATAAATAGTTATAACCTCTTCGGCGTTAATGATTTGCCCATCGATACCCCTTACCCCAAAAAGATCATTATAAACATTAAAATGTTCCTCATTACGAAAGAAAGCTAAAATCTCCTCACTTGGCGGCGGCTCTATTGCAGTTGGCGTGGAAGTAAGGCCAGGAACTGAACGATCTATAGGCCCAGGAAGAAACGGAATAAAAACATCCGATGAACTTGGCAGAGCAGGAAGAGGTTTTGCTTTATAGTTTGTTTCTTTAGCAGATATTTCTGGCAAAATATGCTCTTCTAAAAAATCTTTTGGAACGCTCTTCGGCAGCATGCCCCTGCGTTTCGGAGAGGGTGGTTGATAATCTTGATGAGTTTTATCGCCAGATAACACATTTGGGTTTAAACTCTCTGGGATAGGATCTTTCGAAAAATTTTTTGTCGGGATGCCTCTGCGTTTCGGTTCTTGCTTGATTTCATCTCTCGATGCAGGCATTTCGCTCATTTCATGCGAGATATTTGGATTGATCTGCTCCGGTATCGGATCTTTTGAACGAATACCGCGACGTTTTGGCCGTATTTCTATTCGATTATCTTTCTGCGGGTCGCGACTAGGTAAGAAAGGTAAATCTATAGACATAATCATCCTTTCATAATTTGGCCTTTTATATAACTAATTATAGTCTATTTTTTGAATTAACAGCAACTAACTGTCAAATTACTATATAGCTTAGTAATTTGATTAAGCGGATGGGTCTAGTTAGGGTATTGATTTGCCTTTCTCTGATAAGAGTCTGCAAAACGTAGCTTGGCATTCTTCCAATGCCGAGTTTGGAGTGTCTTAAGAAAAGGTCATGCAAACTAACTTTGAAACTTTCACGCGGACAACCAGAAAGTTACGCTTGCCACGTCCACACTCGGCATTGGAATGCCAAGCTACGTTTTGAACACTCTTTTCTGGTGAGGATCCTCAAATTAACACCTTAGGTCTAGCCTTCTAATAGGCTTTAGCCATCTCGGCGGCGGCTTTAAGACAAGCATCTTCGGTCAGTTTGGCCTTGTTGGGATCGCCTTGAGTCCCATCGTCAACAATTTCACGGATGTCCTTAAAGCCGATAAACTGCAGCCATAGCTTCATATAAGGTTTTTGCAGATCATAGCTTTCAGCGCCGGAACCGGGCCGATAAGCCCCTCCACTAGCGTACACTATGACTGCAGGCTTATTTGTGATCAAACCGACATATTCACCTTTAGGGGTGACGTTAAATGCCAATCCAGGTTGTGTCAGAATATCAATATAATGCTTCAACCGATAAGGAATGCTAAAATTCCACATCGGGATGCTGAAGAGATATTTATCGGCGTTAGCAAACTCTTCAAACATGGCAGTCACTTTATGCCAGGCTTCTTGCTGACCCTTGGTTTGAGTTTTCTTATGCATCACAGCATACTTGGCATCAATAGTGTCGCCATCAAAGGGAGGCAGGTCCATCTCCCAAAGATTAAATACCTCGATGACATCTTTCGGATGGGTCGAACGATAGGATTCAACAAAGTACGCAGCAACCCGCGACGAATGAGAGCGGTCTTTGCGGGGCGATGTTTTAACGTAGATCAATTTTGCCATTTTTTACTTCCCCTGTTCCATTACTAAAACCACCCTGAATTGTGATATGCTGATATGCTTCCGGCTATTTCTAGTTATATTAAAAATAAATTAAAGATCAACAAAAAGCTCCTATACCTGACAACCGCTGAATTTCTTCTGTTCCCAAATTTTTTATCGAATTGTGAAAGACGGTCATGTTGTAGGCATCATTCCAAAAATGCCATTCAAACAGTGAGGAATATTCAAAAACCCTTTGCATTCGATCCAATTGCTTTGGCGAGCAATGACCTGCCAACTTATCTAAAATAGAGATCGCTTGATCTGTAGCATCTGAAAATTCCTGGCTGGAATAGGTCTCTATCCATTGCGCATAAGGGTTATTTTCTTTGGTATGAGCAGAGATTTGACGGCTTACCTCCCTATAAATCCACAGGCAAGGCAATACGGCAGCAATCGCCTCCTCCAAAGGTGACGTTGCGGCGACTGCAATTAGATGCTGCGTATAAGCTATGCAAGAAGGCGAAGGCTCAACGTGGTCCCAATTGTAATTTTCAGGAAAAAAATTGGCATGCAATTCTCGTTCTGCGACCAACGCTCCAAGTGAGAGATTTAAAAACTGAAGTATGACTTCCGAAGAATCTGTTCTGGCAGCAATAAATGCCAGGGCTTTAGAGTAGCTGATTAAATAATGGGCATCTTGTTCAAGATAAAAAACAAAACGCTTTTTTTCCAAAGTCCCTTCAGCCAGTTCGATATTAAATGGGTGATAAAGGATTTGTCCATAAATAGGCTGAATTGTTTGCCATAAGCGGTCGGAAAATTTCATGCTAAAACCTCTTTTGGTTGCTTCATGCAGATCAAAAATCCAAATGAGATACAAGCTATCATTAGTGGATAAACGCTGCATATCGTCAATGAGTTGAATTCTTCAAATATCATCAGGCAAACAGGAACGGTGCTCCCATTAAAAATTGATGTCGCTATTGCAGAGCTAATGAATATCCCCCGGCAACGATATTGGACTTTGAATTGATGCAGCATCCAACTATGGATCGGGCCTATGACCAGGCAAGCACAAGGGGTAAGGACCATTTGTATAATGAATAAATCCCTGCAAAAATAAGTTAAAGGCATGATAACCGCGGAAAATAAACAAATCCCCAGCAACATCACTTTTTGAATGCCGAACCGGTCTGCTAACAAGCCCGCTAAAACCAGAAAAAATCCGTAAGCGATCAAAGACTTGAACGTATCGAAGTTTTGCAGGCCGCTTTCCAAGTTTAACAAGGGTAAAAAAATAAAAATGAAGGTATAGCTCACTATAAAAAATGCCAGAACCCACACCAAAGCGGCAATTTTTCGCCATTCAGCTTTAACGAAAACCGGCCACTTTACTTCTCTTAATAATTCCAGAGGGAGTCCGGTAAATGCCGGCGTCTCATGGCAATAATTTTTCAAGAAAAAGCTTATCAGGCCGGTAGCGCCGCCAACAATAAAGCAAATCCTAATCCACACCTCGTCCTGCATCAAAAATGAAAAGGCCGCAAATCCATTTGCAGCCGCTAGTCCAAATACCGCAAAAAGACAGCTCAATGAACTCATTAAGCCGCTTTGCTTCTGCCCAGAGTGTTCCAGTGCAAAGACGATCGAACCATGGTATTCGCCGCCGGAAAAAAAGTACTGAGCACATATCAAAACAAGAAAATAGATCCAAACATTATCGCCGAGATAATGAAAAGGAATAAGCCCCATCAATCCTGTCGCGATAGCTAACCCTAACGTAGAATAGATGCAGAGTTTTTGCCTTCCCTGCCGGTCTCCAATTAGACCATAATAAATGGCCCCGACGGGATAGAGAAGGCTGGAGGCGATGAAGACTAAAAAATATGAGAAAAATACCGCATTCCAAGCTCCAGCATGTTGGAAGAGCAAGTGTGCCAGTAAAGGGGCTATGAAGCTATAAATGGCCATGTTATAAGCTTCCGCCAAGCTGGAAATCCAACCAATCCAGACTTCTTTTGGCAAGGCTTTAAAAACTTTGGATGCGCTGATAGTGCCGGTATTCATTCAGGGGCTTTCCTGAAGCAAAAGATCCCATAAATGATGAAAATGATGAACGGGGCCATTTCCATGGCCTGTTTTCACATCTGCTCCAGCTTTTATCGCTTGTGTCAGATACAGTTTCGCCTGGACGACAGCATCTAAAACTGTCGAACCTCTGGCTAGAAAGGCCGCAATGGCTGCTGAGAAAGTACATCCCGTTCCATGCGTATTCTTCGTTGGAATCCTTGCGTTTGTAAGCCAATGCATTTCGATATCCGGATTTTTTATGCACAGGCAATCATCACAATCCCCATTTAAATGCCCTCCTTTAACAATCACAGCTTTTGGGCCCATCTCAATGAGGTCTAAGGCCGCTTTTTCCATTTGAGCTTTATTCCGGATCTCACGTTCTAATATTTCGGAAGCCTCTAATAAATTAGGCGTTAAGACTGTGATTAATGGAAAAAGGCTCTTTTTCATTGTAGAAACAGCCTCCGGCAATAAAAGCCTATCCCCGCTTTTCGCGACCATGACAGGATCTAAGACAATATTAGCCGCTTTATACCGGGTTAAAACATTTGCCACCGATTCAATAATATCCTGACGAAACAACATCCCTATCTTAACGGCATTCATCGTCATATCATCTAAGATGGCTTTTATCTGTTCCTCGACGCATATGGCGGCAATGTCAAAAATCGACCTTACCCCCATTGTATTTTGTACAGGTATAGCTGTAAGGGCTGTTGTTCCATAACATCCAAGTGCGGAAAATGTCTTAAGGTCCGCTTGAATGCCCGCCCCTCCACTCCCGTCAAAACCTGCTATAGTGAGGACTTTATAATATTGATTGTCTTCCATTCCTGTCCTATTGAAAATTATGAATGTTTCACGCGCATGCGCTTTTCGATTTCATGCAATGAAATTGTGTAAAGGGTATCGATAAATGCAAGCTTAAATGAACCGGGCCCATGGCATTTATCAGAGGCAATTTCTCCGGCAATCCCCATCAGAATGGCTGCGTGGGCACATCCCAATAACTTGCTCATATTGACCGCTAAAAATGCCCCTGTAATGGCTGTTGCTGCGCAGCCCATCCCGGTCACCCTGGACATTAAAGGATGTCCATTATTCACAAAGATGCTTGACAGACCATCTGTGATAACGTCCATTTTTCCGCTCATCCAGACAATGCATTCTTTGTTTAAAGCTAATTCTTTGGCTTGCCCCTGATATTCTGAAGCATTTAAATCACTGTCGACACCCTTCGTCAGAGCTTGATTCCCATTGAGCGACAGGATTTCCGATGCATTGCCTCTAATAGCTGTGACAGAACCTTGGCTCAAAATAGAATGGGCAGTTTCTGTACGGTAAGGGGTTGCACCTACGCCGACAGGATCAAAAACTACGGGAATGCCTTTAGCGTTAGCCGCCTTTAATGCCAGCCTCATGCCCTGGATCCAGCTTGGGCTCAATGTACCTATATTCAAAACTAGGCTATTTGCAAGCATAGCCATATCTGAGGCTTCTTCTATGGCATGGGCCATCACAGGAGACGCACCAATAGCCAAAAGGCTATTCGCAGTATGCTCCATGACAACATAATTGGTAATGTTATGGACAAGAGGGGAATTTTTTTTGATCGCTTGGATATCAGCCCAAACGCATTGTGGATCTATTTGCATGTTCACTCTCCCTCCGCTGGTATTATCCAGATCAGGTTTTAGGGACTATCTCAGCTAGGTTATGGCAATCACACCTAGCACCCCTGGTGATAAAAATTATTTACTCACGTTTCTTTAAATATCAATTCTACCTGCCTCAGTAATATCCATCAATTTAAAAAATCGAATTGAATTTAACCAGATGAACATGTAAAATTCATTCCTTTCAAATTAATGGAACAGCTTCAATGTCACTTATTTTTAAACATCTATACTTTCTATCATTTGTTGCAGGGATCTTTTTCTGCGGACACGTTTCTCTTGATGCGGAAGGATTGCTTAGCCCGGCAACCGAAAAGGCTGTCTCTCAATTTCGTAAACTTGATCTGGAAATCGATTTTGGCTACTCCCTTCCTGAAAAATTGCTGCGCTGCAGCTATTTGCAAGACGCCTGGATTACCTATCTTCAAGAAGCTGAAAACCAACAGGATTTCTTGTTGGGAATGGCCGAAATTGATCAGCTGACTGATCAATTCCGGGATAACTTGAACTATGCCGCTACAGTTGTCAATTTTTTTAATCCGGGCACTCCGCGAAAATTGTTTCCACAGGAAATTGAATTAGGACATCAGACAGGATTTTTAAATACATTCAAAAAAGGCCGCGATTTAACCGAACAGGAAAGGGCAGAATTTTTTGGCTATGAATGGTCACAATATGAAGAGGAATCGACCAGCGAACCTTTTTGTCTGGATATAACATCGCTCGATAGGCTGGAATCAGGAAAAATCTATAATTTTGCTCTTTTACCCGATGGAACAATCCGCATCGCCTTGGAAAAGCCGGGAGGAAAAGATTATTTATCCAATGAAGAAATTGCCCTGGGTGACTTTGCCTATCCAAACCATACGATTTTAGCCGGCGGCCCCCACCAGGCTTTATTGTCGGCGGGCTCACTTATCCTATACCGTGTCGAGGATAAGCAATTGATGTTTGTCTCTAACAAATCGGGTCATTTTGTTCCTTCATACTCTTCTTTAAGACTATTGAAAAAACAGTTAAATGCCCTTGGTTTTGATCCACACTCTGTAATTACGGTTCCGACTGTGGATTTAAGCGATGCGGTATTAAGCATTTATAATACAGTTCAAATTCCAGTGTCATTGATGCAAGAAGATGCGGAAAGGCTTTTTCTATTGGCGCACCAAAGATGGATAAATGCTCTGAATCAAATCGACCTGCAACTATTGACCGAACTATCGCAAGGAGCCTCCATAGACCTGTCTCGCCCTGTAATTGCAGAGCTCAACAGGATCCGCGAGGAAGGGACCTACATGAGAAGCGCCTACCAGATTTTCACAGAAAGCCATGAGGCTCCAAAACTTTTCCATAAATTTGTAAAACGATTCGGCATTCTTAAAGACGCCATCAAACACAACATCAAAGAAGAAATCATTGCTGAAGCGAAGTGGATCGTTAAGTTTCTTCAAGAAAATGGCAATGTTCTTATGGATCGCTCATTTGCTATTTCACAGGAAGCCAGCCTCTACAATTATCTCAGGGATGAGATCAATACCATCAAAAACCTGATTTCAAAAGATCTGCTGCCTATTGATGAATTCCACCTTATAAAAAAAATGGTGCGGGAACTCGGATCCCTCTTCTTGAGCCTTTCTGAGGATGCTTTTGAATCGGGCCATAAATTTTCTATCTACCGGGCAGCAGCAAAATCATTACTATGCGCCAATCAACACATGGCTGCCATCCATGATGAACAAGTCGGCAAAATTATGCGCAAAGAAGTGCAAAAAAGCGAGATAGTTCTTGAAATGCCTCAGAGCATTAAAAGCCACATAAATAAGCTTCTGGACCAACTTGGAATAGCTCCCCCTGTTATGGAAATCAAAATCGAAGAAAAAACGGTTTTTATGCTGATCAATGAGGCAAAAGACTGGTATTTCTATCACTATCTTATCAGCTGCCATCCTGACGAACACATCTATGGCGTCAGTCTTCCCTACGACCCTTCTCCAAACCAACTATTAACAAAATTGATCAATGGTGACTTCACCGGCCAACATGAAGAAGATTTGGATGCGATTAAATTGCTCAAAATTACCTTAAGGAATGCCGAAATAGCCAAAAATGCACTGATCTTTCTTGATAAAAGCCACTCAGCGCCGGAAGAATTGGACGTCTACACATCCTGCCTAAAGAAGATTCTGAGAGCGATCGAAAAAAATGATCCAAGCAGTGTTGCAGTTGAGGCTGCAACCATGCTGGAATTTATGAGCCTCCGCGGCACACCTACGCTAGCTCTTGAGCATTACCGTTGCACCGATCAGGACAGCTTTAATAAGGCCCTCAAGACTCAGATATCCATTTTAGAAAAATTTCAGGAATACATTTTATCCAGCTATCTTGCGGAAAAAATCTTAGAAAATGTTCAAACTGTGGCCGACCTCATGAATTTATATCTGCTCCTTGGACAGAAGTATCACACCCTTCCTACCGCGGCTTATGAAGAAACATTGCATGACTGCGAAATCCTGATTGAAGAGCTGCAGCATCAGGTAAAATATGCCGAATCTGAAGATCAAGTGACAATTACACCTAAATTGAAGTCATTAGCTAACCGGTTACTGAAGAAATTCAACTTCAACGATTCTTCGTTAGTGAGTGACTCTCTTTATATAGACATCTAGACAAAAATGGATATTAACCATAAAATGATTATTCACCCTTGAAACACTAAAGTATAAAAAAGTGCTTATATGAATAATCTAGAAATTTCTAAGCAAATAATTAATTCAATCCAGAAAGAAAATATCCGGACAGAAAAAAATTCTTCAAAAGAAGAATGGTTTTATGAAGGCAAAAAATTAAAGGCTTTAAGAGAGTCGATTTCTAAAGTCATTGGTCAGTGTTTTGCACCTGCATTAACAACTAGTGTGGCAACAACCTTATTCAAAGTCGCCAACTGTTCAGAAATGGCACAAAAATTTATTTTCGAATATTTCTTAACTTCTAATCATGGAAAAATTAATTTAATATTCACCGCCAATAAAGATAATGCAAGAGGCATAAACCATTGTTTTGCTCTAATTGGGAAAGTCACAGCTTCAGAAAATTTGATATTAAAAGATTCCAAACTTCCAAGCAGTAATTGTTATGTTCCGATCACAAATTTTTTAAGCAATCAGAACAAAGATACCATTATCGCAGATCCCTACTTAGAATTTGCTAATGAAATCGATTCTTGTAATATTCTTTTAGATTTTTCTAAAAAACTGAATATTACGCATGTCATAGGAGTTTTAGAATATTCAGGCGTGTCTACAGAACAAGCAAAACAAATTAAAGAAAATGCCGAAAAAACGAAAGAAAACATAATAAAATCTGTACTGACAAAATGTCGTTTGGATCCAAATGAACACAAAGATATTTTAGTCAGAGAAAAAGCAATGAGACGTACCGCAATGTCCGGAAAGATCGAAGATCTCTCTATGCTATTATCAACAGGAATTAATATCGACGCTCAAGATAGCAATCCTGAGAACCAATATACAGCTTTGCACCTGGCTTTAATGCATGAAAAAGTTGAGAATGCCTCTTATCTTATCTTTAAGCAGGCTAAGAAAGACATCCCTAACGCTAAAGGTATTACGGCTAACAATCTCATCTCAAATAATGGCCAAGGATGAGGACATAAACGACAATAAGAGGCTGTTGCATTCTTTACCGCAGAGCCGCAGAGGGCGCCGAGGAAGCGCAGAGAGAGCTTTGCCAAACGTAGCTCATTCCAATG
>Ga0207062_1149_pt1 | contig 18004 bp, 15 predicted proteins | sample Alteio_BWMinCont_28_FD_153266 | JGI IMG/M metagenome (GOLD analysis project Ga0207062, IMG submission 153266) | Enriched cells from forest soil in Barre Woods Harvard Forest LTER site, Petersham, Massachusetts, United States -... | ecosystem: Environmental > Terrestrial > Soil > Temperate forest >... | reverse complement strand
CTCTATCGAGGCTACACTATGGGCTTTATACAAATCGCCTCATTCGAGGCTGAACAAGAGGTTTGGTAACAAAACTAGAGGATAAAAATTTAATCAAATTTTCCGCAAAAATAGGCCATTCGTTTCAGCCCAGGTCAGACCTCATACTCTGACCCTTTTACACAGGTAGGTCATAAATCAACTTCTCTCATCGAATCTTTACTTCTTTTTGTATCGATATCTATTTCACTTAAGGGGGAATTCGCAAAAAATTCAATGAGAGATGTTTTCGGTTGTACTAATTTATCGTATTCTTTTTTTGACAACACGACAGCCACTTCATGTCCTTGCCGCGTAATTATTTGTAAACCATACGCTTCTGCACAATGGATAAGTTTGGAGAAATAGGTCTTTGCTTCTTGGATTTGCCAAGAATTTTTCTTATGGCTATGAGAATGTGCAGGCATATTGCCTCCTTCAAAATTGAGCAGCAAAGCATACGCATTTCAATTTCCTGTCAGCCTCTAAAGAACGCTTACCAAGACCGATTAATTTGCCAAACTGTTGCTTAGCAAAAAAAACCTGTCTTGGCCAAGGTATTTTCACTTTCAAAGACCCTTAATTATAACCTCCCGAAGGAATGCTAAAGAGCGGATTGGACAATGGAATGTTTTCGACCAATTCATCTAATGTATCTGCATCAATTACAGCTCCATAATAATTAAACGATAATCCATCTTTGTAATCTCTGCAATCATACCAACCAAGAAGAAGATTACCGGTCTTAGTATCTAAATGCATCGACGGACATCCACGATTGTTTAAACTCGATGTGTTGATCTTAAATGGTTTAGACCATGACAATCCATTATTGCGTGAAATTAGGAAATAAATATCACTATTATTAGATAATTCTGGATTAGTTGCATTTAAGATAACATAGAGTGCTTTACGTTCATCATCGTAAAAATTAGTCTGTACGCTCTGGAAGAACCCAAAGAGTGGAGATGCTTGCCAAACCGGAAAATAAATTGAGATCGATAAGGTATTGTAACGAATAACACCCCATGGGCCCGCATAGTTTTGATCTATAGGACCAGGGGACTTGAAAACGATACGATTATTCGTCCAACCTCCAGGGAAACAATATTGAGCAGGATCTAAACCGGCTGGTGAACCATAAGTCCAAACTTTCCCGTCCTTGGAAGCAGTGATGCTTGCAGTAAAGATGTTATTAGTTAATGCTGGCAAGTTAGCTTGTTGTGATGTGCCCCAGCTTCCAAGACCAGTCACTGGAATGAAAGCACGGGATGGATACCCATTGCTTGATCCAGCAAAGTTACCGGGAAAGAAATCTACAACCATCTGTACGCCATAATTACCTAAGCCATCCCCACCAAAGCAGAAAGAGGGATAATCATAAAAGTCCACATGGGAGACATCATCATAAGGGAATGTATAGGCTAGGGTCCAGCTTGCTCCTTGATCGGAACTTACCATGATAAATGGTTGGTTAATCTCATTGCCATCATTATCAAAAAAGTTAGTAGCCATATACCAGAAGTTGCCATACTTGTCGCAACGAACGCCGGGGAGATCACCAGCACCGCCAGGAACACCAGGAGCAACAAAACCAGTGGGTTGGACATTGGTTGGACCGTTAATCGGCCATGTTTTACCACCATCAAAAGAAACAGCTGCGTAAAGTTCGCTAAAAGGCAAATTATCTCCGGGCGAATTGGGATCGATAACGAGGAATGAGATCACTATGTTCTTTGGGTTGGTTCGATTGATGGCAATAGCTGTATCCCATATATATGTGTTATCTGGCGTTGGTAAGAACTTAGCTGGGTGCATTTTAAGTTTGCCATCTTTGACTTCACCGATGGAATAAGCTAAGTTCATTTGATTAGGGTTGGCAGCAGCATCAGGGATATTTGAATTATCTGCCCATGCATAGGCAACGACATTATGATACGCATCATTCACATGATGATCGCGTACATTGTCTGCATTACCCAACGTGGGTGGTGGCAAAGTATATTGGGCCACATTAATAGCGCCCTTGCTAATGCGTGTGTCCTTACAAATATGTTGTTTATATGGTTTAACAATATAACTTAAATCAGTTGCCGATAGTTGTTGAGTGCCTGGTGGAATAATATTAGCTAATGTTCCTATCCCTTCAATAACTAAGCCGCCAGAGTTAGTGATACGAATTTGAAAACCGGGTTGAGGGGGGGTATAAGTGACACCGCTAACATTAGGCGGCGGAGATTCATTTGAAATATAGTTAAATGGAATATTTTGACCATTATTCGATGGGCCGAAAAAGGTGCGTGGTAATACATCAGAAGGACGCAATTCACGAGGAAGATAGCCGTCCTTTGTGTATAAATAGCCGCCATTTTGCGGCGGTGGCAAGAATAGGCCTGGAACTCCATCAATAATTTCCGAAATTGGATTCGTCAATTCATACGGGTTATTAGCAAAAGGACCGGTTTCAAAACTAATGCTTGGCAACTGCAAGGTTACTCTTGTTGCATCGCCAATTTTTTCTTTAACGACGGTAAGAGTAATCCAAAAATCAGTGCCTGGTACCTCCAAGCCGTAAGCATCGGCTAGATAAAGCTGCATCTTATGATCAAAAATTTTTGCACAAGATGAACGGCCCTTGAGGGTGTGTTCTAGAAGGACAGGGTCGCTCTCAAAATTTGCGTAACTGGAATAAGGTAAAATCGCTACTAGCGCGGCCATCCCAAGGCATAGTAAATCATTTATTGAACGTTTCAACATACACATCCTTTAAATTTAAGGCCTTCATTGTTTCCGAGTTGCAGAGTTGTCCGCATGCTATATCAACTTAATATTTAAGAAAAGGAAAGCCAATGGAAATTTATATTTTGAGCGTAGATTGAAGGTGCTAATTTCAGAAGCTTTATCTAAGCGAAACTTTCTAATTCTTGCGAGCTGGTAGACTGAATTACTGTGGGTTGTTAAATAGATAAGACTTTGTCTGTTATCTGGTGCCAAATTCCGTTGGCATAGGTCAATTTTCTCAGCTTTTCATACTCATGTTGAGGATAGATTTCCCAAAATTCGTTGGGAGAATAGTATGAGCAGGAATAGAGGACTTTCCTGCCATGTAGTTCTTTCGCCAGGCCTTCTAGTTTTTTGGTGATTTGATGAATAGGCATTGAATAAGATGGAAGGCCGTAGAGGCCTATGTCAATAAAATATGGGTCTAGTGTGTGATCCTTGGCTTGATGGGGGGCAAAAATTTGCGGTGTAGTTGTTGATTTTATTGGACAAAGCCATATCGGAAAGATTTCTGTATCAGCAATCGCCTTCTGTAAAAACGTTTTAGCAGTGCTTTCGGGAAGACAGAAATCCTGAATGACAAATCGATTTTGGATCCATTTTTCCGCACGATGCAGCATCGCTTGCATCTTTTGGCAGCTCATCCATGGATACATGATTGTGCGTCCGATAGTAGGTGGGCACAAGGCATTGTGATAGTGTCGAACCTGATTGCCGTCAAAATAATCTAGTTTTGGCGTATATAGATTGAGCATGCCTTGGCAAATGAAAGCGCTCAGGAGTGAAGGGTAAAGAAGGTATGCCCCCATCCAAAATGCTCCTTGGTCGTGCCTAAATATGTATTCGGCGTAGGGCATCACCTCTTCGTAGACCTGAGAGTTTTTTAAGGCATCATAAACGTGCTGATAATACCACTTGGAATAGGCGCGCTTTAAAGATAGCAGCGGTGACTTTCTTGAAATCCGATCGGTTGCATAGCAGTTTCCTACAGCAATGACAGCAAGATCTTTGGCAAAGATAAAGCCTTCAAGAAAGTCTGGAGGATTCCTGGATTTATAAAGTTCTTGCATGGCATCAAGGGCGTCTTCAGGATTCGCATAACTATAATAACTTAAATGTACAAAAGGTTTTACAGGAGTCAGTTTTAACTCTACGGAGACTAACGCGCCAAGAGAGCCGTAGGAACCCGCTAAGCCATAAAAAATTTCGGGATGATCATTTGGCGAGACATGTAAAAGTTCACCATTGCCCAAAAGGAGATCAAGGCCTGTGCAGACTTCGTGCAGGCATCCCCACCGGTGCGATGAACTTTCTCCTGCAATTCCCATTAAGGCTCCGCCAATCGTCATGCTTTTTATTTCTGGAATGACCGGGACGGCAAGACCTTTGGGCAACGTTGCGATAAGCAACATTTCCATGGTGACACGAGGTTCGGCCTTGATCGTCAATGATTGCAAGTCCAGCTCTAATATTCGGTCTAAAGAGTCGCAGGAAATTGATCTACTGTTGTTTTTGTAGGATTTGGACCTGATCGTAAACGACTTTTTGGCTCCATAATTTAATGATAAAGGTGGCAGGTTACTGGCTTGGCATTCGTTATAATATTTGCGGACCTCGGCTTGCAATTCACTGACTTTTTTATCGTGAAGGTCTTTGGGTGAGAGGCTAGATTTCATCATATATTCTTTATCTTATCGTGTTCGCCAATGTCATCACAAATCCCAGAATAAGAGATAAAATGCAAAGGATATTGTAATTAAGACGTTTAATCGATCAAAGGTTGAGTCCAAAATGTGGCCTGCTGCGTCTCGCAGCAAGAGTCAATTAAACGCGTAACTGACTCCTGCTGTGGGACACAGCAGGCTACATGTCAGGCAAGCCGCTTAAAGTATAGGGTCAGCAAAACATGCTCGGCATTCCAATCATGCTTGTCACTCAATCATTTTTTGAATCTCCAGCGCTATACCGCGGTAGCGTGAAGGAGCCGTAGGCGACTGAGCGTGGGGTTAGATCAATAATGGATCACAGCCGCGGCAGCGGTGTAAGAAATTGTTCACCACGAGAACGATCTCTTACACCGCTGCCGCGGCTAAGATCCTTTGGCTGCCTGACCCCACGCTCAGTCGCAGGGCTCCTTCACGCGGGGCTAATTGCTGTTGACCGCTACCGCGGTATAGGGCAAATGTTTAAAAAAATGATTAGGTGAAAATGCCGAGCTACGTTAGCAGCGCGCGATAATTTTGTCGGCAATTGCGTTAAGGATGCTCACATCTGCTTTTAGAGGCGAAAGGTGGCTTTTGGCGGAGTCGATAAGGGATTTGGCCCTTTGCTTAGCGCCCTCAAGGCCATAGAGTTTGACATAGGTCATCTTATCTTTGATCAGGTCAGAGGAGGTTTTGCCATGTTTTTGTACGTTTTCCGAGAGATCTAAAATGTCATCGACAATCTGGAATGCGAGCCCGATCGCCTCGCCATAGGCTTTTAGACAGGCAAGTTCAGATGGGTCAGCCTCGCCGATCACTCCGCCCATTTCAACGGCCGCGGCGATGAGCGCGCCGGTTTTATAGCGGTGGACCAATTGCAGGCTTTTCTCGTCGAGGATTCGGCCTTCAGCTTCGATGTCCATGATCTGCCCGGCGATCATGCCGCTGCCTCCTGAGGCTTTTGCAAGCAGATCAACGAGCTTGACCTTTTGTTCCGGGGATAAATTCCGGTCATTGACCAATACTTCAAAAGCGTAGGTGAGCAGAAAATCTCCGGCCAGAACAGCATGGGACTCAGGAAACGCTTTATGGAGCGTGGGCTTGCCGCGGCGGAAATCGTCATCATCCATGCATGGCAGATCGTCGTGGATCAAAGAGTAAGTGTGGACCATTTCGATAGCGCATGCCGCAGAGAGGGCAGCTTGCGGGGGTTTTCCAAATGCTTCAGCCGTTGATATAAGCAGAATAGGCCGCAAGCGTTTGCCTGGACCTAGCAAAGAGTATCTGGCGGCGGCAAAAAGGCGGTTGTAGGGCTGCTGCTGATTTTCGACAAGGGCATCGAGCTTTTGATCTACCAAGGCATGGATGTTTGTCGTATAGTTGTCAAGAAGCATAATCACTCGCTGGATACGCTAAGGGCATTGGTTTTAATGTCATCCAATTCACCTTTTTCTTCTTTGGCAAAGGCTTGCGGGCGGCCAATGCTGATATAGTCGAATCCTTGGGCGGCAATCTCTTGCGGGTCAAACTGATTGCGGGCGTCAAAGAAAGCATTTCCACACATATGACTGAGCATTTGTTTTAAATCCAAAAGACGGAACTGCTTCCATTCAGTCATTAAGATAATAGCGTCCGCCCCTTTTGCCGTTTCGATCTCATTATGGCAAAATGTGATATTTGGATGATTCGGGTAGAGCTTTTTGACATTTTCCATGGCTGCCGGATCATAGAGACGCAGCTGAGCGCCGACTTCCAGTAGTTCATCGATCACTATTAAGGCCGGGGATTCGCGAATATCATCCGTATCAGGTTTAAATGAGAGCCCTAGAATGCCTAAGGTGATATGTGTGACACCCTCTTTGGAAGAGAAATAGCGGAAAATTTTATTCGCTATGACTGCTTTTTGGCGTTGATTGGCTGTAGAAATGGCGTCAATAAGGGGAGTATCATAGCCATGACGCTGAGCTTGTGCGCTTAGAGAGCGGATATCTTTTGGGAAGCAAGAGCCTCCATAGCCCGGACCGGCATAGAGAAAGTTGTAGCCAATTCTATTATCTGAACCGATACCGATCCGTACCTTGCAGATGTCGGCCCCGGTGTGCTCACAAAGTCCGGAAAGTTCGTTCATGAAAGAGATCCGCAGTGCCAGCATCGCATTTGCGGCATATTTAGTCATTTCGGCAGAGGCGTTATCCATCACAATTAAACGATTATGGTTCAGCATGAAAGGGGCATAGATAGCTTTCATAGTCGCAATCGCATTTTCGTCGGAAGAGCCGATTAAAACGCGGTCCGGTTTCATAAAATCGTTGATGGCGTCGCCTTCTTTCAAAAATTCCGGATTAGAGACAACGCTGAAATTGATTTTGACATTCCTTTCGTCGAGAACTTTTTGAATGGTCTGACGCACAATTTCCGAGGTCCCCACAGGTACCGTTGATTTGATCACAATAATTTTAGGTGCGTTCATATGAGTGCCGATTGAGCTTGCGACATTAAGGACATATTGCAGGTTCGCGTTACCATCGCTGCCCATGGGCGTATCGACGGCGATGAAGCATACGGCCGCTTTTGAAACTGCGCTTGCATAGTCGGTGGTAAATTGCAGCCTTCTGGCTGCAGAGTTGCGGCGTACGAGCTCTTGGAGATTAGGCTCATAGATGGGAATTTGGCCGTGTCTTAAGCCTTCAATTTTTTGTGTATTGACATCCAGGCAGACAACAAGGTGTCCCATGAAAGAAAAGCACGCGGCTGCAACCAATCCAACATAACCGCAACCGATAACTAATAGATCCATTAAATAACCATTCCTTAGAGGCTGTTTAAAATTTTCGATCGGATGATTTTAAACAGGCATTTAAAATTTAAGCTCGAGATATAAAGATAATCGATCGATGAAAATAATGGAAGTGTCATATCGGTAAATAATTTACTCCGTATGAAATTGATAGATATGCTAAAATTAAAGTTGATAAGTGTCGAGTTTTATGCAAGGAGTGAAGCTTCATGGACCGTCATGTTGAAACATACTATAAACGTTCTTCGGATGATGAGTTAGGTGGCAAATTTCATGAGGTAATAGCATTGCATGATTCCCCTGAAATTTCATGGAAGAACATCAGCAAGAAAGCCCCTTTGTTGCCTAGAGGATGGTATGAATTAGCGCATTTGTCAGTCAGGGACCGCATCGATTTTTGCCGCGATTATTGGCTTTCGCGATTTCCCTATCACCCGAATTTAAGTGAATTTTTGGTCCGGTTTTTTGCATCATTGGACGACTTGGGAATCTATATTACTCAGCGGAATTGGGAAGATCCCTATCAGGTAGAGATGATTTATAGTTTAGCAAATGATAGCGGATATTACCGTGGAAAGCTGCCGGCGTTGGAAAGTGAATTATTGCTTTTGCAAAAGGAATTTCCGAGTTATATTTTACCAAATGATTATCTGTCATTTTTGCAGATCCATAATGGATTTTATAAAACTACGGATTGTACAGGTGTGATCCCTATGATGCTGATGAAAGATGAATATGAGAAATTCCAATTAATGCTATTAGAAGAGCCCGGACTTTCCACTTCAAGTGGAGCGCCTGTGGACCCGAAAAGTCTTATTCCATTTTATAAATCATTCGGAGGGCCTTTTTACCAATGCTTTTGGGGTGAATGGTACCCTCAGCAGGAAATGGGCAATGTGTATTATTCCCATCAAAGTAAAACAATTTCAGATGTCAGTTGCAGCGATACTTCGTGCGAGGCGATGGCTTTTCCCACATTTATCGATTGGTTGATGTTCTATTTGGAGAGGGTGGAGTAGTTCGGAAATGTATCTTGTAGAAACCCTTTTTGACAGCCATGGCGAACGTCTTGGCCTTGAACTTGTCGCCGGAAGAGCAGGAATGTCACGCCAAATCAAGGTTCCCGAGGCCCATCGGCCTGGGCTTAGCCTTTCGGGCTATTTGAAAAGCCATGCCGGTAAGCGCATTCTTATCTTCGGAAAGGTGGAGATCGAATATCTTTATGATTTAGATCCTCAAGTCCGCGTAGAGAGATTAAAGGCGCTGCTGGAAACGGATGTGCCTGCTGTGATTGTCGCAAGGCGTTATCTCCCGCCAAAAGAGCTCCACAAGCTTTGTGAAAAGTATCAGATCCCGCTTTTCAGGGCAAAGCAGACCACCATGAACCTTCTTAGTAAATTGACACTTTTGTTGACAGAGGAATTTGCTTCCAGCATCAGCCTGCACGGCACTTTAGTTGAGGTGTTCGGTGTGGGAGTATTGATACAGGGGGACTCTTCTGTGGGGAAAAGTGAGGCGGCATTGGGCTTGATAGAACGGGGGCACCGTTTAATTTCCGATGATGTGGTAAAGGTTAAAAAGCGGGAAGGTTCTTATCTTGAAGGTTTTGGCGCAGAGCTTACACGGCATCATATGGAAATCCGGGGGATAGGCATTATCAATGTGGCGAATCTATACGGGGCTGTTTGCGTGCGCGACCATAAGAATATCGACCTTGTTGTAAAGTTGGAAGCCTGGGACGACCATAATTTTTATGACCGCGTCGGCCTGGATGAAAATGCCTCCGATATTTTAGGGGTTAAAATTCCTAATCATATTTTACCTGTGAAGCCCGGCAGGGATGTTGTTTTATTATTAGAGACTATTGCTTTAAACCATCGCTTAAAAGCGATGGGTTATAATTCCGCTAAAGAGTTTAATTCTAAATTACTAGACCTGATCTCCACAAAAAAAAGAAAAAAAATTAAGTGAAAGTTAGCCGCAGCGTTAAAGTAAAAAATAGCATGGGACTCCACACACGTCCTGCTACAGTCATTGTGAAAATGCTTCAGAATTGCAAAAGCAACGTGCATTTCACATGCAAACGTGAAACTGTCAATGCCAAGAGCTTGCTCAGTATTCTAATGTTGGCAGCTCAGCGCAATTGCCGGATAACTATTACCGCTGAAGGTATAGATGCTGATGTTGTTGTAGAAAAGCTTGTCGTAGCTTTTGAAGCTGAATTTGGAGAGCGCTTAGCATGATTGCAAAATTGCAAGAAACACGTGTAAAGGGCATTCCGCTTTCCCGCGGCATTGCAATCGGGCCGATATTTTTTGTCGATATCCCTGAAGAGCCTATCCCTGAATACGCCATAGCCTCAATCGGGATCGAGGAGGAAATCGGCCGTTATAGGGCAGCTGTCGCTGAAGGGATGTCCGAAATTGAACGTTTGCAAGCCGATCTGATGGTCGAACAAAATGTTGAAAGCGCTGCCATTTTGGATGCGCATTTGTATATTCTCCAAGATCCATTGATGACCGTGGAAGTCGAGAACGAAATTCGCCGCTTGGGCATGAATGCGGAATATGTCTTCGATAGGATGATGAAGCAATATCAAACGAAGTTTAATGCGATTAAAGATCCATTTTTTCTCGATCGGTTAAAGGATATCAGGGATGTCTCCAGAAGGCTTATAGGTTGTTTGCGTAAAGACGTGCGCTCTTATTTCCAGGAAGTTCCTCCTAAAGCGATCGTTTTTATCCGCGAGCTTTCACCTTCGAGCGTCGTTGATGCCTGTGCGCACTCAGTTGCGGCTTTTGTCACGCAGGGCGGCGGGGCCGCATCACATGCAGCCATTGTGTCAAAGGCTAAACGCATTCCTTTGGTGACGAGTATAGATTTCAATCAAATTGAATTACCTACTGAGGGTTTGGTGATTATCGATGGGGAAACCGGCGATGTCATTATTAATCCTGATGCTGAAACTATTAAGGAGTATTCCCGGCGTATAAAAGACTCTGAAGTTGCCCTAAAGCAGCTTGAAGCCGAGGTCGCTTTTAAAACGGAAACCTATGACGGCCACAGCATCCAGTTGTCGGCTAACATTTCGTTAACTGAAGAAGTCGAGATCCTTCATAAGCAAGGCGGATGCGCTGTCGGATTATTCCGGTCAGAATATATTTTCCTATCCGATGAAGACCTCCCTAATGAGGAAAAGCAGTTTCAAACCTATCGGCAGATCATTCAAGAAATGAGAGGGCAGCCAATTGTCATACGGGTGTTTGATTTAGGCGGCGATAAGTATATGCTGGGCCAAAAAATGACATATGAAAGCAATCCGTTTTTAGGTTGCCGTGCAATACGCTTTTTATTGCGTGAAAGAAGATTTTTTAAATCGCAGCTTAAGGCCATATTGCGTGCCCGGGCGTATGGAGACCTCAGCATTATGTTCCCGATGGTCTCGACATTGGGAGAGATTCAAGAGGCAAAGACTTTGCTGAAAGAGGCTCAGTTGGAATTACAGCTTTGCCATGGGCTGCATCCAGAGCCGGTACGCATTGGATGTATGATCGAAGTGCCCTCGGCGGCAGTTATGGCTGATGTGCTTGCCAAAGAATGCGATTTTTTGTCGATCGGAACGAACGATCTGGTGCAGTATAGCTTGGCTGTGGACAGAGGCAATCATACATTAAATGATTTATATACTCCGGCAGACCCCAGCATCATCCGTTTGATAAAGCATATCGTTATCACGGCAAATAGAGAAGGGATCCCTGTTTCTATATGTGGAGAGGTGGCTGCCGATCGCCGTTTTACCGCTTTGCTTTTGGGCCTAGGGGTCCATGAGCTTTCCGTTTCCATTTGTCATATGGCTGAAATAAAAGCCGCTATCCGGAGTTGCAGCATTGTTGAGGCGGTTCAATTCGCAGATCGAGTTTTGATGTGTAAAACCGCTGCCGAGGTTGAGGAGTTGCTGAGGTCGCGGTAGGGGAAAGCACGAAGTGGACTAAGTGGACAAAATTAGTTTCGGGCACGGGCACGGGCTCGGGCACGTTCACGATATTTGTTTAGAGGCTCAAGTCAGATCTGGAAAAGGTGCATAAAGCAATAAACTAAATTCGTGAACGTGCCCGTGCCCGTGCCCGTGCCCGAAACTAATTTTGTCCACTTCTTTTGTCTTTGCAAAAAAAAAGCGTGCACCTTCCGGTGCACGCTAAAAAGGACGCGGGAGACGGGGCTCGAACCCGCAACTTCCGGCGTGACAAGCCGGTGCTCTAACCAATTGAACTACTCCCGCAGGATAGTATGGGCGCAACAGGACTCGAACCTATGACCGCCTGTGTGTAAGACAGGAGCTCTACCAACTGAGCTATACGCCCTTGAACATGGTTTGAATTCTAATGATTTTGAGAATTCAAATCAAGCGGAATTGGCATCTTCACTCTTTGTGACACATTTTTAATGAGTTGCGAATCAGCTCGAAGAATAATTTAGTTAGGTTTATTGCTGAAATCCCTTTTTTTTTAAGATAAGAACTGCTATAATGCGACTTTTCAACCTTTGGACAACGGAGAGTAATGCATAGTTCGCACGCATCGGCAAAATCATTTGGTTCGCAAGTGTACATCTATCTCGCAATGGCGTTCGGGGCTTTCCTTGTCGCTGTATCGATAGATTTATTTTTGCTGCCTAATAGCTTGATTGATGGAGGTACTATCGGTATAGCCATGATTTTAGCCAATTTATTTGGCAAAAATTTAACCGGTGTATTTGCTGTGCTTCTCAACTTGCCATTTTTGTACCTTGCTTACCGGTCGATTGGTAAGGCGTTTGTTTTGCATGCGTTATTTGCTAACGTTCTTTTCTTATTGTTCAGTTACTTGCTGCATCATTATTTCCCTTATCCTTTTTCTGGTGAATCCCTTGAAATTGTTGTGATCGGCGGTGCAATCCTTGGAATTGGCATCGGGCTGATTATCCGTTACGGGGGATGCTTGGACGGTACAGAAATTTTGGGAATCATCATCAATAAACGCACCGGAATTACTGTCGGCCAAGTCGTGTTAGTCTGCAATATTTTTGTTTTTGGCGCCTGCGGACTTGTCTTTCAGGATTGGCATCCTCCTTTACTTTCTTTGATCATGTATATGGTTGTCATCAAAGTGATGGATGCTGTGGTTGTGGGCCTGGATGAAACAAAGTCGGTATTAATTATTTCTACTGAATCAAGGGCTATTGCTGAAGCCATCGTGCATGAGCTTGGACTAGGCTTAACAGTGATGTATGGCAGAGGCGGCTTTTCCGGGGATGCCCGTGAGATCCTATATGTCATTGCTGAAAGGCTGCAGCTTGCGGACCTCAAAGAAATTATTTACCGCGAGGATCCTTCAGCCTTTATTGCGATTGAAAATTTGCATGAAGTTGCTAACGGCAAGCAAGGATATCGGACTCCCAAGAAAAAAAACCGCATAGGCAGTCTTTTCTCTTCAGTTTTAGCCCCAAATCAAAAATAAAAAGAAGTGTTGGTGAGCTAAGGCTAAGTTAAGGATTTAGTTTCGGGCACGGGCACGGGCACGGGCACGTTCACGATTTTAGTTTTTAAGTTGGAACAGGGTGTACATTTAATAAACTAAAATCGTGAACGTGCCCGTGCCCGTGCCCGAAACTAAATCCTTTTCTTTTACTCTTTGGTCTGATCGGAACTAGGCTGGGTTTCGATGTGAAAAGCTTGGGGGAGGTATTTATTCCAGTAGCCTGTCGCTTGTTCGCGATGTTCAATGGTCATGGAAGCGCCAAGCGCAATGAGCATTAATAAGAGAGAAGAATAGAAGCCGATAATCCTTCGGGAGACTAGCAGAACAGTTAAAATAAAGATTCCTGCTCCCACAGCCCAAGCGACACCATGCTTTAGCAATACGCAATCGTAAAAATCGTACATTGTGTTCTCCTTCATGCTTTTTTTTGACAATATCTTTATTGAAAAATTTTCGCAATCTTTAAGAACAATGCGTAATAGGATGCATGGTATGCTCGTTTAGTTCGAATGGGTCTTGAGGTTCGTTGATGCCGAAATATTGGCGTATTTCGGCCATGATGAAAAAGGAACCGCAGATCACAAGGACTTCATTATTCTTGCCTGCGCATTCCACAGCAAAGTGAAGATTTTCCAGAAGCGAAGGCTTTAAAAACAGCCTTTCTTCTTTGAAGCCGGTATTTTTTAATGCCTTATAGAGCTCTTCGGCGGGAAGGGCTCTGGGGTTATTGGCGGCTATGCAATGGAAGGAACTGCCGAAATGGGCAAGCACAGAAGTGCAACTTTGCAAGTCCTTATTTTTTGACAGGCCGCAAACAATGCGTAAGGGATTTTGGGGATAGCGTTTGTGCAGTCCGGAAAGAAGATATTCAAGCCCGTCAGGGTTATGGGCGACATCCAAAATAATTGCGTGAGGTTTGTCCCTGGTTTTAGCATTGATTAAAGGGATATGCTCCATTCTGCATGAAGGCATTTGAAGGATGCCTCTGTTAATGTGCTCGTTTGGGACTTTTAATATTTCCAGGCAGCGGCGGGCTATTGAGCTGTTCTCTTCATTAAAATCCTTAAATTCACCTGTGACTTGTTCGTAAGGGCATTTCTTTTTATCGGCGATAGGGGCGACCAGATGCCCGGGTACCTTTGGTCCAATGACCAGAGGGCAGCCCTCTTTAATGATGCCGGCTTTTTCGAGAGTAATTTCTTCAAGGGAGCTGCCGAGGATTTCGGTATGGTCTAACGAGATCGAAGTGATGACAGCAAGCTGCGGTTTGATCACATTTGTACTGTCAAGCCTTCCGCCGAGGCCTGTTTCAAGAACAGCAATGTCGATGTTTTGTTTGGCAAAATAGAGGAAAGCTAAAAGGGTGGTAATTTCGAAGAATGTCGCAGGGATATTCTGGGCATCGATAGTGTCATAGATGTCCCGCAGAAGATCGATGACAGCTGATTGCGGGATCATTGTTGAATTGACGCGTATGCGTTCGCGGAATGTTGAAATATGCGGAGAAGTAAAGAGGCCTACGTTTCTCCCTTGAAGTTGGAGGCCGTGGGCGATTTTTGTAGAAACCGATCCTTTCCCATTAGTGCCGGCGACATGCACAGAGGCAAACCGTTTTTCAGGGTTTGCAAAACATTTACAAAGCCTTTCGATATTGGACAGGCCCAGTTTCATGCCGCTATAAAGATTTACATTATATAGGCGTTTAAGGAGTTCAGAGTAAGTGTTCATTGTGATTCGAGTGCTTGGTTTTCCAAAAAGCGTTTCTGAAGGATATTGAAGCGTTCTTCATCGACCCACGAACATCCAAGGGAAACCATCGGCTTGATATCGCCATGGAAGTCGGAGCCTCCGGTCATCAGCCAGTTCTTCTGCGTAGCAATTTTTATCCATCGCATTTGTGCGTCAATGGTAAAACGGGAATAGTAGCATTCGATGCCATCAAAATGCATGTGAAGAAGCTTTGAAATGGTCTGGGAATTATTGATGAGATGGGGATGGGCGATAATGGCAAAGCCTTTAGCCTTTTGTATCACATCTATCGTTTCCTGAGGCGTGAAGAAATTCCCTTTGGAGTAGCATGGCCGCCCTTCTCCGATAAATTTATTAAAGGCTTCACGAACATCTGCGACATAGCCTTTTTGCACCATTAGCTTGGCGATATGCGGCCTCCCGATGACAGAGCGTTGCGATGTCTGGTCAGCCGTTCCGGCGGTAGCCAAGAGTTCTTCTTCGGAGATCGGCATCCCATTTTTATCCAGAAGAAAGAGGATTTCAGCATTGCGGAGTTCACGGCGTTGACGATGCTTTAGGCAAAAAGTTTGAATGATCGGATTTTGCAAAGCAAAAGAGTATCCTAAGATATGTACGCTTTCATCACCAAGAAGCGAGGAGAATTCTACGCCGCTGATGAGTTTTAGCCCGAGTTCCTGCGCCAATGGCATAGCCGACTGATAAGCGTCGATGCAGTCGTGGTCGGTGATCGATAGGGCATTCAGCCCGTTTTTTATCGCCAGCTTAATAATTTCAGTAGGCTTTAGGGAACCATCTGAACAGGTAGTATGGCAGTGCAGGTCCGCCCTGAAAAAAGTCATGCATTCTCCAAAAGATAAGGAATGATGCGCAGTTCGCTTTGAAGTTCAATTCCTGCCATGTTTTTAACTTGTTTTTTTATTTCGGAGATCAATGCCAGCAACTCTTTGGCTGTAGCTGCGTCCTTATTAATAAGAAAATTCGCATGGACTTGGGAAACTTCGGCGCCTCCGATGTTGGTTCCTTTCAGCCCGCAGGCTTCGATCAATTTTCCGGCATGGTCTCCGGCGGGGTTTTGAAAAATACAGCCCGCAGACTTTGCGGCGAGGGGTTGAGTTTTCTTACGGTAGGCCAAAATTTCTAGTTGCTTTTGCCTGGCTTGCGGATCGGTTTTAAGCTCGAAGGTCGCTCCGACGATAGCTCCGGGGAGTTTTTGGAAAGGCGAAAACCGATAGGCGAATTGAAGCTCCCGGCGTGAGAAATTTTTCAGGCAACCCTGTTCATCAATATAGTCGACAGACATGAGAGCGTCGCAAGTTTCACCGCCATTGGCGCCGGCATTCATATATACAGCCCCTCCGACAGTCGCAGGGATTCCCGAAGCGAATTCTAGTCCTGAATATCCCAGGCGGGCGGTTTGTACTCCCAGAAGAGAAAAGCTATATCCGCTTCCAACGTGAAAAATTGAGCTTGAGGAATGGTTAAGGAAACTGATTTTATTGACAATGACCAGGCCATCGAATCCTTCGTCTGAAAATAAGCAATTTGAGCCTTTGCCAAGAATAAAATAGGGGAGTTTCTTTTGATGGCAGTATTTGAGGGCTTGCTGCATTTCATCAGTGGCTTGCACTTCCAAAAGATACCGCGCCGCACCGCCTATCCCCAGTGTGCAGAGCTTTTTAAGCGGATACATTTCAAGAAATTTCAGAGGTGCCATGGTCCTTGCTTTCCTGTGTGCGAATTTCATTACCGAGGTTGGAAAGGCGGTCGCCTTCTTCCAGTTCTTCAAAGCGTTGCTTAATGATTGGCGAGGAGACCGGCTCTCCCAAAGATGTTTTATATAAATTGTCCAAAATCGCGTTCACAAATGAAGCCGATTCAGGAGAGCCGAATTTGCGTGCCAGGCGCATGGCTTCAACGATGGCGACCTTTGCGGGAATAGCCTTATCATAAAGGAGCTCATAGGTCCCCAGGCGCAAAATATTTCTTTCAACACTTTGAATTCTTTCAAAACCGTAAGATTGGGAGACCCCGGCAATCGATTTATCCAATTCGTTCTTGAGTGCTTGGATCTGATGGACTTTGTCATGGGCTTGACGCAAGGTATTTTTTGTGACGGCCAGTTCTTTCATGAGAAGCTGGGTAAGGTCTTCTTCTTCAGCATGACCAGTGTCAAAGCTGTAAAGCAATTGAAAGACGATTTCTCTAAATTTAACCTGTGGAATTGCCATAATGATCGTTTTTTATGTTTTTGATGAGGTAGAATGTTATCATAAGGATCAATACTTATTAAAGGGGAATTCTATGCTATTTGATTTTGATAAAATACAACTCTTTTACAAAAATTTTTCCTCATGTATCGATGCAGTGCGAAAAAAGGTTATTAAGCCGATGACCTTAACTGAAAAGTTGTTGTATTCTCATCTTGCCAACTTAGCAGATTTACCTGAAGTTAAAGAATTAAACTTTCTCCCTGATAGAGTGGCAATGCGGGATGCCAATGCGCAAATGGCTTTATTGCAGTTTGCTGTGAGCGGGCGGACAAAAACTGTTGTGCCCGCGTCCGTGCATTGCGATCACTTGATCATTGCAGAGGCAGGATCTAAAGAAGATCTTTCGCGAGCTCAGTTAGAGCACAAAGAAATTTTTGATTTTTTGCAAAGCATTTGCGGAAAATATGGCGTAGGTTTTTGGCAGTTGGGATCGGGAATAGTCAATCAGGTGATCTTAGAAAATTACGCTTTTCCGGGCGGCATGTTGATCGGTACGGATGCTTATACTTCTAATGCCGGGGGGCTTGGAATGATGGCCCTTTCGACAGGAGCTTCTGACATTGTTGGCGTCATGGCCGGCATGCCGATAGAGATGAAACTGCCAAAAATTATTGCCATCTCACTTAAAGGGCAGTTGCAAGGATGGACCGCCCCAAAAGATGTGGCGTTAAAACTGTGGGAAATTTTAGGGGAAAAAGGGGCTGCCGGAACTGTCTTAGAGTATATTGGCGAGGGCGCTTCCACACTGTCCTGTACAGGTAAATCGACCATTTGCAACATGAGCGCCGAAGCCGGAGCCATTGCCTCCATCTTCCCTTATGACAGGACCATGGCTGAGTATTTGATCGCCACAGGCAGGAAGGAGATTGTCCCGCTTGCGGAAGCTTCGATCGATTGTTTAAAAGCCGACGATGAGGTCTTGAAAGACCCAATGAATTATTATGATCGCGTCATCGAAATTGATCTTTCGGCATTAGAACCGCGGATAAGCGGACCTCAGGGAATCGATAAATCCTGGACCCTTCCCGAGTTTGCGAATATGATCCGTCAGAATGGTTATTTAGAAAAGCTCTCTGTCTGCCTCATCGGTTCATGTGTGAATTTCAGTTTCGAGGATATGGTCAAAGTGGCAAGTGTTGCCCGGCAGGCATGGAAACATGGCCTTAA
>Ga0207062_1142_pt1 | contig 18545 bp, 18 predicted proteins | sample Alteio_BWMinCont_28_FD_153266 | JGI IMG/M metagenome (GOLD analysis project Ga0207062, IMG submission 153266) | Enriched cells from forest soil in Barre Woods Harvard Forest LTER site, Petersham, Massachusetts, United States -... | ecosystem: Environmental > Terrestrial > Soil > Temperate forest >... | reverse complement strand
CCCGGGGGGTTAAATTTGGCTTGTGACCACCCAACGTTCCCGGATTGCTTTTCCAGATTTCGAGGCTTCGGGGCGAGGGTTCCGGCGTTACCGCGCAGTCGGCGAACAGGTAGATTTTTTGACGCACTTCCATGAGAAAGCCAAAGGCATGACCTGGGAAGAAGCCCGGCAGCTGGCGTTGGATCCTTACTATTTTTCCACTCTGTGCCTGGCCCAGGGCCGCTTTGAAGGAGTGGTCGCCGGAGCGGCCCGGACCACCGGAGACACCGTGCGGTGCGCCCTTCGCTGCCTCGGCCCCAAACCCGGCACCCACCTGGTGTTCGGATTCTTTCTCATGGAAGTGCGTCAAAAAATCTACCTGTTCGCCGACTGCGCGGTAACGCCGGAACCCTCGCCCCGAAGCCTGGCGCACATCGGCGTGGAAGCGGCCCGGGCCTTCGCGTTTTTCACCCGGGAAACGCCGCGCGTCGCGTTCCTTTCCTTCTCCACGAAAGGGAGCGCCGAACACGAACGGGTCAGCGATGTCCGGCAGGCGGCTGAGGCGGCGCGCAAACTGGCCCCGGACCTTTTGATCGACGGCGAACTGCAGGTCGACGCGGCCTTGAGCGCGCCCGTCGCCGAAAGGAAGGGAGTGCGCGGTTCCGCGGTGGCCGGACAGGCCAATGTCCTGATTTTTCCGGACCTGAATTCTGGCAACATCGGCTACAAGCTGGTGGAGCGTCTCGGGGGGGCCCGGGCGATCGGCCCGATCCTGTGGGGACTGGCGAAACCCATGAGCGACCTGTCCCGGGGATGTTCCGCGTCCGATATTGTCGAGGTCGCCCAACGCCTTTTCCTGATGTCCGCGCCGGCCGAGGTTCCCGCGTGTTGAGCATTAAGGAGCTCCTCACCGGCATGGTTCAAAAGGGAGCTTCCGATCTTCATCTCATCGCCGGCGCCGCGCCCACCCTGCGCATCGATGGAACGATGGTTCCCCTGACGCAGGAAAAACTCACCGCCGAGATGACCCAGACTCTCATTTATTCCATGCTGACGGAAGTTCAACGGAAAACCTTCGAATCCAACAAGGAACTGGATCTGGCTTTCCAGGCCGTGGAAGTGGGCCGTGTCCGCGGAAATATTTTCCGCCAGAAGGGGAGCGTCGCGGCGGCGTTCCGGATCATCCCTGACAAATTCCAAAACTTTGAAGAATTGGGCCTTCCGGAAGTGGTCAATAAACTCATCAAGATCCCCAAAGGGCTCATCCTCGTGACGGGACAAACGGGTTCCGGAAAATCCACCACGATGGCGGCCATGCTCAATCACATCAACGAAAACCGCGCCTGCCACATCATCACCGTGGAGGACCCGATCGAGTTCGTTCACACGCACAAACAAGCCATCATTGAACAACGGGAAGTCGGCTCCGATACCCACAGCTTCGCCAACGCCCTGAAATACGTCCTCCGGCAGGACCCGGACGTGATCCTCATCGGAGAAATGCGCGACTTTGAAACGGTCCAGGCGGCGATGACCTTGGCGGAAACCGGGCATCTGGTCCTCGCGACCCTGCATACCAACGACTGCGCCACCTCGATCAACCGGATCATCGATGTCTTTCCGTCGCACCAGCAGAGCCAGGCGCGGGCCCAGCTCTCCTTTGTTCTCCAAGCCGTTCTCTCGCAGGTCCTGCTTCCCAAAGTCAATCAACGAGGACGCGTACTGGCCTGCGAGGTCCTGGTGGCAACCTCGGCGGTGCGCAATCTCATCCGGGAAGGAAAAACCGAGCAAATGTATATGAGCCTGCAGACGGGGAGCAAAGAAGGCATGCAGTCCATGAACCAGGCGTTCGTACAACTCATCCAGAAAAATATCATTGAGCAGTCTGAGGCGTTCAGCCAGTCGACGAATCCGATTGAGCTCGAAAAACTCCTCAACTCGCAGAAATTCTAACCATGCCCGCCTTCGCCTACAAAGCGCGCACCGCGGCCGGAGCCCTGACGGAAGGGATCGTCACGGCGAACGAACAACGGGCCGCCGTGGAACAACTGCGCGGCCGGAAATTGACCGTGGTCGAGATCGCGGTGAAAAAAGACTCTCCGCTCCGGACTCTTCTCAATCTCTTCAAAAAAGGCGTGACGAACCCCGACATCGTCATCTTCTCGCGCCAACTTTCGGTCCTCACCACGGCGGGGGTACCGCTGGTCCAGGGCCTGTCGGTCCTGGAAGAACAGGCCGAGAACCCCGCTTTCAAAAAAGTCGTCCACAGGGTCCGCGAAGACATTGAGGCCGGACTCACCATCACCGAGTCTCTCACCAAACACCCGAAGGTGTTCTCGGAGCTTTACGTCGGAATGGTCAAAGCCGGAGAGATCGGCGGTATCCTCGACACCGTCCTGGAACGCCTCTCCAAATACCTGGAAGACGCCGAAGAACTCAAAGCCAAAGTAAAGGGAGCGATGGCCTATCCCCTGGTGGTCTGCGTCATCGCCGGCAGTGTGACCGTTTTTCTCCTGATCGCGGTGATTCCCAAATTCAAGGAAATCTTTTCCAGTTTCGGCAAGGAATTGCCGCCACCCACCCGCATTCTGATCGGATTGTCGGACGGACTCAAGTCCAACTGGTACCTGATTCCCACCATCCCCGTCGCGCTGTACATCGCCTTCAAACAATACCAGAAAACCCCCAAAGGGGCGGTGGCGATCGACCGTTTTATTCTCAAGCTGCCCGTTTTCGGGATCCTGCTCAAAAAAGTCGCCGTCGCCAAATTCAGCCGGACGTTCGGAACACTGGTCAAGTCCGGCGTCCCTATCCTCCAGGCGCTCGACACCGTCGCCAAAACGAGCGGAAATAAGGTCATTGAAGCGGCGATTCGCGAAGCCCAGGCCGCCGTGCGGGAAGGAGAACGCATCGCGATCCCCATGCGAAAATCAGGAATATTTCCCTCCATGGTGACGCAAATGATTTCCATCGGCGAGGAAACAGGAAACCTCGATTCGATGCTGATCCGGGTCGCGGATTTTTACGACCAGGAAGTGGACGTCGCCGTCAAGGCGCTGACGTCCATGATCGAGCCCATCATCATCGTGGTGATGGGTCTCGTGATCGGCTCCATCGTCATCGCGATGTTCATGCCCATGTTCGAAATGGGCAGCCTCGCGGGCGGGTAATTCGAAGGAGGCCGCTGAAAACCATGCAGAACACATCGTACGACGCGGAACTGGCCGTCCTGATCAACCGGTACGCGACCCCGCTCGCTATCCTCCTGACCATTCTGGGAATCGCGCTTTCCGAACCCACCGGGAGCGTTCGAATCGCCAGCATCGCTCTTCTGGTGTTCGGAATTGTGTTTAATTCGGCGGCGCTCTCCGCCATGAAGCGCGATACCGGGACCAAACCGTGGTTCATGGAACTGCGCATGGGCATCAACGTCGCAACCAATATCACCCTCGTGTATCTTCTGGGAACCACCTGGCCCCCGATCTGGCTCCTGCTCGCCTTGACGCCGATCGCGACGGCCGTCTATTCCACGCGGACCCAGACGTTGCGGGTCTCCGCAACCATGTCCTTTTTCCTGATCGCGGTTCACGCCGCGCGGCATTTGAACTCACCGGAACAATGGGGGGAACAAATCGCTTATGTGGTCTTTATCCTGTTCCTGAGCCTCTTGATCAATGATCTGGCCCAGATCGCCAAGCTCTCCAAAGCCAAATGGAATATTTCGCCCTGACCGTTCTGGGGCTCTGTATCGGGAGCTTCGCCAACGTCTGCATCCACCGGCTCCCGCGGGGCCAGTCGCTGTGGAGCCCCCCGTCGCACTGCCCTTCCTGCCAAACGCCGATTCCCTGGTTCGATAATATTCCTCTGATCAGCTATCTCCTGCTGAAAGGACGGTGCCGTCAATGCCGGGAAAACATTTCTCCGCGCTATCCGATCGTGGAGTTCCTCTGCGGGGCCCTGTGGCTCCTGACGGGCCTGGAGACGCAGATGCAATACGCTGCGCTCATCCCGGGGCTCTTCCTCGTCACGATTCTCCTGATCGCCGCCTTCACGGACCTCGACTGCCGTCAAATACCCAACGAAGTCACGATCACTCTGGTGATCGCCGGACTGGCGCTGGCATTCTGGAATCCAGGCCTGGGCGAAACGGGACCTGGGCGGATCATGAATTCCCTCGGCGGACTGGCCTGGGGAGGGGGACTCTTATGGGCCACCGGGGCGGCCGGCGAGCGTGTTTTTAAAAAAGAGGCCATGGGAGGGGGGGACATCAAGCTGGCCGCCGGAATCGGCGCCATTCTGGGATGGAAAGGAACCGTCATCGCCATGGTCATCTCGTCTTTTCTCGGAGCCCTTTGCGGACTGCTCCTGATCTGGGGAGGGAAAATCCAAAAAAGAGACTACATTCCATTTGGTCCTTTTTTGAGTCTGGGAGGGCTGATTGTCTGGCTTTTGCCCGGTTTGAAATAAGCCTCAAATTCAATGCAAAAACCCTTGACATCGAACATGAATGGCGATAGACTAAAAAATGAAAGACAGCAGAACGCCGAGTGAGATCCCCGCCTTTCGAGGCGGTGCCGCTTGGCGTTTTTTATATCGCTTATGTCTAAACTAACAGAACTACTGAAGTCATTTAAAAAGAAGCCAAAAGGGTCTGAGCCCAACACATCTACGGGCGCAGAACCGACAGAACCCGTAGAATCCGAGGGCTTGAAGTCTGCCAGACCCTGGGTACCGGATTCCGTAAAGCCGGCGGACACAGAATCCGTCAAATCCAAGGGTTCGGAACCCGCAGAGCCCGAAGACATCAATTCCATGACACCCATGGCCGCCAAACCCGGGAAATTCGCAGGACTCTCGAAATTATTCAGCTCAAAACCAAAAGACATAAAATCCATTCAACCGGACATCGTCGATCCCGCCCAACCGGCGGGCATCGAACCCGCAGAGCCCGAAGACATCAATTCCATGACACCCATGGCCGCCAAACCCGGGAAATTCGCAGGACTCTCGAAATTATTCAGTTCAAAACCAAAAGACATAAAATCCATTCAACCGGACATCGTCGATCCCGCCCAACCGGCGGGCATCGAACCCGTAAAAGTTGCGAGCGTCGAACTCGTGAAGCCCACCGCTCTTGAACCGATTAAACCGGCGAGCGCCGAACCGATAAAGCCCGCGGGTATCGAACCCGGCAAACCCGAGATCGCCAAACCGGTCAAAACCGAGGAACCCAAGCCGGCCAAGCCGGAGCGCGCCAAACCGGTCAAACTGTCAGAACGGCTCAAAAAATTGAAAAACATCAATCCCGCAAAGCTCATCCCGAAAGTTGTGAAGGGGGGAGTGGATCTGTACGGCATTGATATGGGATCCAAATCCATTAAGATTGTCCGCCTGAGCCGCAAGCTGGGTTTATGGACGCTGGAGCAATGGGCCCACCTCCCGTTCCCGGCGGAAGCCACCGGAGGCTCCCTCATCGAAAAAACTCCCGAAGCGATCGATCTCCTGAAAAATTTCCTGACCCAGCAAAAGAAAAAAGTGCGCTCCGCAGCAACTTCCCTTTCGGGCAACGCGGTGGTGATTCGTTACGTCAAGCTCCCCAAAACCACGCCGGAAGAACTGGCGGAATCTCTTCCCAAGCAAGCCGAATCTTACATTCCTTTTCCGATTCCTGAAGTCAATCTGGCTTTTGAAATCCTGGGCGACGCCAAAGATGACGGGTCGAAAAGCGAAGTGGTCATTATCGCCGCCAAAAAAGAACTGGAATCTCAGCAGCTTGGCATCCTCAAATCCGCAGGGTTAATGCCGGCCGTCGTCGATATTGACGCTTTCTGTCTCCAGCGCGTGGTGCCGCCCGCCTCGGACGTGGACCCCCACGCCGAGAACGTGGTTCTGGTCCTGAACATCGGGGCCAACATCACCACGATGAGTCTTATTGAAAACGGGACGTGCCGGGTCGCCCGGGACGTCCTGATCGCCGGCAATACCATCGATAAAGCGCTCCAGAAAGGCCTGAACATGGCCGGCCCAGCCGCTGAAAAAGCCAAGCAAAACGTCGTCTTATCCGATAACCCGGAGACCGAGGCGGCGAAATCCGTGGTCGCGACCCTGAAGGGCCTCGTCCTGGAGGTTCAGCGCTCCCTGGATTTCTACGTCTCCCAGAAAACCGAGCACAAGGTTCAGAAGGTACTTCTGGCGGGCGGCTGCGCCCAGATCCAAGGACTCTGCGGCTTCCTGAGCGGAGAGCTGCGTCTGCCGGTCGAAATTCTTGATCCGTTTGCCGGCATCAAAGGCGCCGATCAGATCCCGGTCGAAATCAGACCGCACATGGCGATTGCCACAGGCCTGGCGATGCGCCGGGAAAGTCTCGCATGATTACGATCAACCTTCTCCCTTCCGAATACCGCGCCCTGGCACGGCAGCGGCAAATGATCATTCTCAGCATTTTCAGTGCGGGTCTGATCGCCAGCGTCATGATCATGTTCCTTCTGGGACGCATCACAACGGCCGCCCGCCTCCAATCCCAGATCCGCGGTCTCGATGGAGAACTGTCCCAACTCCAGACGGTCGTGACCCAGATCAAACAAATGGACGCGGCCCGCTCGCTGATTCAAAGCAAAGTCGACGTAATCCAAAAACTTGATCAGAAGCGCCTGACCTATCCGATTCTCTTCGATGATTTCCTGACCCTGCTGCCGAGCGGTATCTGGATTGTCAGTCTTCAAACGACCCCGGAAAAAAATGCGTCCGGATTCAGCCTGGTCATCACCGCCAAGGCCACCTCGCTTACGCCGATCTCGACCTGGCTCAACAATCTGCAAACGTCGCGCTATTTTCATTCGCCGCAGATTAACACGATCACTTCGGATGCCACAACCCAGAGCGATACGTTCACGCTGACCTGCGAGTACGAACATCCCGCAGCAGCTCACGGATAATATGACACTCGACGCCGAACAACAAAAAAGACTGCTGGCCAGCGTGATTATCGCCTTCAGCTTCTGCTATAGTTACTGGATGTACGGGATCAAACCCACGGAAGCCAAGATCAAAAAACGGGAGGATCAAATCACGCAGTTGAAAACGCAGATCCTTGATGCCAAAGTTCAGGCCCGGCGCCTCCCGGACATTAAACGCGAATACGAAAGCATGCAACTCCAAATCGCCGATATCGATAAACAACTCCCCAAGGAAACCGATTTGCCCGGCCTCCTGCATTTTCTTTCGGATCAATTTGCGAAATTCCATTTGTCGGCCAAAACAATCACCCCCGGCGCTCTCAAAGAGGAAGGTCTTTATCAATCCTATCCCATTCAGATCACCCTCACGGGCCGGTTCCATAACGTGGGCCGGTTTCTCACGGTGCTCGGGACCCAACAACGGATACTCTCCGCGGACAACCTTAAACTGGCCCACTCGACCACGGACGAAAAGGGAAACGAGGGAAGCGTTCAAGCCACCTTTGGCATGATCGCGTACTCGTCGAAAGGATAATCCCGTGAGAAACGTAACCGCTTTTCTTTGCGTGCTTCTGGCCGCCGGCGGGGCGGCCGCGGATCAAAAACCTGCCGATGCCCATAAAGACACCTACACCTATTCCGCCGACCGGTTCGTGGACCCCTTCGTCCCTATCATCGGCGCCGGAAGCGTAGCGGCCACGCCCGGAAGCACGGGGTTCGACCCGGCCGGCGCCCAGGTCGGTGGGATACTCAGCACCGCGAAAGGAGCGATCGCTGTGCTTAAGATCATGACCGGCGGCACGTACTTCGTCCGGCAAGGCCATATTTTTGACACATCGGGCCATACGGTCCCCAAATACCTGGCGCGGATCACCTCCGATTCGGTGATTGTCTGGGCGACGACCGGCACCGATCGTTTCGTTTTTCCATTGCACGCACCGCTGAATGAGGACCCCGAATGAAACGAACTCTCCGAGGATTGTTGGCCGTGGTTCTTCTCCTGACGCCCGGGAACGGCACATTCGTGATCGCCGCCGGACGGACCAAGAAATTGCCACCGGCGGAAACGGTCGCGGAACCCCTCGTGGCTCCCATCATGTCCGCGGAATTGCGCTCCATCGGGACGGAGCCCAACCGCATCCGGATCACGCTGAGCCAACTCGTCAACTATAAAATCTACGCTGTGCAAAACCCCACGCGTCTGGTCGTGGAACTCGCCAACGTCGTGAATAAAGCCGCGCCGGAGAAAACCGTCAAGGGAGACCTGTACGATCGGGTCCACATCGTTCAGGCCGGCGAGGGTCCGACCGTGGTGAGCCGTGTGGTTCTCGATATACTCCAACCCATTGACTACGAAGCGCACCCCGTGGGCTCCGACATCCTTTTGACCCTGCGTCCCAGCGCGGCCGCCGGCAAACTGCATGGGACGGGAGACCTGCTCGACAATCTGCCCCGGGAAAAAATTAACCTGGACCTCGAAGGGGATGACATCCGCGAAGCCCTGGCACTCCTGAGCCAAATGAGCAAAATCAACATTATCTACGGGGCGGACATCCAGGGCAGCATCACCATCCATCTGACCGGTGTTCCTTTCGACCAGGCGTTTCGAACCGTGCTGTCAATGGGGAACCTCGTAGCCCAACAATTGGGCGACAACATCATCATGGTCATGACACCGGCCATCTTCAACCAGAGCAAGATCAGCGCCCCTCTGGGAACGCGCACGATCCCTTTGAATTACGCCAATATTGGCTTGGTGAAGACCAATCTGGACACCGTCCGCGCCGCCGCGGGCCGAAGAGGAGTCACCGTGGCCGATTTACGCACCAATTCCATCACCGTCATGGACACGGCGGAAGGCCTGGACGAAGCGGAGCGTTTGGTGGACGCTCTCGACAAGAAACCGATCCAGGTTCTCATCGAAGCCAGGCTCGTGGAAGTTGATCTGGACGATCTTCTTGATCTGGGCATCCAATGGGGTGCGGCCTATGGAAGTCAAAGCAACGGCACCAACTACGGGATCGGCACCACCCAGTTGAACAGCACCGCGGCCAACAGTTTGGGGACCAATAATCCCACGAGTGGAATCGTGAATGGCACCGCGGGCGGCTTCGTCACCCCTTTGAGCCCGGCCACCACGACCTCGCCGGCGACGGGCGTCAACCTTCCCGCCGCCAGCACCGCCGGTGCCTTTTCCTTCGGCTTTGTGAACAGCACGACGTCCCTGATCGCGTCCCTGAACGCCATGGCCTCCAAGAACAAAGCGCGCGTCCTGTCGGCGCCGAAGATCGCGACGCTGAATTCCGAAGAAGCCAAAATTGAGGCGGACGAGCAAATTCCCTACCCCGTCACCACGGTCACGGGAACCGGAGTCTCCCAGCAGTCCTTCCAGTTTGTCAGCGCGGGAATCATCCTGACGGTGACCCCCACCGCAAATGCCGAGGACCAGATCATGCTCAAGCTGAATCCCGTGGTCAGTTTTCCGATCGCGGGCCTGACGTCGGTGGGACCCACGATCCAGACGCGCAGCGCCCAGACAACGGTCCTCGTCAACGACGGCCAGACACTGGTGGTCGGCGGACTGATCAATCAAACCGATACGGACAACATCCAGAAAGTTCCGTTCTTCGGCGACATCCCGATCCTCGGCGCTTTCTTCCGGCACAGCCTCAAGGAAAAGAACCGGACGGAATTGCTGGTTTTCGTCACACCCCACATCATCAAAGATTAAAAAAGAACGTCTTCTTATCCTGGGGGCTTCAGCCCTTATCCTGACGGCAACCCTCCTGGGGGACGGTTGGCCTCTGTTTGTGGAGACCGGGACCCACCTCGGCGTGCTGGCCCTCCTGTTTCCCGTTCTCCTCCGCGACCGCTTTAAAAGAAGCCCTCTCGACAAACCGCTCCTGGCCTGGATGCTCTGGAACTGGCTCTCCGTTCTCTGGTCGGCCCACCCCTCCTCCGCTATCCAGGCCGCCTGGACCCTCTCCGACGGCGTCATCCTTTTCTACATCGCCACCAACGTCCGGGAAACAGCGCTCTCCGACAGGGTCCCGCTCTTTTTCACGGCGGGGGTTTTCTTCACTCTGATGGCCGGGATCGTTCAAAGCGGGCAACCCGCCTCCTATTTTCCCAACACCAACCTTTTCTCCAGCTATCTCCTGATATGCGTGTTTATTCCCTGGACCGCGTTTCTGAACGAAGACAAATCCCTCCGCGCGGAGAGCGAGAAAATAATCGTTCTGGGGTTGGCCGTCCTGGGAACCGGCCTGCTTCTCTGGAGCGGTTCACGGACCGCGGCCGTCATCTTCTTCCTCGTGATGGGATGCGCCCTGCCCCGGACATCCCGGAATCGCGCGATCCTGCGATGGCTCGCTCTCGCGACCGCCGCGGCCGCGGCCTGCCTCTTCACCACCCGTTGGAAAAACTGGACCGCGTCGTCGCTCCCGGAACGCCTCCTCTGGTGGGAAGGCGCGATACGCCTCTTCCGGGATCATCCGTGGGTCGGCTCCGGCATCGGCAACTTCGGCATCCTGGCCCCCCAATACGCCCGGACGAAAACCCTGCACTCTTTGTTTGCCCACAGCGCCCCGCTCCAAACCCTTTCGGAAACGGGTGTGATCGGTTTCGGACTCGCCGGTTTCCTGGTTCTCTCGGCCTTCCGGTGGGTTCGTAGCGCCCCGCGCACCGCTCTTCAGCGCGGCCTGGCCCTGGGGCTGGGAGCCGCGCTCCTGGAAAGTCTGATCGATTACAATCTCTCCCCGCCGGCGCATTGGATGCTGTTCGCCTGGATGCTCGGCCTGGCCAGTCCGGCCCGGGAACCCACTCCGGAAAACCCGGCGATGCCGGGAACTGGCCTCTCGAACAGCGTGCGTACCGTCCTGGTGGCCGCATTCCTACTCCTGGGAGCCGATCTCTCAACCCGCCCCTGGCGGGCCCACGTCTGGGCCCGGCGAGGCTTCGCCCGTCTGGACGCGGGAACCCTTGCGGAAGTCCCTGAAGACCTCCGGCGAGCCCGGCAATTGGACCCCACGTCCTTAGAAACGCTGGCGCTCGATTATCGGTGGCAGACGCGCCTGGCGCGCGGCGAGGGACCCAGCCATCTCGAAGAAGTCGAGGCGGAGCTCAACCAATGGCGCCGGATTCCGGCGACCGGAATGCTGTGGAAGGCGCTCGCGGATCTTTGGGAGCAGCGGGGCGAAAAAGACCGGGCCGCGCGCTGCCGGAAGACGGCGGCCGCCGTCAACCCCCTGATGGTCCCCTCATGAGCCCGACCTGGCGGCGATGGCTCGCGGGAGTTCCGGCGGCGGCCTGGGGACTGTCTCTCGTTACCAACGGCGCCAAAACTCAAGGATCGCTCGCGCTGATCGAAACGCTTCTTCTGGGAGGCCTGGGTGCCTGGATGTACGCAGGGGGAAAGCTCCTGCGGGAAAACTGGCAGAAGCCGCTCGCGGCCTTCGGCCTCTGGCTCCCCGTGACTCTCCTCAGTCCGGGGTCTCTCACAGATCACCTCCTGCACGCGGTGTGGATTGTAAGCCTGACCGCGTTCTTTTTTATGGCGCGATACCTCTGGAATGAACGGGAACACGAACTCTTCCTTTCCTCGATCGTCGGGGCGGGAATCATCAACATTCTCTGCATGGTCCTCCAGGCGACCCGGGGCGCGCAACCCCTCGGTCTTTTCTCCGCCAACCCGAATTATTCTGGAACGCTCATCGTCGCCGCGATCCTGGTAAGCCTGGTCCGGCTGAGACACCGGTTCTCCTTTTACGGGATCACTCTTTTTCTCCTGATCGCCGGCCTGTCCCGCCTGCACTCCCGGGGGGCGTGGCTGGCGTTGGCCGTGGGAGTTTCCTGCGTCGCGTATCGCCGGTGGAAAATGAAGGGCATTCTTGCGGCGGCGGCGCTCCTGAGCCTGTGGATACTCCTCCTGCCCGGACACTACGCCTTCGAGCTCTCGAAGCTGGGGAGCGGGCCCGACGCCCTGGCCCGTCCGCTGATCTGGAAAAGCGCTGTCGCCATGATCACGGAATACCCTGTGACGGGATGGGGAGCCGGCAACTTCGAACAGGGCTTCCAGCTCCATCCGGTTCTTTCCCGGGACGGTCTTTTCCAGTATGAAAAGACCACGGTCTTTGCCCATTCGCTGTACCTTCAGATCGCGGCCGAACTCGGGATACCGGCCCTTCTCTTCTTTCTGTGGGCGGCCGGATCCTTCTGGAAATCAACGGAGCCGGACGCCGAAACCCGGCCGCTGCTCATCGCTCTTCTGGTGCAGGGGGCCTTTGATATGATTTTTGCTCTTCCGGCGCTCTCCCTGCTCTTGGTCGGGGCCGCGGCGGCGACGGCTCCCCGCCCGGACCGGGAATCGGCGGTCGTTGCCCTCGATGGGCGTGCGCGAAAAGGGGTCGGCGTTCTCGCCCTGGGAGCAGTCCTTCTCCTTGGAGTGGCACCCAGGTGGGACAATCTCTCCGACTCCGGATTCTGGGAGAATCAGGCGGCCCTCCGAGGACAGGATCATGCCTGGGGAGAAGCGTTTCTGGCTTACGAAAAAGCCGAGGACCTCGATCCCTACCATGCCCCCTTGTATTGCGAGGCGGGCGAACTCGCGCTCTTCCATGGAGACGCTCCCCGGGCCGAGGAAGAATTCCGAAAATGCCTGGACTTGGAACCTAACGCGTTAAGAGCGTGGCGGGGCCTGGCCGCCGCCCTTCGCGGAGAAGGCCGGCGTCTTGAGGCTGCGCGCCTGGAAAGCTCCCTTCGCCCGGTCACCGACAGGATTCAAAAACAATTAAATAACTCGCATCAAAACCCTTCCCACTACGCCGTGTATCTCCTCGGGTTTTAGTATAATCCGCACCATGAGTTCACAGTTCGTCAGCGTTGTCATTCCGGTTTTCAACGAACGCGAAAACCTCCCTCCCCTGTATTCTGAAATCGCCTCCAGCCTCAAGAATTTGCGCCACGAAATGATTTTTGTTGATGACGGCTCCTCGGACGGCAGTCGGGAAATCCTCCGGGATTTCGCCCGCCAGGATCCGAACGTGACCACGGTTCTCCTGTCGAGGAATTTCGGCCAGACGGCTGCGCTGGCCGCGGGTTTCCTGGCCGCGCGGGGGGAAGTCGTGATCCCTCTGGACGGCGATGGACAAAATGATCCCCGCGACATCCCCCGACTCCTGGAGAAAATGTCGGAAGGATTCGACGTGGTTTCCGGCTGGCGAAAGAAGCGCCACGATGCGTTCTGGTCCCGGCGCGTTCCCTCGGCGCTGGCGAACGGCGTGATTTCCCAGGTCACGGGCGTCCCCTTGCACGATTTCGGCTGCACGCTCAAAGCCTATCGCCGATCCCACCTGGCCAATCTCAAACTTCACGGAGAAATGCACCGCTTCCTCCCGGCTTGGTGCGCCTGGCGCGGCGCCCGCATCACCGAAGTGGAAGTCAACCACCGGCCCCGGACGCGCGGGCAATCCAAATACGGCATTGGAAGAACGTTTAAAGTCATTCTGGATTTGTTGACCACCAAATTTTTCAGTGGGTACCTGACCAAACCCAGCTACGTCTTCGGTGGCCTGGGCCTGGTATTTTATGTCGTCGGCGCCGCGAGCGGGCTCCTCGCTTTCTATGACAAGCTGGGCCCCGACCGCTGGCCCGCGCTGAGAATCCCGTTCCTGCTTTTGGCGGCCACGCTGGGCATCGTCGGAACGCTTTTGATCTTGATGGGGCTCCTGGCGGAGCTGATTGTGCATCTGTATTACGAGGTCTCCTCCCAAAAGCCCTATGAAATCGCGGAGACCGTGTCCTCCCGTCCAGGAGAAACCCATTAAACGATCTCTCCAGCTGATCATCGGCCTCATCATCAGCGGCATCGGCCTTTACTTCTCGTTCCGCGACGTGGACGTCCTGATGATCATGAAAGGAATGTGGCGCGCGAAAGTATCGCTGGTCGTTCTCTCGGCCGGTCTCTACGGCGTGGCCTTCATCTTTCGGAGCATCCGGTGGCAGTTCCTCCTCAAACCTCTGGGAAAGATCTCTCTGACGCGCGTCTTCTTCGCCCTCATGTTCGGTTTTTTTGTCAACGAAATTCTCCCGCTGCGAGTGGGGGAAGTCGCGCGCGCCATGCTGATCGCGGGGTGGATGAGCATTCCCTTGACGGCCTCCGTCGGTACGATCGTCGCCGAACGCCTGGGAGACTTGTCCATCCTCTTCATCGTCTGCCTGCTCGTGTCGCTGGGGCTGCCGAACGCCAATCTTCCCACCAAACCCCTGGCCTTGACGCTCTTGATTGCGGCGTTGTTATGCTCGGTGTCAGTCCGCCGGGCTGAAACGCTGATCGCCTCCGAGGCCCGCAATCCCTGGATGAAGAAATCCATACGGGCACTGGGACGGTTTCTTCTGGGCCTGCGCCAGATTGGGGATGTGCGAAACGCCTCCAAGCTGTTCGCGAGCTCGGTGGGAGTCTGGACGTTTGATCTTCTGGCGATGAACGTCCTGGGACGGGCCTACGGGCTTTCCCTCTCGGCGGCCGGGACGGGAGCACTGATCATCGGAATCGCGATCGGAGTGATGTTGCCGGCCGCCCCGGGCTACATCGGCACCTACGAATATTTCGGTGAAAAAACGCTTCGCCTCGTGGGAGTGCCGACGCAGGTCGCCTTGACATACGTCGTGTCTCTCCATTTTCTTCAAATGATCATGATCGCTCTCTTCGGACTTCCTGTGCTGATCCGCTTCGGAATCCCGCAGATGAAACCTCACAAGAGCGCGCACACGGACCAGGGAGGATGAACAAACCGCTTAAAGTCATCCATTTAGTTCCCGGCCTGGGGATCGGAGGGACAGAAAAGCAGGTGCGCCTCCTCTTGACCCGCCTGGATCCGGCACGTTTCGCTTGCCAACTCTGGGCATTAAAAAGCTGGGGGCCCATGGGAGACCGTCTCCGAGGAAGCCGCATTCCGGTAAAAACCTTCGACGGGAAAAACATCCTTTCGTTACCCCGGTTGATCTACAACGTGGGCCGCGAGCTGAGAGCCGAACGGCCGGATATTCTTCACACCTGGCTCACACCGGCCAATGTGGTCGGGCGGTTGGCCGTCCAACTCTCGCGGATTCCCGTGGCCCTCATCAGCAGCCTTCGGGTTGTGGAAGGAGAGCAGGAATCCCATATCCAATTGGAACGTCTCACCCACCGGTTCTCGCAGGCCGTCACCGTGAACGCCCAGGCCGTCCGCGAATACGCCGTGCACACACTCAAAATCCCCGAGAATAAACTCCACACGATCCCCAACGCGTGGGAAGAAGAACACGCCGGTTCCCAGGCGGCCTTGAATATTCCGCCGGATTGGCTCACACCGGAAACACAGCTCATCGGCGCGGCAGGGCGCCTGGAGACGCAGAAAGGTTTTTCCGTCCTCCTCGAAGCGTTCCAGCAGGTGGCGGGATCTTTTCCAAATGCCCGCCTCGTCATCGCGGGGACCGGGAGCCTCAAAACGACATTGGCGCGACGGCTCCAGGAAGCTCCCCTCAGAAACCGTGCGATACTTCTCGATGCCCTCCCGGACCTCAACGTTCTTCTCTGGCACCTCCGTCTCTTTGTTCTGCCCAGTCTCTGGGAAGGCTTTCCGAACGTCCTCATGGAAGCCATGGCCCGGGATATCCCGGTCGTGGCAAGCTCCGTGGGCGGCGTGCCGGAACTGATTACATCCCAGGAAACAGGGCTCCTGGTGCCGCCCGGGGACGCCGGGGCGCTGGCCCACAGCATGGAAGAGGTTCTCTCCGACCCCGGAGCAGCCCGACACCGGGCGCGCGCAGCCAAAACCACGCTCCATCAGAACTATTCAACCGCCCAGACCCTCCGCCTGACGGAAAGCCTTTACGAGCGGCTCTGCGGAACCGCTGCATGAGCCGGACGCATCGTCTCTACCTTCTCACGTGGGCCGCCGCGGGCCTCATCTCCCTCGTGCTGACGCCCCTGGCGCGGCAGGCGGCGATCCGCTGGAACATCCTGGACCGCCCGGACAACAAACTCAAGACCCACGGGGACGCGGTCCCCTATTTGGGCGGCGTCGCGATCCTGGTGGGGTTCATCTTCTCCCTCGTCATCGTCCGCTTCTTCACCCATTTTCCCACGGGAACCCTGAAATCCATCCGGGGCATCTTCTACGGGACGATCCTCATCTCGGTCATCGGCCTCGTGGACGACACCCGGCGGGGCGGCTTGCACTTCAAGACCAAGTTCCTACTGCAAACCCTGGCGGCCGTGGTCCTCATCCTCTTCGATATCCGGATCAAGTTCGCCCACCCCGAATGGCTGGCCGATCTTCTGACGCTCGTCTGGGTGATCGGGATCATTAACGCCATGAATCTCACCGATATTCTGGACGGCCTGGCGGGCGGGATCGCTGTGATCGCGAGCGCCGCCTTTCTCTTTATCTCGCTCCCTACGGAGGAAATCTACGTCAACTTCGCCTCGGCGGCGCTCGCCGGAGCCTGCATGGGTTTCCTGCCTTACAACCTTTCAAAAAAATACCGGGTGTTCATGGGGGACACGGGAAGCCTGGCGCTCGGCTTCATCCTGGCGGCACTCTCGATGGGGACATCGTACACCCAGATTAATGACATCGGCCTGTTCTCACCCATCCTGATCCTGGCCCTGCCGATCTACGACACCCTGCTCGTCTCCGTTCTCCGACTGGGCAAAGGCCAGTCTCCCTTTATCGGCTCGAAAGACCATTTCCCGCTCCGGCTCAAAGCTGTCGGCTTCAGCTGCAATCAAATCCTGCTCACCTGCTATTCCCTGTGCATCGCGGCCGCCATCGGGGCGTCCTTAATGACGATCCTGCCCCTGGCCCAGTGTCTGATCGTCATGGGCACCGCCCTCGGCGTCTTTGGCGTCCTCACCTGGGAAGTCTGCAAGATCAAGGTCTGAACATGTCCGAACGCCCAAAAGTCGTTATACTGGGAGGGGGGCTCGCCGGGCTCTCCTGCGCCTACCATCTCAAACAACCCTCCGTGGTGATTGAAAAATCCGGCGCGGTGGGGGGAACCGCCCGTTCGTTTCTCATCAATGGCTTCACCTTCGATCACACCGGCCACCTTCTCCATCTTCACAACCCCTACACCGAACGGCTCATCCTCAAGCTCCTGAAAGGCAATCTGACGCTCCGCCAAAGAAGCGCCTGGATATACTCCCATTCCACCTACACGCCGTATCCCTACCAGGCCCACACGTACGGCCTACCGGAGGACGTTATTCAAGACTGCGTCCTGGGATTTCTGAACCGCCCGTCCCTGCCGGGTTCCCGTCCCGATTATTCCCACGTGGCCTTCGATCAATGGTGCCTCTCAACGTTCGGCGAGGGAATCTCTCGACACTTTATGTTCCCCTACAACCAAAAACTGTGGCGCCGGAAACCGCACGCCATGACCGCCGACTGGTGCGGGCCTTTCGTTCCCACCCCGGCGCTTGAAGACGTCGTGCGGGGAGCGCTCGAGCGCCCGTCCACGCAGTTCGGCTACAACACCTCGTTTTACTACCCGCGGAAAGGCGGCATCCAAGTCTTGCCGGAAGCGGGCGACGCCGATGTTCAGGCACATGATGGAGCTCCAGCGCAGCCGCCCGAAGGCCTGTTCGACGGCGCGGGGCAGGGGCCGCATCCGGAAAAGCAGTTCCCGCAACGGCATGGTGTTCACGAGACGGGAATAGGTCGTCCAGGCCCCGCTCGATTCTTTGTCTTCGGCAATCCTGGATCTATTTTCCCGAACCCCGGTTCCCCTTTTACCGGGTGGGCTTTCCCATGAACTTCACCCCGCACGCCGTTCCGAAAGGGTGCAGTTCGATGTATGTGGAGGTGTCCTTCGACCCCGGGAAAGAACCTGACCGGAAGTCCTTGCTCCGCGCGGTGCGCAAGGGCCTCGTCCAGTGCGGGATTCTTAAGGAAAGCGACCGCCTCCCGGTCGTCCAGTTTCTGCCGATCCAATACGCCTACGTCACGTACGACCGCGATCGGCCGGCCGCGCTTAAAACCATCTTCAAGTTCCTGTCCGCTCACGGGATCCAATCGATCGGCCGCTATGGCGCCTGGAAATATTCGTTTATGGAAGAAGCGATCCTCGACGGAAAAAAAGCCGCGGAGAGTATCGGGAGGAATTGATGACGACCAAAATTAAAATCACCCACCTCATCACGATGCTGGAATTGGGCGGAGCGCAGAGGAACACGCTCTACACCCTGGAGCACCTCGATTCCGAACGGTACCAGGGTCAGCTCTTGAGCGGCCCGGGGGGAATCCTCAACAACGAGGCCCGGGAACTCGTCGGGAAGGGCATCGAAGTGAGTTCGCTCTCTTTCCTGGCCCGCCCCATCCGCCCCATTAAAGACCTTCTGGCTCTCTTCCAGATCTGGGGCGTCTTGAGAGATTTTAAACCGGACATCCTCCACACCCATTCCTCCAAAGCCGGGATCCTCGGCCGGATCGCCGGGGCGCTCGCAGGAGTGCCGGTGATCATCCATACCTACCACGGCTTCGGCTTTAACCGCGTGCAAAAACCCTGGACCCGGGCCTGTTTTATCGGGGCGGAGAAATTCTGCGCCCTCTGCACGAAAAAACTCGT
>Ga0207062_1141_pt1 | contig 18549 bp, 12 predicted proteins | sample Alteio_BWMinCont_28_FD_153266 | JGI IMG/M metagenome (GOLD analysis project Ga0207062, IMG submission 153266) | Enriched cells from forest soil in Barre Woods Harvard Forest LTER site, Petersham, Massachusetts, United States -... | ecosystem: Environmental > Terrestrial > Soil > Temperate forest >... | reverse complement strand
ACGCTTTATTTTTCAGGTCCATCGTATCCATGTATTTATTTGTGATCGCCATTAATCGTTCTGCGCTGACTGCATCCAATTTGAAGAAATGCAGCATTCCAAAGCATTGCCATAGTGCATTATGATCCAATTCGTAATGAGAGTCCCCATTGAGTTTCTTTTCAAGTTTTTCTAAGATGCTCATCTGCTCAAAACCAAGCCATTGCTGATATTGCGATTTTGCCTTTTCAACCATCTCACTTTCTGTAGCAATAGTGGGAGTTTCTTTAACAGATTGATCATTTTTGACGGAAAGGAGTAAGTAAGCATACACGGCAGTGATAGCGCTAACCCACGAACAGTTGCCGACAGTCTGATAGGGGAAGTTAGACTGTTTTTGAAATTCATTGTCGGCATCCTTTTTTTCGAATTTTAACTTTACTGATTCGTCCAATAGATTTTTGTAATTACTTTCGCTGCGATTACTTCTATTTATAATTTTATTTAAGATCTGAGCATCAAATTTATCTTTATCAAAATGAAAGAATTCCAGTGGAGATCTCAAGGCAGCTCCTCGGTTACAAATGACTAATTGCCCCCCCCCAAATGAATATAATAACAGCATGAGTATCAAATCCTGAGTAAAGAAACGTTGGCAAGCCTTGTTTGATACGTATCAATGTCGCTCCAAAAATTTAAACCAATATAACTTTGCATTAAATTAATCAAGCTTACTAACCTCCAATTAATATAATTATAATATCGTAATTATTAATTTAAATAAAGAAAAAAGTATAGTAAAAAAGATAATTAATGGACGAAATGGACGAAATGGACAGAATGGACGAAATGGACGAAATGGACTGCCTTTTATGAAGAGCAAAAACTTTTGTCCAATTTGTCCACTTTGTCCAATCAGTCAATCAGTCCAATCAGTCCAATTAGTCCAATTAGTCCAATTAGCCCATTGGATGATTTTATTTGGAGGGGTAAAAAGAAAGGGATAAAAGACAAAGTCTTCTATCCCTAATGAGGCCGTTCAAATTAGTTGCAGCAAGCTGGAGGGCAGCAAGGAGCTGGGCTCGCTACACGCTTATAGTAGTACTTAGGCACATATTTGCAATGACGATCGCAAACTTTCTTTTGTACATATTTTGTTTCATCAACATAATAGTACTCTGGCTCATATTTGCAGCAAGTTTGTGTGTAGTTCTGTGGAACATATTTTACACAGCATTTTTCGTAGTAGCGTGGAACATAGTGGCAGCATTTTTTCTTGCAGCATACTGGCTCGCAAACACAACGTGTTGTGTTGTAGTAGCAAGGCTCGTATTTACAGCATAAGCAATAGCACTCGCCGCAGCCGTTGTCTTGAACATCTCCAACTGTGTATTCTTGATTTGGATCGATGTGTTCAGCACTTGTCGCGCCTTCAAATCCGCCAGCCCCTTGATAATTGTATCCGGAACCGTAGTTGCCTTGATATCCATCATAATTGCCTTGATGGCCCATTTGGCCTTGATATCCATCATAATTGCCTTGATGGCTCATTTGGCCTTGCGTTTCTTGAGCTGGCTGCATAGTTGCGTTGCCCGCTTGGGATAATTGAGCTTGTCCAACTTGAGGTAACGAAAAACCTAAAGCTAGTGTTAATAACAGAAACATTTTTTTCATATGAACTCCTTAGTCAGGATGGTTTTAATTTTGTATGCGGGCAACAATGACAACACTTAAAAGAGCGCAAAATTAGCGATGCCAGCTAATTTTTGCGATTCCTTCTACGCTGAACATTTTTGTTCTGCATCTGCAGATTTAGCATCTGCATTGGATAAGCTTCCTGAACGTGACAGTGATACTTTTAAGGATTTTTGACAATTATTTTTTTTTGCTCTCGAAGAGGCTATCCCTCAGAAAATTTGAAAAGGATAGGGAAACGCAATGAATGCTCAGCAAAAAAAAATCACACAAAAAAAATTGGCCTATAAAAATAAAAAAGCCCTTCACAACGATGCTAGACGTTGAAAAGGGCATAAAACACTAAAAAAACCTAAGGATGGAATTTATTCAGGGAAGGATTCTATTTTTTTAGTTTTTTTTTTATTGCGGTCATCGGCTGAACCGCCTTCATCATCATCCTCGTCTTCATCTTCATCTTCAAAATCATCATCCCCAAAGTCTTCGTCAAAATCTGTCCCTTCTTCTAGGATGTCATAGATAAAGCTCATGAATGAAATAATACGGGCTTTTTGCTTAATTTTAAGGTTATCGAAAGTTGTCAGACCCTTAATTTCATCAGCTAGGTTTTCAATAGCAGCTTGGATAAACTCCGCTTCATCTTTACTGTAAAGTTCATCCTTGACATCTTGTAAGACGTCTTGTTTCATTTGCTCAATGGAATCGCGTAAAATTGCAGGATCCATACCTTGGAGGCTTTCATCAAAAAATGACATTATATTTCTCTGGTTAAAAGTTTTTGTGTTGGAAATTAAATCTTATGACAACGCGTGCTGAAAAGCAACATAAAAATAATCAAAGAAATAAAGTTACAAACAGCGGGCTCTAAGGGTGCGTTCAAAATATTATTGAGCCTTCCCTTAAGCTGATTTTGGATCTTTTGGACTCTCGTGGTTCATCCAAAGATCAATTCGCGCTTTAAAAAGTTTTTACAAATAAACCTATCATTTATTTGTGTGGAATGCTATGCTGCATTAGTAAAAACTTTCAACAAAAGATAGTAAGAATGCAAAAAGGCGAAAAAAATAGCGGTTCTGATGATAAAGTCAACTTTAGTGATTTAAATTTACACCCGCAAATCCTCAAAGCAATCGGAGAACTGGGATATGTCACCCCTACACCGATTCAACAACAAGCAATACCTAAGGTACTTGAAGGGTGTGATTTACAAGCTTCAGCTCAAACGGGAACCGGAAAAACAGCCGCGTTTATTTTGCCAGCACTCCAGCTCTTACTAGAGCCAGCCAAAGTTAAAGCTCACGGTCCTAGAATATTAATTCTGGTACCGACACGCGAATTAGCAATGCAGGTTGCCGCGGAAACTATCAAATATAGTAAATATCTGCAGCGCACAAAAACAGTATGTATCTATGGCGGCGCACCTTATCCGATACAAAACCGCGAGCTCTCCCGGCCCTACGAAATTTTAATCGCGACGCCCGGCCGCCTGATCGATCATCTTTCCCGCGGAAAGATCAGCCTTGCCAGAGTGGAAATGCTGATTCTTGACGAGGCTGACCGCATGCTAGATATGGGATTCATTGAACCCGTCGAACAAATTGCTGCCGACACTCCCAAGGACCGCCAAACGCTGCTATTTTCAGCAACATTGAAAGGCAGTGTCCTTGGCCTATCAAGAAGGCTGTTAAAAGATCCTATTGAACTTAGTGTCGCACATTCCCATGACAAACATGAATTAATTGAACAGCGTTTGCATCACGTCGATAACATCGGCCATAAGCATCGCCTTTTAGACCATCTGTTAAATGACCCTGACATGAATCAGGCGATTGTATTTACATCCACAAAAATCAACGCTGATCAACTCGTAGATACGCTTTATGAACAGGGACATAATGTGGCTGCCCTCCATGGCGACATGAACCAACGGCAGCGTACCCGCACAATCAATCAATTGAGGCATGGCGAGATCCGCGTCCTTGTTGCGACGGATGTCGCTGCCAGGGGAATCGATGTTTTAACGATCAGCCACGTCATTAATTTCGATCTGCCATCAAATGCTGAAGATTACGTTCACCGCATCGGGCGCACGGGTCGGGCAGGTACAAAGGGTATAGCCATGTCGTTTGCTGCAGGACGCGATATCATGCTCGTTCGTAGAATCGAACAATTTACAGGTCAAAAGATCGCATTGATCATTGTCCCAGGTTTTGAGGCAAAATCTAAGCTACAGGCAGGCGCTAGCGCTCCACCAAGGCATTCCAGACCACGCAATCAATCTTCTGCGCCGCGATCAAGAAACAGCAGCGGCGGTCAAGGCGGACGAAACAGTTCTGGCAGTGGTGAGCGGCGCGGCGGCGGCGGCGGATTCGGGGCACGCAAAAGCAGCGGGGGCAGAAGCAGCCCATCGCGCAGCGAAAGGTACTAAGAGGTTTTTAAACGCAGAGACGCGAGAGGCGCTAAGACGCAGAGAAAGAATAGAAATTTTTAAATTTTTCTTCCATCTTCTCTGCGTCTCAGCGCCTCTCGCGTTTCTGCGAGGCTGTGAAAAAATTGAGAACTGACTGCTTTTTGGCTCTTTTTGCTTTTTTCAGTTCTGAAATAACTCATTAACATACAATGTTTAATGAGTTATTTCAAAATTGAAAAAATTCAAAAATCTCTCAAAAATCAGTTGAGTTCTCAATTTTTTCACAGCCTCTGCGTTTTTTATCGTGGCAAACGTTGAAGTATAAAAGGATTACACAATGGAACCAATGGATCAATCTCAATTAACTGTGTACGGCCCTCAAAATCCACTTGTATTAAAGGGTGACAAAGCTAGGGAATATGCCTCGCAGGACGAGAATCTGCGTATTCTTTCAAAGGAAATTTTTCCTATGGCGTTACTCAACCAAACTGCATCGTTAGAGGATTTTTATTGTGAAGGGGTTAAGCTAACAGTTTTAAATTTCACTCCATTTAAAATTATCTTTAACAAAGAGAGAGTTTTATATGTTAATGACCGTAAAATTTCAACTTTTACTAAGTTAGATCGCCAGCTCATCGCTTACCAAGTGAATGGAAGCCCCAATTTAATTTGTTTTGATAAATGCTATTATATTGAAACTCGTATAAGGGATGAAGCTATCGCTAACCCAATGAATTGGTGGTCAGGTTTCAAAACCATTGATAAATTCTCTTGTACAAAGTTTTTTCTAAATATTGTTTCTACAGGATATGTGACTACTATATTAAAAATTACCAATAATGATTCAACTGTAAAGCAGATTAGAAATACCTCACGCGAGATAGCACTTAAAGAAGGAGCAAACCTTAGGAACGCGGTTATTTTATTACACGAGGGTCTGAACGATAAACAATCACTTTTAGCTTCGTTTAATAAAGATGTCATTTCAGTAATATTTTTTAAAATTCATAACTACCTACAATTTCTGGATTCAGAATTTTTTCTTCAGAGGGAATTTGTAGTAGCCGTCGGCAGAACTTGTCACTCAATCATTTTTTGAATTTCCAGCCCTATACCGCGGTAGCGGTCAACAGCAATTAGCCCCGCGTGAAGGTGCCCTGCGACTGAGCGTGGGGTCGATAAATAATGGATCACAGCCGCGGTAGCGGTGCAAGAGATCGTTTTCGTGGTGAACAATTTCTTACACCGCTACCGCGGCTAAGATCCTTTGGCTGCCTGACCCCACGCTCAGTCGCAGGGCTCCTTCACGCGGGGCTAATTGCTGTTGACCGCTACCGCGGTATAGGGCAAATGTTAAAAAAAATGATTAGGTGAAAAGCATGATTGGAATGCCGAGCTACGTTTTGCTCAACTGACAATGATCAGGTCGATGGTTTTCGGTAAGCTTTTAAAGACTTGGGTCACTGTATCCCCGCGCACAAACTGCCAAAATTGACTTCTGCGCGACATCCCTACAATGACATTACAAACATTCAATGACTGGGCATAGTCCACAATATTTACTGAGGGATGATCACTGACGGTGTAAAGATAGGTAAAGTTAGGCTCTTTGAAAAATGACAGAGCATATTCAAACGTTTCGCAAGCTTGCTGGTCTTCAAGCCAAGAGAATTCTTCATCCTGCGGGATAAATGTGCGTTGTTCACGAATAAATAGAACATAAAGCTTTTGATTGGACATTCTGCTCCATTGCAAAGCGAACTCTAAACTCTTTCCTACATGTGTGACAGCGCATAAAATAGAGCCTGTACTAATATGCTCAGGGGCGAAAACTTCAGCCTGGTAATCATGCACCGGAATTTGCACAATGGCTTTTTCCTTAATCCTCCCTTGGGTAATCATCGCTTCTTTAGACAAGCGGGCCATCGAATCCGTTTGAAACGTCAGGTCCACAGTTCCGCGTTTTCTGCGCCTCTCCTGAGCTAATCCACGCAATAGCAGGCCGACGGCAATCACGGTAATGACAAACATGCGGGCATGAGGTTTTTCGATGAACAGCGTCAATTCAATGGCGGCCATCACCAAAAAAGTACCAAACATAAAAGAACGTTCATACGGCTTTAGAGGCAGCTTAAAGTCTGTGGAAGTAGAACCCAGATTGGTGGCAATAGCCCCGACAAAACCAATCGCGTAAAGATTAGCAAGCGAAAGCATATCATGGACAAAAATTAGGACGGCAATGGTCGACAAAATGGAAAGTAAAAGAGAAATTTTCGGCACGCCGAAGCGATTGATCGTGCTGAAAAACGCAGGAATCTGCCCATCCTTAGACATGATAAATAATAGCGAGCTGCTCGCGATAAGCGCGGTATTGATCCCGGAAAGCAGCAATACCCCAAAAACAAACGTAAGAATAAGGCCAAAAATATGGCAATAAGGCGCTGCAAATAATGGAGCGCAATAACTTTCGCCCATATATCTCAACATCGCATCCCGCACATTGGGATAACCCGGCGCAGACACTTCATCGCCGCTGATCACCATGCCTGGAAGAAGATTGACTGCCAGACTGAAAAGGGCCGTAAAAATGCTCACTTCAAGCATGACTGCAACAAGCGCCGGAGTTGATGTTTTCAGGACTGAAGGATTTTTGCTGGTCGATCCCTTATCAAGCTTCATCACTCCGGTCATATTCGCAATAGCTTCCACACCTGACAGGGCGACAACAACCCCTACAAAATCAATCCACGCCAACCTTGGGCCGCCTTGAAATGGCTGTAATTTATCCCATGCTAAGCCTATAGAGGGTAGGACAAGCATGGCTAATACAAGCACTACAACTACTCCGGAAGCTGTCACCAGAAAGGCCAGATTTCCCATATGCCGCGGGCCAAAGAAGTTCAAGATGCCAATCGCCCCAATGGCGCCCATGGCCCAAAGCTCCGGCCTATCTATTCCAAGATAACTAAATGCGGATACAGCGCCGATCGCCATCGTAATCATGTAATCGCATAAAAGGAAAAAGGCGCCCAGAAGAGCCAGAATTTCAGAACGATGCCTGACGCTTGCGTAAACACCCCCGCCATTAGGATAGTATTTACAGATCAAAATATAATTTAGGCCCACGAGAATGTTTAAAATGCTTACAGCGAGAACCAACCAAAAGGAACTATATGCCGCGAGCGCAAATGCCAGTCCTACGAGATAGATTTTGCTGGTCCCCCAATCTCCATACAGAATGGCAGCTGCCTGGAACTTATTGACATTGCGAGGCCTGTCAGTCTGAAAAACAGCTACTTTTGCCATATCACTCTCGTTTTTTATGGCCATTTAGTCATCAGATAAATATTAAGTCAATAGATATAAACCTGTGCCCGTGCCCTTGCCCATGCCCTTGCCCTTGCCCATGCCCGAAAAATAGGGGCAAGGGCAAGGGCAAGGGCAACGGTTTTAGGCACAGGCAAGGGTTTTAATCGAGTAAAAACCCGATCATTAGCAGAATGCCAAAGCCAAAATGAATTAGCGCAGATTGGGCTAAAAACCCATTATAGGCACTCGAAGGAGGTGTGTGGTAGACTTTTACCACCATTGCAAGCGCCAAGGGGAATATCAACCATGGCAGCGTGGAGGCAAACTCATAACCGTTAAAGAGCCATATAAAATTTAACAGAAAGGGTAAAAACGTCACTAAGGCGATCTCAAAACGGCCAAAGGCTTTGCCGAACCTTACCGGCAAAGTATTTTTCCCAACTTTGGCATCACCATCAATATCACGTAAATTGTTAACAGCGATCAATCCAGTCGCAAGCAAACCGATCTGCGTCCCGAGCAAAAATGATAGAGGCGTAATGTTTCCGGCCTGCAGCCAATATGCGGAAAGGGTGCCTACCCACCCATAAAAAATCACCACAAAAATATCTCCAAGCCCCAAGTAAGCGAGAGGATAGGGACCTCCTGTATATATATAAGCGCACAGCATCGATACTAAAATGATCAAAAGCAATAAGAGCCCGCCATGCAAAATTATCGGCATTGCTGTCACCAGTGCAAAGAATAGTGAAGCCATCCCTGCGGCATAAACCTGTTCAACTGTCGCGACGCCCGCATGAAGGGCGCGTTGAGGCCCTATCCGCTCAGCAGTATCTGCCCCTTTTTTGTTATCGAATGCATCATTGAGGAGATTGACCGAAAATTGAATAAAAAATGCTGATCCTAAAGCAGTTAATAAAAATAACCAATTGACAGGCACACCGGTAGAATGGGCCAAAGTTGTCCCGGCCAAAAAGGGAATCAGCGAAGCTGTCAAAGTTTTAGGCCTCGTTGCTAATAACCACGAGGTGATCAATGAGGGTCGATGAATATGACGCATAACTTATATTGACCTACGATTTTGATTTAAAACGTTCCACAAGTGATATCTATCATAAAGGATTTACTGCAAGTAATACAATCTTTTTTTTTCATCACTAATGGTTAAATGGTTCTAATAAATAAACATTTAAAATCTCAAGTTAATAATTTAATTTCATAAATGCTATAATTTAAATAGGCAACTAATTCTAATTATGAGGTTAATATGGATGTTGACGATAAACCTCGCGATACAGATTCGAATCAAAAGTATGAATACACTCGAATCACTAAAAAAAAAGGCGTGCCTGTCGAAGTAAAGGTAGGAACAACGCAATATCCACGATTAAAAGAGATAAAACATTTGATTGTCACAGTCTTGACTAATGGCGCTTATACCTATGAAAAAGGAAGGCAGGCTCATATCTCATGGGGAAATGTTACTCATATAACAGACAATACTCCCGGTATAGCACGTATTGGTGAAGAAAAATTAACCAAGAAACAGGAAGGAATGCCACGGAAAGATGATTCATCTAAAAAGGAGCACACCACCCCCGAAGAACCCGCCGATTTGCCCAATGAGGCTAAATCATTAAAAGAGCCCATTGAGACACAATCACCCGAAGAGCCCATTTTAGCTAATGATACACACTCATCGGAAGACTTCTTAAGTCCCCGCGTTAGTGATAACATTGAAGAAATGCTTGATCAGATTGAAGAAAGCCAGAGCCTTGGAGAAGACACCTATTCGCCCGATATACAATCATTTGAAGAGTCCATTGAGGATATGCTTAAAGATATTGAAAACATTCTCAAAAATAGACAAGAAATCCCTTCTGATAAGCCTGTGAAGCCTCCGGCAAGGACTGTCGCCGAGCTCATCGATCATGGCAACATGTCTTCTGAAAAGGCTGAGAATATTTTATCCAATAAACCCAATGGAGCATTCTTTATTCGAAATACTGAAGATGGCACTTCAAAATATTTAGTCTTGAAGGATCATAATGGAATTACTCGTCAATTGCCTTTAGATAAAGACGTCTATAAAGAAAGTCAAACTATCGACGACTTAATTTATAAGCATGATAAATCATTAACCAAACCTGTTCTCGCCGATAACCTCATTCAAAAAAAATCTGAAGCCGTCAACCTCATCTGTCAAAAAATTTTCACTCAAATGAACTATTCAATTCAGCCAGCCTTAAAAATTCAAATAGAAACTGAAATGGCTAATATCAAGCATGGAGGGACTCATACTTTTGAGATTGGAGAACATAAATTTCATGTGGCGAGAGATAAAGACACTAAAGCGATTGAAATTTCAAAAATCTCAAAATTCATAGCTGCTGGGGGATTTGGAACAGTTTACAGTGTTGAAGGCCTTAATACAGAATCATGGGAAGTCGTTAAAATGGCAAAAGATACTCCTGAAGCCAAATTTGATGTATTAAATGAAATTAAAATGCTGAGGTTGTTAAATCCGGACGGCCAAGCTGTAGGGATTCAAATAGCTCCTCATACAATAATCTACTACGTCAAAAACGGAATTGATCAAGTGGGACACATGGGTATTCGATACGCCGGCGATGGGGCTGATCTCTGTAGTAACCCTGCTAATTTTAAGGGACCTTTGGATCGATATAATGGGACTTTACAGCTCTTAAATGCGCTTCTAATTTTAAAAAAGCATAAAGTTTATCATCGGGATATAAAAATTAATAATACGTTATTCAAATGGGATGAAAATGGCAATCTCATTCTAAGTTTATCCGATTTTGGCGGAGCCCGAACAAGTGACACATTAAAAAAAGACTTCATGAAGGACTTTTTGAATCCAAATGTTGATTGGGGAACTATAGCAGGCAGCTTTTTTGAGTCATGCACGCCGCCCTATGTTTCATCTCAAGCTAAGTTGGCTATTGAAAACAAAATTGAAAAAATGAAAGACCTTCATGCTATTAATCCCTTAAGTGAACAAGAAATATCTGAATTTTTCGAGAATGAAATTATGCCGGAGTTGTTCCGAAATGACGCATTTGCTCTTGGCCTTTCATTATTTACGTATTGGACAGCTAAAGTTCCACCTCTCCTAGCGTTTAAAATCGGTATGATTCCCGGCGGATTTGGTGAAAAAGATATTAAGGCCAAAATCGTAGCAATGCACGCTGGCTTAACAGCCGCAGGAGCTCCCGTAAATGTCACAACTGCTATCATGAAATTGATCGGCCATGGCTTAGTTTAATCCACATTGGTGAAGCGCCTATGCAAAATCATCCACAATCCAATACAATTGCGACCGGACTGGCGATGTTCTCAATGTTCTTCGGTGCCGGAAATATCATATTTCCTCTGGCCCTTGGCCAATTTGCCCAAGATCAGAATGTTTATGCCATCATTGGCCTGCTAATTACAGCGATCGGAGTCCCCTTTGCCGGCTTGTTCGCGATGACGCTTTTTGATGGCGATTACCGAGATTTTTTTTCACGCATCGGCAAACTTCCAGGATTTTTCACTGCCGCAATTATCATGGGACTGATCGGGCCCTTTGGAGCGATGCCGCGCTGTATCGCGCTGGCTTATTCAACGATCAGCGCCTTTCTCCCGGGAATATCCATCGAAGTTTTTAGTGCGATTTCTTGCCTGCTTGTCTTTTTATTGACATTTAAGCGAAATAACATTGTCGACATCCTAGGGTATTTCCTAACTCCGATATTGGTAGGGGCCCTGGCAATTATCATTATTAAAGGCCTGATATTCTCTCCTGAAACCCCTGTGGCTCAAAATTTGCAGCCGGGCGCCGCCTTTTATGAAGGCTTCATACAAGGCTATCAGATGATGGACCTTATCGGCGCTTTTTTCTTCTCTTCAGTCGTCATTGTCTGTCTGAAAAAAGACATGCCGCTCCAAGAGGTTGATAACCACTCAAGAATTATGAACTTGACGATGAAGGCCATCGCCGTGGCGGCTCCATTGCTCGCTTTGACATACATTGGATTTAGCTTTTTAGCCGCCGCGCATAGCCATGCTTTAGCCGACTTTCATTCCGATGAACTGATCAGCAAAATCACCGTGCTAGTGTTAGGAAAACATGCCGGTTTATTTGTCAGCATCGCTGTCGTGCTGGCTTGTTTGACAACAGTGATTGCCCTGGCAGCGGTCTTTGCTGAATATTTACATGAGGATATCACCAGGTTTAAATTGGGATATGTTCCCTCACTGGCGATCACACTCGTCATCACTTACTTCATCTCGACCCTGAACTTTACCATGATCATCGCTCTGCTAGGCCCTGTGCTGGAAGTCTGTTATCCGGCGCTGATCACACTGACCATTGCCAATATCCTCTATAAGCTTTATGGCTTTAAAATCGTCAAAACCCCCGTCCTGATCGTTTTTCTCCTGTCATTAGCAAACGCCTTCTTTGGTTAGGACCTGCCCCGAAAGGGGCTAATTGTTTGGTTAAGACCTGCCCCGAATGGGGCTAATTGTGTAAAGCCCATAGTGTAGCCCCGATAGGGACAAATTATGGGAACGGAAATGAATTAGAATGTAAGCCCCAAAGGGGCGGCTTGTGTAAGCTGCGAAATGCGTTCCAGGCAGCACAAGCCGCCCCTTTGGGGCTTACATTTTAATTGAACCGGTACCCATAGTTTGCCCCTATCAGGGCTACACTATGGGCTTTACACAATTAGCCCCATTCGGGGCAGGTCTAGCACAAGCCTATTCGGGGCAGATCTAGCACAAGCCTATTCAGGGCAGGTCTATCACAAGCTCCATTCGCGGCTTACCTTATTACAATCATGCTTGTCACTCAATCATTTTTTGAAATTAGCTAGGTTACGCTTTATGCCGTTCTTTCAGAACTCAAGCATGTCCTCTACACACCCAGGCCTCCGCTACGCTACGACCTGGGCTAAAATATTTTGTCCTTTCAGGACTTAACAAAAGATAAAGGATAAACTTAAGAAGCTTGTTGCTAAGTCCTGAAAGGACAAAATATTATAGCCCAGGTCGCAGCGTAGCATAGGCCTGGGTGTGCAAAGAGTATTTTCGAGTCCTGTAAGGACGGCATAAAAGACGCTTAACTAATTTCAAAAAATGATTGAGTGACAAGCCTCCATTACAATGAAGAGAGGGCCAGTTGACTCGACCTGTCGACAGCGTCTTTGACGGCCTGCAGGAAACGCTGCTGCTTTGCAGGGACATCTGACCGGTAGATATAACCATCATACCAGACCTCGCCGCTTTTCACGGTGGTGCGGGCCAGTTCAGTAGAATGGAAGTTGAACTCATTGAGGGTCGTGTCGATTTCCTGGCGCAGCTCTTTTTGCTCTATCTTCAATAAGATGAACAGAAAATCGATGTCCTGATGCACCCTATATTCAAAAGCGCCCTTTCCGCGCTTTTCAAGCAGCTCAAGCTGCATGAGGAACAGCCTTTTAAGAGCTTCAGGCTCCAGCAAAGTGCGCATGATCACAGGGGTCAGTGAAAAGAAGAAATTTTCGAGCAATAATTCATCATAAGGCATCGAAGACACTAATAAATCCTTCAATGAGCTCAGCAGTTCATTCTGCTTCGTGATCATGCCGCCATTAAAATCGCGGAATTCCCCTATGACCAATGACAGCTCACCCACAACAGTCTGGCGGGCCTTATATAAGTCAATGGTATGGTCGCGGCGCAAAAAGCCTTCTTTAGGGAGTTTTACACGAAAAACTGTCACTTCCTTCTGATATTTCTTCCGAAGGACTCCAACAATCTTAGTATGGTCGTGAATGTACTGTAAGGGCGAATTCCCTTTTTTAAATAACCGCTGGATACTTTCAAAGCCGGGTTTTAGCAATCGGACTAAAATCACCATAAAGGAGAGATGCTGATGCGTCTGTTCATCGAAAGAAATGATCACTTGCGGAATATCGCGCATATATTTTATTTGATTGCTGAGGCTCACGATATTGCGCATGATCTCTTCATCATTGCGCGGCATGAAAACCGGGTGCACAAGATGCCCAATCCGAACTTTCAAGGTATTAGGAAGCCGTTCCCGTAATAAACGAAGCTCTTCGAAAGCAAACTCAGCGCCATTGGTTTTTTCCACTTCCAGGTAAAGCATGCAAATATTTTCTGTACCATGGCGGTTAAGGAAAAAAGAACCATCAACAGCATGCACATTTGGAACTAAATTTTGGATAGATTGCAGGACATGTTTTTTCTCGAAAACTTCGCGGTCGCTTATAAAATTCACCCCGACTAAAATCGCTAAGACATGTTTTACTCCGCCCGGCAAAAACAGCTTGGACTTAAAAAGCTTCATACTCAGGTGCCTCTCTGAGGGGGCGTCCCGAGTTTCCTTCCGAATAGCTTTCCGGAACAAATAAAGTATGCTAATGATCCGGCTTAAGTGGCGGCTGGTGCGAGCCATCTTAAAATCATCGCGGCAAGTAATCAGCACATGCTGCATTTCTGTTAAGACATCAATATCAAATGCCTCAGGTAATCTTTTAGTCAGGCAGGCAATATATTCATGCACAAGGGCCATTTTTTCATCGGCTGCGAGCCCCCTGACTTCAAGGATACGGCGGGCATTGAAGCTGGATTCCAATCCCAGGCGAACTTCGGCTTCTATCGCGGCTAAATTTTTAACAATTTCGGCCAATTCTTCTTCATCTTCAACGGAGATCATCACCTCGCATAAGGTATAAAGGTCGCTGCTGACATCGGGCATGCGGAAATCCGTCGCATAGACCAGGACCACATTCATACGTCTCCCCGGCACCAACCAATGACTGATCATATCAAAGAAAAATCTAAAGGAATTGTATCTGAACTTAGAAAGGGAAAAAAAAGACATTGCCCCCGGCGTCTTGCCGTGGACTTTTGAAGTGACCAGGGGAAAAAGCGTTTCAAAACGATCCCTTTGTGTGCCCGTAGTCGCAGGGGAAAATAAATCCTTAGGCAAAATCTTCCTCAGAGCATCGCGTACCGCCTCGCAATAACGCTTGCTATTATCATCGCAGCCTTCAAAGCTGGCGACTACGGGAGGGATATGGATCTCATCATCATGCATGATTTGTTATAGCTTCAAACTGGGGTTGAGATGGTTTTGTTAGGGATTGATCAAAAATATAAGTCCCTTTTGCAATATCATCTTTGGTACTCATAAATGAACGGACATGTAAAGGCAACCGATTATTTTTGGCGAGCATAATACTTCGAGGATGAAGGACTTTAGCTCCATTTTCAACAATTTTTAAAGCCGCGTCATAAGTTAACTGATCAAAAAGCTGCGCTTTCGGGTCGCTTTTTGGATCATTTGAGTATACGCCGGGGACATCTTTATAAAATTCGACTTTCTCAGCTCCAAGGGCCACGCCTAAGGCAACAGCAGAGATATCACCTCCGCCCCGCCCAAGGGTAGTGATTCCGCCCTCTTGACTGACCCCTTGGAAACCGGCAACAATAATGATTTTCCCTGACTTCAAGTAAGGTAAAAGCCGGTGCGGCCGTACGTCGATAATGCGTGCATCAGCGTGCCTGGCGCATGTAATGATCCCGCTTTGACTGCCTGTGAAACTACAAGCCTCATGGTTTTTGAGAGCTAGCGCCATTGCCAAAAGAGAAATGCTGACTCTTTCACCTACCGTGAGGAGCATATCATATTCCCGGCGAGGGGGATCAGGATGCACCTTTTTCGCCAGTTCTATCAATTGATTGGTCGTATCGCCCATCGCGCTGACAACGACAGCGATTTGGGAAAACTCCTCTAAACGCTGAAGAATAATTTCTGCAATGGAAGAAAAACAGCCGCAATCGACTAAAGAGGCTCCGCCAAATTTCATTACCAAAGTTTTCATCATGATTGCCATTTAGTATGTTTAACTCTCAGTACAATTATTTAACCACAGAGGGCACAGAGAGCACAGAGAGGCAGCGAGCAAGTAGAGAGCTCATGAAATTGTAAAAAATGGACTCTCAATTTCGACATTAGAGAGTCCATTTTTTACAATTTCATGAGCTCTCTACTTGCTCGCTGCCTCTCTGTGCTCTCTGTGCCCTCTGTGGTTAACATTTGCCTTAGGATTAAGGTTTTCTATACGTAACTTTTGAAGAATGGGTTTCATGGATAGTAATGGCATGCAAAGATGGCAAAAAAGGCTCCAGGTATTCAAAAATCCATTTTGCAATAAATTCCACCGTGGGAGATTCACAATTTAATGTATCATTAAGCCACTGATGATCAAGATATTGATCAACCATTGGCATCACAATGTTGGATAAGTCATTAAAATCCATGACCATATTTGCTTTGGGACCGGAAGGGATCAAGGAGCTGGAACGCAATACAACAGATAACATATAGGAATGCCCGTGGGGATTCCGGCATTTTCCATCGTGATGCACTATGACATGTCCGGCCTCAAAGCGAAAGGATTTTTCAAGCTCAAAAAACATAATTATCAAACCAGAAAAGTAAAGGAAAATTTCACTGCCATGCGGTGATGATAACATAGCAATCTCTGAAAATCAATATCATTTTTCCCGGAGCTGTTGCTTCTTTATTTCGCATCTGTTACGATATGCTGCGTATAGAATGAAAATTTAGGAGTAACCTTTAAAATGTCTAACAAGCAACAACACAGCTGGGCTGAGAGCAACATTGTCGATGATATCTCTTTCCAGGAACAAGATGCTCAAGATTTTAAAAAACTTTTGGGAATCAAGGAAGGGGCTTCCCCTCAACAACCTACCTTGCACACCCCCGGAACTATCTTGAAAGGCAGAATTGTCGAAATCACTAAGGATCATGTCGTCATCGACGTGGGTTTAAAATCAGAAGGCCTTGTGCCAATCGAAGAATTTTCCGACCCGTCGCAAATCGTCCTCAATGGAGAAGTAGAAGTCCTCATCGATCAAGCTGAAGATGATAACGGCCAAATTGTCCTTTCGCGTGAAAAAGCGGAAAGGCTTCGCCAATGGGAACATATCCTTGAGCATTGTGAAGAAGGTTCAATCGTTAAAGGCCGCGTCCTTCGCAAAGTTAAAGGCGGCTTAATGGTCGATATCGGAATGGAAGCCTTCCTCCCAGGTTCCCAGATCGACAACAAACGCATTAAGAACCTTGACGATTATATCGACAAAACTTTTGAATTCAAAATCCTCAAGATCAACATCGAACGCAAAAACGTCGTCGTCTCCCGCCGCGAGCTTCTGGAAGCGGAGCGTATCTCTAAGAAAACGGAATTGCTGGAAAACATTAAGATTGGCGACCAACGCCAAGGCGTTGTCAAAAATATTACCGACTTTGGCGTATTCCTTGACCTTGACGGGATCGACGGCCTGCTGCATATCACCGATATGACATGGAAGCGTATTAAGCATCCGGCTGAAATGGTCCACTTAGGCCAAAAATTGGATGTGATCATTCTAAATGTCGACCGCGATAAAGGCCGCGTCGCTCTTGGACTGAAACAAAAAGAAAGAAATCCATGGGATCAGATCGAACTTAAATATCCTCCAGGCACACGCGTTAAAGGTAAAATTGTCAATCTCCTTCCTTACGGCGCATTCATCGAGATCGAACCGGGCATCGAAGGCCTTATTCACGTCTCTGAAATGTCATGGACAAAAAATATTACCGATCCTAACGAAGTTGTCAAAAAAGGCGATGAAGTTGAAGCGATCGTGCTTTCAATCCAGAAAGACGAAGGTAAAATTTCTTTGGGCTTAAAGCAAGCGGAACACAATCCGTGGAACGAAGTGGAAATGAAATATCCGATCGGTCAAAATGTCAAAGCGGAAATCCGCAGCTTGACTAATTATGGGGCTTTCGTTGAACTGGAACCAGGCATTGAAGGTCTGATCCACATTTCAGATTTGAGCTGGATTAAAAAAGTTTCCCACCCGTCAGAAATTCTCCGTAAGGGCGACAGCATCGATGCCATTGTCCTCTCCGTCGACAGGGAAAGCAAAAAGATCACTTTAGGGGTCAAACAGCTGGGCAATAATCCGTGGGAGAACATCGAAAAATTAATGCCTGTGGGATCATTAGTCACTGGTAAAGTCACTAAGATCACCGCATTCGGGGCTTTTGTCGAACTTGACAGCGGCATCGAAGGCCTGATCCACGTGACCGAGCTCTCTGATCAAGCTTTCGGCAAAGTCGAAGATTTGGTCTCTAAAGGCAGTGAAGTGACCGCAAAGGTGATCAAGCTGGATCCGGAACATAAAAAAATTGCTCTCTCAATCAAAGAATACTTGATTGAACGCAATCAAGAAAACCGCGATGATATCGTAGTGACAAAACGCAAAAAGAAAGCAGGCGGAAAAGCCTCTGACGATAGCGGAAAGTCCCATGACGATAACGAGAAAGAAGAAGGGTAATCCCTGTCTCATTTAGTTCAAAGGGTTGGATAAGGCAATATTGGGCCTTATACCACACCCTGCTCAGTTTGCGATATTTAGGTTGCGTGAAAGCCCCGGGGTTGAACGATCGTAAGTTGGTCAATATTAGAAATATGGACCAACTTACAATCGTTCAACCGCGGGAGCTTTGACACAGCCTAAATGTCACAAACTGAGCAGGGTGTGGCATATTCAACTCTTTATTTTAATTTTCCATAGAGGCTGAAAGAATGAACAAAGATCTCATTGCTATCTTCGAATACCTGGAAAGAGAAAAGGGCATCAAGCGTGAAATTATCATCTCTGCTATCGAAGAGTCATTGAAGGCTGCCGCACGCAAAAGTATCGATGGCGCTTCAAACGTCACAGTGCAAATTCAGCCCAAAACAGGTAAAATTCAAGTCTTCTGCGAAAAGGAAATTGTGGAGGAAGTAGAAGTCCCCGCCCAGGAAATTTCACTGGAACAAGCACGCCTCATCGATCCCGACTGCGAACTTGGCCAATTTATCGACATCGAAGCGACTCCAAGGGATTTTGGCCGCATCGCCGCCCAAAAGGCGCGCCAAGTGATCACTCAGAAACTACGCGGGGCAGAACGTGATGTGATCTATGAAGAATACCGCCACCGCACCAACGAACTGATCTCCGGGACTGTAAAACGCTTTGTCAGAGGTTCCAATCTCATTGTAGATTTAGGAAAAGTCGAAGCC
>Ga0207062_1139_pt1 | contig 18769 bp, 19 predicted proteins | sample Alteio_BWMinCont_28_FD_153266 | JGI IMG/M metagenome (GOLD analysis project Ga0207062, IMG submission 153266) | Enriched cells from forest soil in Barre Woods Harvard Forest LTER site, Petersham, Massachusetts, United States -... | ecosystem: Environmental > Terrestrial > Soil > Temperate forest >... | reverse complement strand
CTTCGGAATGAAAGCTGAGCCCCTTAAGGTAATCAGGCCGTCCCGGCCTGAAATAAAGAATGTAATCAGGCCGTCTCGGCCTGATGTTAATGAAAACCGATGATATTTAAGCCTTTATTTCAGGCCGAGACGGCCTGATTACCTTTTTCGTTCAGACGCTTGAACGAATTCCAAAGCCATAAAAAACTTGCAGGTCTTCCTTTAACTCATTATTTTCTACAAAATTTCCGGTTTTATTAATCAGTCTTTCCTGTAGGCCGTTTAATATCTCCCTTACATATTCCGATTTTTGAATTTCACATTGGCATTTTAACAATTTTCGCTCATGATTGTAAGTTTAATGTTACAGATGCCAAGGAAGTCAATCGATCTTTGCAAGTATCGCCACCACTATGGTTGAGGAAGGAAATTCTGAGAGAGTTCCTTAGAAATTAATATTTTTTTAAAGAAAGAGATCTGAATGAAAATTAGAAGAATGATGGAACAAGATCTTTTAAATGTTGCCAAAATCCATAAAGAAACTTTCCCAAGACATCTGCTTTCTGAGGAGTGGATAGCATGCAATTTTCGGGCATATCCAAGGATTAAATATTTTGTCGCAGAGAGTGAAGGAGATCTCTTAGGTTATATTCAATGGATAGAGAAAGGGGGATTCCGTAAAGCAGTCGTTTTGGAATTGGAGCATATTGGAGTGCTTCCTTCTAAGCAAAATGCGGGCATAGGATCCTTATTGATTTGTGAAACCCTATCAATGATCAAAGAGGAATTGAGGCAACGAGATGCACATATCAAGCTTGTTCTAGTCTCTACTAGGACAGATAATAATGCTCAACATCTGTATAAAAAGATTCTGAAAGCGCAGCCGGAAGTGATAATCCACGATCTGTATTCTGCAGATGAAGTCTTAATGATTGCCCGAAATCCTGTTTAGTTGACCAATTCACGATTTTTCATAGAAACGATTGCAATTTCGAGGTCCATTCCTTTGGATTAAAGCCCAGTAGCCCGAAATTAGTCCCGAGAAGGAAGGGTCGTTTAACGAGCATGCCATGAGAGGAAAGCAATTCTAAGGCGTTTTTAAGGGGCATCTCGCTAAGTTTTTCAGCGAGTTGCATCTCCCGGTAGAGGTTGCCTGAAGTATTAAATAATTTTTTAAGATTGTCATTTTGGAAATGCAGCATGGTTTTGAGTTCATTTACAGAAGGCGGAGTGATAGTGATTTCACGGATGTCAGGGCTGACTTTTAGCTTTTGCAGTAATTTCAAAGCGTCTTTGCAAGTGGAACATTTTGAATAAACGTAAACGATCATGATAGCCCTTTAGGTATGGTTTTTGGGAGTCTTAAAATATAGTCTAAGGAGACCTGCGAGTCAACCTATTCGAATTCGCAGGAATTTTAGAAGGAGGAAGATGATCCCATTCTGTCAAAATGTACTAATGAATGCTAAATTAGTCGATTTTACTGATATAATCTACTAATTTGTCACAAATTAGTAGATTTTAGTAGATGAGAAAAGCAAATTTCCCTTATCTTTAAGGAGAACAATCTATTCTCTACATAAGGTGGTCAGTCATGGTAAAAATCCCGGAAAAAGCCCCAGATTGGAAAAACATCGTCAAAAAAGACTTTAAAAAGATTTTTAAATTTTTTCAAATTCCTGAGATTCAATCTCTTATAGAGAAGTCCGATCAGTTATATTACTATTGGGATAAAGTTAGATCCCAGCCACTTTCAACAGAATTTAATCGGGAAGAAGTTTGGGCTTTTATCAGATTAAGAAGGCACATGAACAGTACTGAAGTGGTTGTGAAAGATATTAATAAGAGGCCATTTACTTTTTGGTTAACTGACGATATGCAAGAAGAATTGCATTTGATTGATCAGAATACTGGGGGCAATTTAGCCCTTAGAGACCCTGGCAATGAGATGAGAGCTTCAGCGAGATATATGATTTCGTCTTTAATGGAAGAGGCGATCACATCAAGCCAGATTGAAGGGGCAGTGTCAACAATTAAAGAAGCTAAAAAAATGCTTCTAGAGAAAAGAAAACCAAAAAATAAATCGGAGCAGATGATTTATAACAATTTCATCACAATGCAGTCGATTAAAGATTTTTGTAAAAAGGATTTAAGCATAGAATTGCTATTGCAATTGCATGTTTTGATCACAAAAGACACTTTGGACGCGAAAGAGGATGAGGGCCGTTTTCGAAAATCTTTAGATAACGTTACCGTAGCAACAACATATGGTGAAGTTCTTTTTACCCCCCCTCCTGCTGAAGAAATACAAGAAAGATTGGAAGCATTGATATTTTTTGCAAATGACACGAAAAACAAACCTTTCATTCATCCAGTAGTTAAGGCAATTATATTGCATTTTTGGATGGCATATCTTCATCCCTTTACAGATGGAAATGGACGATTGGCCCGAACACTATTTTATTGGTATATGCTTAAGCATGGATATTGGCTATTTGAGTATACTTCTATTTCCAAAACGATCTTAAAAAGAACCTCAAAATATGCAAACGCGTATCTTTACAGTGAACATGATGATAACGATCTTACCTATTTTATTCATTTTCATATTGAGGTTATCATAGATGCTGCTGAAGAGTTAAAGAAACATATTCAGATAGAACAGGAAAAAAATCACCGGATTCTTGCTGAAATTGCCGAATATCCTGATCTAAATGTACGGCAAACGCGTATTATACAACACATAATGTCTCACCCTCACGATATTTTGACTATTAAATTTCATCAAAACATTAACAATATCGTTTACCAAACAGCTAGAACGGATCTATTAGATCTTGAAAAGAGAGGCTGGCTTAAATCCGTCAAGAAGGGAAAAACCTTTTATTTTGTTCCCAATGATAATTTATGGGAAAAAATAGAAAAACGAAAAATTCCGGATGGTTAGCAAGAACCATCCGGAATTGTCCATGAATTGATATTTACCTTAAAATATGCTCAGCGATTTTGGTGCCCATTTCATCGGTTGAAACAAGAACCATACCATCCGACCAGCTATCTTTGGTGCGGAATCCGGCATCCAATACAGCTGCGACTGCTGAACGTATTTTAAATGCGAGATCTGAAGAGCCGCAAGAAGTCTCCAGCATCATGGCTGCACTCAAGATCATTCCGATCGGATTTGCAATGCCCATTCCGGCAATGTCCGGGGCGCTGCCATGAATAGGTTCATACAATGCATGTTTGCTTCCAAGCGATGCTGAGGGTAGTAAACCTAAAGAACCGCACAACACAGCAGCTTCATCTGAAAGAATATCCCCAAACATGTTTGGCGTTAAAATAACGTCAAAATCGGAGGGTTTTTTGATGATTTGCATCGCGGCATTGTCGACATACATATGACTTAACGCAACATCCTGATATTCCTGGTGGACTTCTTCAACAATCTCACGCCAAAGCGCCATTGCCTCTAAAACATTTGATTTATCGATAGAGCACAACTTTTTTTTGCGGTTTCTGGCTAATCTAAATCCAGTATGGGCTATCCGTTTTATTTCTTCTTCAGAGTAGACCATGGTATTAAAAGCTGACCGCGATCCTTTTTCTCCATGGACGCCTCGCGGTGTGCCAAAGTAGAGGTCGCCTGTGAGTTCGCGCACAACCACAAAAGAGACGTCTTTCAGAAAAGACGGCTTTAATGGAGAGAGGTCGATTAGCGGCTTCCAAATATCAATAGGTCTAATGTTAGCGTACAGTCCTAAAGCTTTGCGAATGGCAAGCAGCCCCCTTTCGGGCCGGTTTTCTGAGGGAAGGGAATCCCATTTAGGTCCGCCGACAGCTCCTAAAAGCACCGCGTCTGCTTCCAGGGCTTGTTTAAGTGTGGTTTCAGGAAAAGGGGTTCCATATTTGTCTATGGCAGCCCCGCCTATATAGCCCTCTTCGTATTCAAATAAATTAGGAAAGCAGGCTAATACTTTTTTGGCCTGTTCCATAATTTCATGGCCAATGCCATCTCCTGGCAATAATAAGATTTTTTTCATTTTTTACCTCCAATTAACCAAGGGCATTTTTCAAAATGCTTTTTTTCAAAAGCTGCAATCGTAGATTTATACTCCAAAACTTTTTCAATGTCGTCGAGACCATTGAGTAAGACGGTTTTGCGGTGTTCATCGATTGCAAAATAAAAAGTATGCTCTTTTCCTTTAACACTTTGTTCTCCAAGATTGATCGTAAGTGTCGAATACAGGATTAAAGTTTGTATAGCAGCCTGAGACAACTTGATGGGCAATATCCCATTTTTGAAACAGTTGTTATAAAATATATCCGCAAAGCCGGGGGCGATGATCGCTTTGATCCCAAAATCAAGGAGCGCCCATGGAGCATGCTCCCGACTGGAGCCGCATCCAAAATTTTCTCCGGCAAGGAGAATTTTAGTATTGGGCTGCTGATTTAAAATGAAGTCGTTAATCACTTCTCCAGTTTGGTCATAACGCATCTCTGCAAATAGAAACTTTCCTAATCCTGTGCGCTTGATGGTTTTTAAATATTGCTTAGGAATTATCATATCGGTATCGATATTCGATAATTTCAGGTAGGCAATTTGGCCTGTTAATGTTGTAAATTTTTCCATGGTTTCCTCATATCATCTTTCTAACGTCTATAATATGGCCTGTGATAGCTGCAGCAGCGGCCATCAAAGGGCTCATTAAATGAGAGCGGCCTCCCCGGCCCTGTCGACCTTCAAAATTTCGATTGGAAGTCGTTGCGCAATGTTCTCCTGGCTCAAGGCGGTCAGCATTCATCGCAAGACACATCGAACAGCCTGGCTCACGCCATTCAAAACCTGCCTCTTTAAAAATCTTGTCCAGACCTTCTTGTTCAGCCTCTTCTTTGACAAGACCTGATCCGGGAACGACCAAGGCCCGTTTAACAGAAGCCGCAACTTTGCGCCCCTTTACAATGGAAGCCGCTGACCGCAAATCTTCAATCCTTGAGTTAGTGCAAGAGCCTATGAAAACCTGGTCGATTTTGATGCCCTCTAAGGGCATTCCAGGCGAGAGCCCCATATATTCTAAAGCGCGGGCAACCGAGGCTTGTTTTACAAGGTCGGGTTTACCGTCTAAATTTAGAATAGAGGCCGGATCGGGAACGCAATCCGAGACCGGACCCCCCATTTCTGGATTTGTTCCCCAAGTAACATGTGGAACAATGTTGTCTGCATGGAGCTTGATCTCCTCATCAAAATAACTTGCCTCATCTGAGTAAAGAGTTTTCCAATAGGTTTTAGCCAGATCCCATAATTTACCGGATGGGGCCATAGGCCGCCCATCCAGATAATTAAATGTCGTTTCATCTGGGGCAATTAACCCGGCTCTGGCACCTGCTTCAATTGACATATTGCAGATGCTCATGCGAGCTTCCATTGTCAAATTGCGGATCGCTGGGCCCGCAAATTCTATGACATGGCCTGTACCCCCTGCAATGCCGATGCGCGCGATGATATATAAGATCAGGTCTTTAGATGTCACCCCCCCCTGAGCAAGCGTGCCATCTACCCATATACGCATGTTTTTAGACTTTTTCATGATGAGTGTTTGAGTGGCAAATACCTGCTCAATTTCACTTGTGCCTATTCCAAAAGCTAAAGATCCAAAAGCGCCATGCGTAGAGGTATGGCTATCTCCACAGACCATTGTCGTGCCAGGCAAGGTAAAGCCTTGCTCCGGGCCAATGATATGGACAATGCCCTGCCTTTTATCATGGATGCCAAAGTACTTTAAGGAGTTTTTTCGGCAATTTTCACCTAACGTTTCCACTTGAATCTTTGATTCAGAATCATCAATTCCTTTGTGCCGATGCAATGTGGGTACATTGTGGTCGGCAGTGGCAAGAATGCTCTTTGGCCGATGCAATTTGCGTTTCGCGAGCTCTAATCCCTCAAATGCCTGTGGACTTGTGACTTCATGCACCATATGGCGGTCAATGTATAATAGAGATGTTCCATCATCAAAAGAATGGACGACATGATCATCCCAAATCTTATCGTAAAGAGTTTTAGCCATTGATACCTCCTGTCACTAAATTCCTGTATTTAGCTGTTAAACGTTGCGTAATAGGGCCAGATTCAAATTCCTGTTCGCCAATTTGAATAACAGGTTGCACTTCAGCGGCAGAGCCGGTCACAAAAACTTCATCGGCGGATAAAATTTCCGGCGGCAGGATATGCTTTTCAACTAATGGAATATGACAAGCTCGAGCTATTTCAATAATCGTCTTGCGAGTGATTCCATTTAAAAAGCAATCGGCAATAGGGGTATACAAAATCCCATTTTTCACCATAAAAATATTGGCGCCGGTGCATTCTGCGATGTAGCCCCGATAGTCTAACATTAGAGCATCGTGAAAACCCAAAGATTCCGCTTTGTTTTTGCTTAATGTGCTAATGATATATTGACCATTAGCCTTCGCTTGAACAGGGGACATATTGGGTGCAGGACGCACCCATTTTCCCCACATCAGCTTAAGACCTTTGTGGCCGGCAGGAAAATAGGAGTCCCATTTCCAAGCTGCGATTGCTACGTGGACACAATTGCGTGATGAAGAGACATTAAGATTCTCAGATCCATGCCAGGCCACCGGACGTAAGTAAGCATCCTTCAGATTATTGTGTTTTAAAAGTTCTTCCGCGGCTTGATTGAGCTTTTCAACACTGAAAGGAATTTTAAAATCCAGCATCCCCGCAGAGTCATGGAGACGCTGATGATGTTCCGTCATTTTAAAAATCTTGCCATGATAAGCGCGTTCCCCTTCAAAAACTCCTGAACCATAATGCAGGGTATGTGTCAGGATGTGAATTTTAGCTTCTTGCCATTGGACAAATTCGCCATCCATCCAAATTAAACCATTATTTTTGTCTAACATGTGACTTTCCTCCCTGTGCTAAAATTTTGTTCAATGCGGAGATATAGGCACGTGCTGCAGCCATGATCGTATCAGTATCCCTCGCATGGCCAGGAAAGACATTTCCTTCAAATTCCAGTGTAGTATTTGCTTCGGCTTGTGCGTCAGTGCCATGTGAAATACTATGCACCTCAAAATTCAATAGGTTTGTTTTAATGCCGTCCATAACATTGTCAATGGCTTGAAAAATGGCATCTAAAGGCCCATCGCCTTTGGCACAAGCCGTTTGCTCATGATTATTAACGATGGCGACAATCTCCGCTGAGTAACTTCCATGGTGATGTTGCTCCGTCTTAAACGAGGAAAGCGTAATAAATGGGTGTTGAGGCATAGACTTTTGATCATGAATAATTGCCATCACATCCTCTTCAGTAACATGCTTTTTTCGGTCGCATAATGCTTTGAAAGCTTCGAAGGCCTGTTTCAATTCCTCCTCAGTCAAATGGACTCCCCATTCAATAGCCTTGTTTTTCAAGGCAGCGCGGCCGGAATGTTTTCCCAGAACTATTTGGGAGTGGTTTACCCCTACGGATGCGGGAGACATGATCTCATAGGTGTTCCTATTTTTGAGCATGCCGTCTTGATGAATCCCCGATTCATGCGCAAAAGCGTTGGCGCCTACGATGGCCTTGTTTTTTTGAATGGCAAAACCTGTGACGGCAGAAACAAATCGAGAAGCATTATAAATTTTTCGCGTATCGATGTTGGTTTTGAACGGGAATAGGTCCGAGCGGGTATTAATAGCCATGACGATTTCTTCCATGGCAGCATTGCCGGCACGCTCTCCAATGCCATTTATAGTACATTCTACTTGACGGGCGCCTCCAAGGATGCCTGCCAAAGAATTTGCCGATGCTAATCCCAAATCGTCATGACAATGAACTGATAAAATGATGTTTGGAAACCGTTCAGCCAAAGTGGCAATTAACTTCTGGTATTCAACAGGCAGGCTATAACCAACGGTATCGGGCACATTAATGGTTTTAGCCCCGGCTTCGATGGCAACTTCAATGGCTTGAATGAGGAAATTGATGTCGCTTCGCGTGGCGTCCATGGCAGACCATTCCACGTCGCTGCACAAGGAATGCGCTAAGCGCACTGATTCATCAATAACCTTTAATACACGTTCTTCACTCATACGGAACTGATGTTCGATATGGATTTTGCTAGTTGAAATAAAGGTATGGATCCTTGGTTTTTTGGCTTTTTCCAAGGATTTTGCCGCGGCTTCGATATCAGTTTTTATAGCTCTCGCTAAACTGCAAACAGTGGCGTTTTGTACTATCTGGCTGACAGAATCGATACATTGCATATCTCCAGGGGATGCTGCGGCAAAACCTGCTTCGATGACATCGGCTCCCATTTGATCTAACAATTCGGCAATAGCCAATTTCTCTTTTAGAGACATAGTAGCCCCAGGGGACTGCTCGCCATCTCGCAAAGTGGTATCAAAAATAATAATATTGGACATAACAAATCTTCTCCTTAAATAGATTTTTAAACCAAAGCAGAAGCTGAAATAGCTGCTTGGTTTGAGCTGTTTTTAGTTAAAAAATAAGAATATATGTGGACAGCAGGTATTGTTTCCGTCTACTGACGGAGGAGAAGAGAAGAAAGAAAGTAGTTAAATAAACGTGAACTTTTCATCATGACACTAGGTTATCATATAAAGACATTAATAGCCAAGAAGAATTTCAACTTTATTATAAAATGGGATCTTTATTGTATTGAACTAGCTTCAATAGAACGGCTGAATTCTGTTGCATACGTTTCTAATTTATTATATAAAGAAATTAATGGTTAAGTAAGCCTCTATCACGCTGCTATGCTTCTAGGCCAAAATTAAATTAACGGGGAGGTGTTCTCATGATAGGATCATCTGATTTACGGCTAAAAAGAATAGCGCTCAACAATGGAAGCGGCTATATACCTGCACTCGGCTGCGGCACCCTGATTCCCGATCCAGCCGAGACCAAAGCCGCGACCAAAGAGGCACTCGCTGTCGGATTTCGGCATTTCGATTGTGCAGAGCGATATAAGAATGAGCGGGAGGTCGGCGAGGCATTGCAAGCAGGACTTGTCAGTCAGGGGATAGCGCGCGAAAACATTTTCGTGACCACAAAGTTATGGAACAGCAATCATCGGCCTGAGCGCGTCGAACCGGCCTTTGAGGCAAGTCTGGACAAACTCAGGCTCAAATATTTGGATCTTTACCTCATTCACACACCGTTTGCATTTCAACCGGGGGATGATCAGGAACCGCGAGATCAAAATGGCAATATTATCTACGACAAGGGAGTGACTTTGCTCGATACCTGGAGAGCTATGGAAAGTCTTGTCGACCATGGCAAGTGCCGGGCCATTGGACTTTCAGACATCACTCTGGACGGACTGCTTCCCATCTACGAAGCTGCGCGAATCAAGCCAGCTGTGGTACAGGTAGAAGCCCATCCCTATCTGCCCGAAGCTGAGCTTTTGGAATTCTGCAATGAGAAAGGTATCGTGTTTTTGGCTTTCGCGCCATTGGGTCATGGAATGCATCCGGGACCGCTTGAAGATCCGGTCATTTTGGCGATCGCCGCACGAGTTAGAAAGTCGCCAGCACAGGTGCTGCTGGCATGGGCAATACAGCGTGGTACGGCTGTGCTGACCACACCCAAAACAGCAGCTCGTGCAAGGGAGAATTTTGACATCGCCGCTCTTCCCGAAGATGCGTTTAATGAAATCAATCGCATTCAGACAAGGCAGAGACTTAATCCAGTGGTAAAAACAGGCATTCCGGGCTTCATTCCTCAAAAAAGATGACGACTAAGACAAGAGACCTGTCGTCCCTATCGGGACTCCCTCTTGTTAATTATTTACCCATAGCTTGCCCTTACGGGCTACGCTATGGGCTTTAGACCTGTCGTCCCTATCGGGACTATTTGATCCCTTAGCTTGATGCGTGGGCTATGTATTTGCCAACTTGTATTTTGTAACCTGATCCCCAACTTTATCTTGATTTTCCATTCATTCAGAACCATACTTACTCTCGAACAATTCCATAATCCAGGGTGAATCCTATGAATAAATTATATTTGAAATTGGTCTTTTGTATTATTGTGGCCACTCTTCTGGCTTTGACCTCCCATATTTATATATCCGAATTTACAAGACCTTTAATTGGGGAACTCACAGCCGGAATGGACTTTTCTCCCGATGGTTATTCGCGATATATCATTATTACGGCTTATGGAACTGCCTTTGTAACCGTGAGCCTCCTTGTTTTTTTGTATTATCAGGCGGGCCATTTACTTAATATTTCCAATCGTTTCCTAAAATCTATCGTTCTGGCAATCATTCTACTTGAGATTAAAGGGAATTTCTTTCGACAACCCCTCATGGATTATTTGCTAAGTTCTTCTAAAGGAGTGAATAATCCTCTATATCTTATTTTTTTGAATCAGGCAGATCAGTGGGCTGCGAATCTTCTCCTTGCACTGGTCCTGGTATATTTTTGTCCATTGAAACGAGATGTACTGTCGGGAATTTACGAGAGTAAGGAATGAGCATCGTCTATAAGCTTGAATAGTTTGTACATATTACTATATAGTGGACGTTTGATATTGTAAAATTGAAATTGAGGTTGTGAAATGGTTTTGGAAATGTTTTGCTCGTTTTCGCGAAAATTTATTGTTGCCTTTCCCCTTATAGTTGCGCTTTCATTTGTTAGAGCCTTGGATGCACAAGGACATACTGAAACAGGAACGAATTTTGGCGATCAGAGGTCCTATGAAATTTAGAGCTCTCTTCTTCATTTTTTTACAAACAGTGACTTTTTTCAATTTGTATTGTAATGATCCCGTAGAAACATATAGGAAAGAAACGGTCAGTCCTCAGGCCTCTGAAGAATATGACAACGACTTTATTGCATTAGTAGAAATGATCTATGGTGAAGGTCTTCTTTCCCAGGGTGGGCTTAAGTCGATAGATGAAATGTTTTATGGAATCGATTTGAATGGACTAAAACTGTTAGATTTAGGTTCTGGCCTTGGCATGTATGACATTTATTTAGCAAAGCATAATCGTGTCGAAATTGTGGGATTGGATCCTCAAGAGGTTTTAGTTCAGAGGGCTAATGTAAATCTTGAAAAATCTAAAAATGATTTGAAAGGACACGTTTCTTTTTTGCTGATGAGAAACCCAAATAATTTGAATGAATTTTCAGACAACTATTTTGATATCGTTTTTAGCAAAGAGTCGATCCTGCATGTTCCACATGAAGTTAAAGAATCATATTTTAAAGAGATATATAGAGTATTAAAGCCTAATGGAAAAATCATCATTATGGACTGGATGCATAGTGGTCCCATATATACTGCTAACACCAGGAAAATGATGGAAATGGATGGAATAGTCTACCAACTGTCCACCCCATTTGAATACGATAAAATTTTAAAAAAAGCAGGATTCAATAACATCGAACTCATAGATACAACCTGCCAACATGCAAAGATTTCCCAACAAAACATCGATACAATTATCTCAATTGAAGACAAAATTAAAAGCCGATTTGGTGAAGATGTTTATAACTATTCACTGGAAAGTTGGACATATCAAAGAGATGCTTTTAAAACTCGAGATTTGCTGACTGGGATTTTCAAAGCTTCGAAGTAATGTTAGCCTGGCCAATATTTTCCAATCTCAAAACAGCTATGATCTTTCAAAGATCTCAAAATCCTTTTTTTCAATAAAAAAATTGAAAATATGAATATCTGACCTATAAGGCTTAATTATGATACAAGAAACATCATCATGGAATACTCTAGCAAAGAGAATTCATGCTGACAAAAACTTTGAAGGGTGTAAGCAAAGCAAACCGAAAGTCGTATTTTATTATGGGAGCTTTAACCCTCCACATTTTGGGCATTTAAACGCCATTGAAGAAGCGATCAAGAAAACAGGAGCAGACTTTGGCGTCGTCGTCGCTGATGACAGGATAAACCTATGGAAACCGTTTCGATCAACTCCAAGCCTTAGAACAAAAATGCTTGAACATCTTTTTAAAGAAAAGGACAGGATTTTGGTTGCAGGCACATCGAAGGATAATGTTCGTGATGTGCTTCTGGAGTCTGCTGAAACTATCCACTTAGTAGGAAGCGATGTATTTCCGCGCTATTTTAAGGACAAAGTCCAAGAAGGAAAATGTCATTATCCTGAATTGATCATCAGTTTTAGGGAAGGTGATCCAATAGAAATCCCTAAAGAATCTAGTAACGTGAAGATCGATAGTTTTGTTCAAACAAATCAAAGTATGTCCTCTACAAAAGCACGTGAGGCTTTATATTCGCATCCGGAATGGTACGAATCAAACGATGCGGGATCTGGGCTTCCAATGATGCCAAAGGACCTTACTGCATTTATTTTAGAGCATGGAATTTATTCAGAAAAGGCCCAGACAAGGCTGGATGTGATCCTTAAGGAGATAAAATCACACTATAACGAAAACATTCTGATCCATCCATTAAGTTCAGGGCTATCCGGAGATTCGGTTTTTGCAGTGTACAACGAGAATAAAATACCTATTTCAACTGTAAAAGTTTTTCAAAAGAGCTCGTTTAAAGAAGATTTCGATTATTCAATGCAAGCAGGACATTATTTAGAAGCCTCTTCTTGGCAATGGATCAAAAGCGCTAAGATCGAGTGGTCCAGCGTCCATGAAGAATATGCATTTCTTGGTCAAAGTTATGTGGAAGGCAAGGACATGGGCTCATTTTGGAAACTGTTAACACATACTCCAGAACAAATCGAAGAAATTCAAAGGCAATCCCTTTGCATAGGCAGATCGCTTAGAGAATTGCATGATTCTACTCAGAGAACAATGGATACGAATCTTTTGGAACAGCATCTTGATAAGCTTAAAAATAGGCAAAAAGGGCTAGAAAGGCACCAGCTGGAAGAATTTCTCCAGTTGCTCGAACAGTACCGGCTGAATCCGGGATGCCTGTCGAACGTTCATGGAGATGCTGGGCCGGGAAACTTTTTTGTAGGAAAAGACGGAGTTGTCACATACGTCGATTTGGGGGATATGGCAAGAAAGGGCGCCTGTGCTGAGGCCAAAGGGTTTCCAGGCTATGAGTACATGCAGTTTATTTCTAGCCTGTTTTGGTTTTGCCGTGTCCACCATGCCAACGACTTTCTGGTTGATGGCTGTGTTGAGAGTTTTAAGAGGGGATATGCTGGTGAAAATAATAAGCCTCAGCCTTTTTCTAAAGAAGCGGAAGCTTTTTATAGTTTCTACTGGAAAGTAAAATAGCATCATGATTTGCCTTTAGGTATAGGTTTGACAAAGATCCCCAGGAAGCCATATTGACGGATTTGTTCTTCAGTGCTCCACTGAGAGTAGATTGTCAAAGCTTCTTTAATGGATTTCACGCCCGGTAAGGCCTTCTCGAGGGTGACATCGTCTAGATAATTCTCAATGGAATCGTACTCTCGGATTTCAGTCACATCGGCTATAAAGCTCTCATTGCCATTGCTAAAATTGATCTGATCTCCAGTCTTGATCTTTGTGTATGTGTGTGTTTTTTTTCTTCCTTCGACGGGCTTAACGCCCTCTCGAATGTATGAAAACCAAGGATCTTCGCAGTGGATATTAAAAAGAGTCATAAATGTTTTTCCATTTTAAAATTTATAAGCCCTATGCCCTTTATAGACACTGTTTGCTTTTCGAGAATTTTAAATCCATGTTTTTCAAAAAATGGAAGTGCTGTAATGCTGACTTCGACAAAAATTTTTGCGATTTTTTGATCATGCGCTATCTTATGAATGGCGTTCATTAAAGCAGCGCCAACACCTTGTCCAACCCATTCATGATGACAATAGAAGCAGTCGATGTGACCATTTGGTTCAAATTCTGCGAAACCTACTATGGCTCCATCAGAAACAGCTACTAATGGTTTCGTCTTTTCAAATTTTTTCAGCCAATTTTCTGCCTCACTACTGCTTTTAGGTGCCCATGCATCAAGCTGAATTTTAGAATAATCTTTAGCGTTCACTTTGTGAATTGTATTATAGTAAATTTGAGCTAGATCTTGAGCATCACTAGTCTTGTAGGAACGGACATCTATTTTTTTCTTTTTCATGGTTGACTGTTCCTTTTCCTCAAGTGCTCAATATAAGCACTGTTCTTTTCTTTGGATAGACTTCAACATTTGTGAATGCTACTTCATTGACAGTACCTGAAACGGATTGTGTGGTACCACCTACATTGAACAAATGTAAATATTTTTGGTTTAATACAACGAAATCCAATGCATCGTCAAAACCAGGATAGGGGAGTATTAAGCCAAAAACATCATATCCAAAATTATTAAGATTTTGACTATGTTCCCTTGCAAGATCGAAAGGAAGATATATAGAGTTAAATGGAAAGCAACCGCTAAATTTCCAAACCGCAGGCAATTCCGATTTTAAGTCTTGTTCAACAGGGGCAGGAAGGGTTACACCCTGTATTTTTTCCAGGAATTTAATTTGATCGTGTGTGAGATTATATCTTGATGCAAAAGAGTTTACATGCATATTTTCCCCTTATAGTGTATATGGTGTTGTCTTGCGATTTAACGGTCTCGGTTAACCATTATCTGTTTTCTTGATATATTAGAGAAGAATCGATTTTATTGACCATTCTATGAGGATCCAGTGATGATAAAAAATTTTGGAACACTTTCGGCATTCTTATTGAGTAAAAGAAAGCGGTCACTTCATATGGCTAGGGCCTCATACCAAACAATGGGAAAAGCAGTTGTTCGTCTTTTTAAAAACTTATGCTCAATGAAGCAGGGGTGTGTTTGAAGCGCATCCTCCACACCTGCTGTATTGTCAAATAGACAAGCAGCAGCTAACCCAGGGGTTATATGTTTTCATTCAATCTTCGTAAATGGATTTACTTTAATCTAGCTATAATTCTGGCAATATCGGTTGCGACCCCTCTTTGGAGCCGCACCATTACACATGGCTGCCTTGACAGGCAGGAGGTCTATGGTAGAACAACAACAATCTTTCACGGAGCGGCAGTAGAACCCTCAATAGCTGTTAACCCAAAAAATAAAAACCACATCGTAGCCGTGTGGCAGCAAGATCGGATCTCTAACGGCGGAGCTCTTAACGCCGGGATTTCCTATAGCAATGACGGCGGCAAAACATGGCACAAGAGCCACGTGCCATTTCAGGTATGTTTAGGGGGTATTAGTCAACGATCCGGGGATGATTGGCTGAGCTACTCGGCCGATGGCAGCAGGGTCTACCTCTGCGCATCCGTTCTCAACGCCACTCAAGAGCCTGATACCGTCAACCAGTGGGGCGTTGTGTTGAGTATTTCCAAAGACAACGGAGCCACATGGAGCGAGCCTCGTTTCTTGTTCTCCAGTATGGACTTCCTGTCAGACCCTACCCAGCAGTTTGCGAATTCCGACAAAACCTCCATTACTGCAGATCCTAATAACCCCAAGCGCGCCATCGCCGTGTGGGCAACATTCAATCCGAGCGCATCGGCTCATGGAAACGCACAAAGTAGCTACACGGAAGATGGAGGAAAGACATGGTCTGCCGTGCAACAGATCTACGACCCGTTTCCTGATCTGACCCAGCAAGGATTAAGCAATGGAATTCAAAATGACAATCAAGCCAGCAACAATGTCGTCGTCATCCTGCCAAAGAAATGTAAAGAAAAGGAGCGGTTAAACGGCGATTGGTTGGATTTCACAGTGCGTGTCTATGCAAAACCAGGCGCCACTGACATGCAATACACAAATGACACTTTCCCGCTGCAGTATACTTTAACAGACATCGCTATGGTGCGTTCGAAAAATCATGGGAAAAATTGGGAGCCCAATGCCACTGTCGTCGTGCCTTCGTTCGTTAATAATCTGGTGTATACAGGGGGATATACTTACGATCTTTCAGGCAACATTACAGGAGGCATAGGCTCTTTGATGCGCAATGATCAAACTGTCCCTTCTTATAATGTCAACCACAAGAACGGCTTCTTATATGTCGCCTATCAGTCTGGCGAGTTTAGATCTGATCAGCTGCAGCAAATTGGCCTTGTGACTTCGCGCGATGGTGGACACACTTGGTCCAATGCCGTCCAAGTCAACAGAACACCTGCCCTATCTCCTAATCCACAAGCCGTTGCCCCTTTTGTTGCAGTCACAAATAAGGGCCGCGTCGGCATCTTATATTTCGACTTCCGCAATGATGATAGATCCGATGTGAATAATACCAAGATGGATGCGTGGCTAGTCATCTATCAAGAGGTCAAAGATCCTCAAGGAGGTAGCACAGGCATAGGCCTGGACTTTGTCGAGGAGATCAGACTGTCGGAAGAATCATATATCGCCCAAAATGGTGCGTTGACGACCATAGGATATATGACCGATAGCGACTATGTGTTTCTGGCAGCACAATGCGACGATTTCTATGCAATCTACACAAAATCGTTTAACGGGCCCTTTAATCCTCCTATAGTATATTTTTCAGATCCAGCCAACAATGCGACTGTGCTGCTTGATGACAACCTGCGCACCGCACCCTATGTAAGCATCGTAAGAAATAGGAAAAATGGAGCCTCCCTTATTTCAACGACTCGATTACATTAACGGTCGTTAGTTGGACAAACTGGACAGATTGGACATATTGGACTTATTGGACAAAATTGGACTTTTGAGCAACAATAATCATTATTCTCCTTTTGACTTAGTGGTCTGTGAAGGAGAAACAGAAATGGATTATTTCAGCGAGCTTGCAAGAAGTTTATGTGTGCATGTTCATATTTGTAAAGGCGATGGAACTGATCCTAAAAGCATTGTAAACACTGCTAAACGAAAAGCAAAAGAAAATGGCATGAAGTAAGATCAAATACGTGAATTTGATGAAAGGAAAACAATAAAGATGATTGACAAACCTAAATGGATACCTAATGCAGAATCTGAATGTATTCGCAATTGGACTGAAAATTTACACACAGAAGCTAAACGACTGCTGACTAAAGATGGAACGCATGCAAGTTTACTATTTTTATTTAACAAAGAAAATGGGCTTATTTGTGTAAATCCGGTTCCTCCAAATGTCGACCACGGCCAACTAAATGTCGCCGTAGAGAATGCTGTAAATGAACATGATTTATATGGTGTTGTTCTTATCTGTGAGACATGGGCGTATTTCATGAAAGAGAAAGATCATACCGCATTTCAGCTCCTAGATGGCGAAATGAAAGTTTCTGATTTAAATTCTGAAGATAAAAGAGAAGCTTTGATGGTCAAGATGGAAAATAGTGATGGGGACTGTTTGGTCTATTTGGATGAGATTATAAGGGGTAAAAATGGTGTTACTCTAAAAGATGTTTTGGTCACTGAAAGCTCTCAGAAGAAGTGGTTTGTTCCTCAGGAAGATATGAAAAAGGGTCAGGCCTGAAAAAGGGTCAGGCCTGACATCCTGACATTTGCATTTGAAATTTGGCGCAGGGCTTTTAGGTTGTCTGAGAATGTCAGTATGTCAGGCATGGCCCCAATTAGGGCCCCAATTAGGGAGAGCTTAGCAGCTTATGTTTCATAAAGCTTATGCCATTGCACAATGCACTTTTCACCATGAGGGTCAATATAAGTGGAATTTGTTCCGTTTCTTTGAACTTCTTTCATCAGCTCACCCGCGTTGTTATATACACTCTCTCTTATGATTTTACTAAGAAAATCGGATAGATTATTCCTGCTCCTTAACGCGGAATTGTAGTCTTTTTTCATGCTTTCATAAAAGATTGGAATCGGATGATGACATCGCTCTGCAACCCCTGCTGCAAGCAACCGACCCAACAGACGCTTTTCTTCATGGAGGTCTGTTTGCTGTTCTATAACCCAAATGCCCTCGCTCATGGCATGCAGTAGTTCATTTTCTGGGCTCATCGGCGATAGTTCTGTGAAAATTACGTTGCAAGAATCCGCAACTTTTTTTAAAGTCATCCTAGTCTGTTCATCTATCTGAACATTTGGCACAATGCATAGCAACCACGTTTCCAGTTGTTTTTCAGTCAACATTGCACGCTCTTCAAATTGACTCAAGCAAGAGGCCAAAGCCGTAAAGTGGCCCTTTTCGTTATCGCTAGGTGTTAATCCTGATAGCTTGTCGCTTTCCTGAACAAATTCAGCCATGCGTAGCTTCCGTTCAACAGTTTGTGATTGGATCCAATTACTTACATTCATATGTTACTCCTCTGTTCTTCCAAAAAAAACGCACAACTTTTTTTTAGCCCTTCAACAACAGCCTGGACTGCTTCAGAGGGTGTTCTATTGGTACTAATTTTTGTCAAAATGGCCAGACATACTCTGTCCAAGCTGCTAGGAGGTAAGCCAAATCTGTCCAGTATATAGTCTATGACCAGCCGACCTATTCTACCGTTGGCGTCCTCAAAGGGATGTATACTTGTAAGCCATTGGTATGCAAGCGCAGCAATAATAATCGGGTTCTCATCGCCTGTTTCGCAAGCTTTCATCCTATCGTCCAACCAAGTAAAGAATGTTGTTATGTTAGATTGAACTTCTTGTTTAGGGATATAAGAATTAAAAAAACTGGATCCTGCGAAAATCTCACAGTTTCGGTATTCACCCTTTGGGTTGTTGGGATTAAGGATAGCATTAAGTTCACAAAGCTTTTCCGAGGTGAGTGGAGTTTTGTTTTTCGACCAGGAACGCACAATATTATCAGCCTTTTCCCAGCCATCAATTGCTTGTTCCTTCTCACCCTGCACTGTCCCAATACCCTTTATAGTGGTCGATCCTTTCATGCGTGCGGCTTGTAG
>Ga0207062_1138_pt1 | contig 18773 bp, 15 predicted proteins | sample Alteio_BWMinCont_28_FD_153266 | JGI IMG/M metagenome (GOLD analysis project Ga0207062, IMG submission 153266) | Enriched cells from forest soil in Barre Woods Harvard Forest LTER site, Petersham, Massachusetts, United States -... | ecosystem: Environmental > Terrestrial > Soil > Temperate forest >... | reverse complement strand
AGCCATCTATGGCAGTTTTGCCGCCATTCCTCTATTTTTAATATGGCTTAACTTAAGCTGGCTCATTCTGCTTGCAGGGGCTCAAATCGCACATCAGTTGAAAATAAGCCAATCAGCAACAAAAAAAACTTAGCAAAAAAATGGGATTGCTAAATAAGAGCTAAGTGTTTTTGAAATGGAACGTGCATTTGTTACTTTCCAAATACTGTTTAAAGACTGTCTGATGCAAATCATAAGAGTAATAAGAGCCCAAATCAACATAATGACGCCAGTCCCTGCAATCACCCCTCCGTGAGTATGGGCTAGTGTGGAATGCATAAAATCCATTATTTTGTTAGCCATTTCGGGTTGATCTTTAAATTTGTCTAAAATGGCAGATTCTAAAGATTTTTCAAAACCGAACTTTATTGCTATTCCAAATGCCACGGCTAGAAAAGGAACGATCGATAATAGAGAATAATAAGTTAAGGCTGAGCTTTTTAAAAAGCAGTCATCTTTAATAAATCCAATACCTGAAGATATCGCAATTTTTAACGATCTGATAAAAAATGATTTGATTGGTTTGGCAGGATCCTCCGGAATATCCCATACATCCTCATCAAAAAAGTGACGCATCTGATTTAGCAGACTTTGCTTCATTTAAGCCTCTTATGTCAATAGAGACATGGCTTGTGCTCTTTAAATACTGTTACTCAAATAAACAACCAAGAAAACCCCAATTAACAAAACAGATAAGGTAAGCATCACATTCAGCAACATTGAAGGACGATATGTATCATCCTCTATTTGTTTTTCAACGCTTTTGTATTTGACAAATGCTAGCAGACATATCAGAACACCCAGAGCGACAAGAAAAATACCAAACATTGAAGAGTATCCTTGAAGAGAAGGAGATATGCCTGGCAGAATTTGCGAATGCGATTTTCCTAACAAAAGGGCAATTTGCTTTATAAATAGGGCAAATTTTTCAACGACAAAGCCAAATGCCATTACCCCTATGCTTGTTCTTATCCAAGCAAGAAATGTTCTTTCATTCGCCATATGATCTCTGGCATGGGAACTCGCTCTAGATTTTTGATCTTCATCTTTATTATTCATATTTACCTTACGAAATAAGTTTAAGCCATCCACCACTAAGAGGCTGACAGGGAATTCAAATGCGTATGAATTCCCCGTCAGCCTCTAAAACCCGCACGTTTTAGCCCATTGATAATATAGGGACATTTTTTAATGGTATTCCAGATAAGTCCTGTTTGAAAATTTTCGATCATAATTATAATTGGGCCTTGGTTAAGACCTAACTGCCATGGAGAGATCCAACCTTTAGCGTTATCACCGTTTGAAAGAAAGGTGGGATTAAAGCTTCCATCAAAGCCATAATTGCTATGTTTTTTCAGATCGAGCTTTTCTATTGCATGACGGATAGTCTTCAATACTACCCTTGGCTCAAAAGGCAAAGAAGCTACTACGGCCCAAGGGGATATGGTACCATCATCAGGCCCAAATGGCGCTCCACGGGCTATATAACCATAAAATTTCCTTTTTACGCCATTAATTGACATCTTACATGGGCCCGGACCATTACTTGCTGTAAATCCCCAGGCATACTCGCCATAATGAGCAAATCCTTCTGGATTATCTATAGCATATTTTTGCTGCACAAGAGTAGCACGGCGGCTATTTTCAAAATAATCAATACCGATCTTCCTGTTTAGATCATCATTAATGCCCTTAAAATCGAGCCAAAGATGTGACATTTGGTGAATAAAAAGCGGACCTCCATATATACATTCAATATCATACATCTTTTTCCACTCAAATGTTTCAGTCCATTTCTTATAACCTGCAGGTTCAATTGGGAAAGTTGGTGAACCAAGCGCAAGCACATAGAGAATAATCGCTTCATTATACCTCTTATCCCAGCGATAAGGGAGAAAACCGGATTCAGGATTCCAACCGTGAGTTATTGTTTCGCCACCATTCAATGCCCATTGCCAGTCAACTCGTAGATATAGCTCTTCAGCAAGTTGACGAATCTCTTTTTCTTCTTTGTTTTCATTGGTTAAATACTGTCTGATTGTAAGAATACCCGCCATCAAAATGGCAGTGTCGATTGTTGATAATTCGCATTTCCAGGCCCGTTTTCCTGTACTCATATCAAGGAAATGATAATAAAATCCTTTGTAGCCTGTAGCGTCTACTTCAGTTCCTTGCTTGCATGAGTGAAGGAATTTTAAAACAGTAAGCGTTCTCTTAACGACTTCATCTCTCGAAATTAATCCGCGTTCAACAGCAGCGATATAACTGGTAAGTCCAAGGCCGACAGCTGCGATACTTGACGGGGATCCCGGCTCTGTTTTATCGGCTATCAAACCGGTTTGCAGGTTTACCTCATTAAGAAAGTAATTAAAGGTTTCCGCTTGCAGAACCTTTAACATTTGAGCATCAGACCCCTGTGAGTGCGCAACCTTGTATAGTTTAAATTTTGTTTGTTTCTTCATACTATCTCTAAAGTTATACACGCGGTTCCTTGTGGAGGCATATCAATCTCAATGAAAGCAGACTTTTCCTCATAAATAATATGAATCTGTTCCTTTATAAGAGATGATGCTAACTCAAGTGCACTGACTTGATCGGGAGTAAGGCTGCTTGGCTGCCCCATTTCCAACCACGCCTGACGTGCATTTGCATGAGTATCATCTATTCTTTCTACATAAGAGGATAGGATCTTCCCAACATTTTTCATATGAATCCTAATCATTTCTGTTTTTATCGGATGCCTAGGAAGCGCCCAGTTTGTAATAAGGAGCTTGAGTACTCCGGGCTTGATAGTTATCCAGATATTTGCTGTTGGATGTGTGCCACGTACCGGCAAGATGGATTCTCCGATTCCACTCAGCAACTGATAGGCACGATAAGAGGGTTTGGGAATTCCATATAAGTTTAAAAGACCAAAACCCCCATGAAATGGTATGGAAGAAAAATAGTTCTCTTCGAAAATATCAGAGAAGGTCCAATAGCTATAACCATTTACATACCCTTGAGCCTCCATTACCGTCTTAGTAATAAATGCAGCTGCATAGGGCATATCATGCAAGTCATCAAACGGATTGGAGGAAGTGCTCCATTCTGTATAATACACAGGCTTGTCACCAGCTTCAGTTTTAGTCTTTGCGACTTCCTCCCTTAATACACTTCGTTTAGATTTAGCCAGTTGAGCGATGGTATCATCCCCTGGCTTTCCAAAATCATCCGTAGGATAATGATGTGTGGAAATAAAATCTGCAGGGACCTTATGTTTTTTACAGAAATTCAAAAAATCAGTGATCCAGGCATTGTCTGCTGTTGCTGGTCCTCCAACCTGCAACGCATGATCCACTTTTTTAATTGCTCGAGCTGCATGCTGGTAAAGACGAAAGTATTCAGCCTTTGTGCTTTTCCAAAATGCAGAAAGATTCGGCTCATTCCATATCTCAAAAAACCAATGGCTCACTTCGGATATACCATACCTGTCAACCCAATGTTTAACTAATGTATAGATGAGGTTTTCCCATTCTTTATAATCACGTGGAGGCGTTACATTTCCTTTATAATGAAAAACGATGTCATTTCCGGATGCAAGCGCCAATGGCATAAATGATAACTCCATAAACGGACGCATGCCGATGGATAGTAAAAAATCACAAATTTGATCTGCATTGAAAAAAGAATACACAAACTTGTCATCCTCATTAACTAATGTACCCATATCATCTGATAGCACGCCATGAAATCTGACATGTTTAAAACCTAACTCACTGTGGCAACGAGACAATTGCTTTTGCCAGTCTGCACGCAAAGCCAAAGTGGCATGTCCACTACCGACAGTATGTTTCCAGAAGTGAGGAAATGGCTGCGGTGGATCTGTAATAGAACAAATGAAATTAATAGATTCTCGATCCATTTAGTTTATTCTTATTTTCATGATGTTGAAGTGGTTATTTATTGGTCTTGGTTTTCCTCTATCTCGTCTTTTTTTGTATTGCTTGGTTGCTTTTTACCCAATCCCATAGTCAATGCTGTCATTCCCGCAAGACCTCCCAGTTGCATCGTTTCGATGGCCGAGCTGGGGACAATGACAATCGTAGAGTTCTCTTTTAGTCCTTCATAAAGCATGTTCATGGCTCTTAAATGCAGTGCAACAGGATTGTTGATATAGGTCTTAGCCGCTTCACCAAATTTTTCTGCCACTTGGCGCTCCGAATCTCCAAGAATGACCCGAGCTTGACGTTCTCTTTCTGCCTGTGCTTGCATTGACATTGCATCTTCCAATGCGGGTGGAATCAGGACATCTTTGACTTCGACAGAAATGACATTGATTCCCCAAGGCTCCGTCCGTTCATCAATGATGATTTGCAGCTCATTGCTAATTTTGCCTCGTCCCTCAAGCATATCAGAAAGCATCGTCTTGCCAATTACATCGCGCAGGGCTGTTTGTGATGCCCATCCAATAGCGCTTCTGTAATCGGCCACCTCTAGGGCGGCTTTTTTTGGATCGATCACTTTCCAAAAAAGGACCGCATCGACATCGACAGGCACCGTATCTTTGGTCAGAGTTTTTTCAGCTTTGAATGAACTCGTAATGACACGGATGTCTATCCAGAAAGGTACTGTATCGATAATCGGGATAATAAAAAATAATCCCGGCCCCTTTAAAGAATGAAAATGGCCCAATCGTAAAACGATGGCCCTGTCCCACTGATCCGCAATATTAATTGATGCCGAAACTACGTAGGCAATGAGAAACGCAATGGCAAAAACAAAGTAGCCAGTGTAGCCCTCAAAATTAATATGCAGAGTATAGGCTAGTACTGCGCCAATGAATAAAATGACGAAGAATACTAGTATGGAAAAAGGGCTTTTATTCATTTTGATTTCCTTTTTTTATTTCTTTAAGTTCACTTGTGAGTCTCATCTTTTCGAATTTCCCGTTCCGCCTGCTCCCAATCCTCATCTGCACTGCCATCTTGGCCTCCCTGTATCTTCGTTTCATATTTTGGTTCGGTTTTGAGGGAATCGATTAACCTATATGCCAAAAGTTTCACTCGATCATTCACAAGCGCCCATGACACTGCATATACCCACACGAACAGTGCCCAACCCCAACCAAGTGGCGTCATAAACAGACCATAAACTGCTATCAATGTTGCCACGACTTGCGTACCGAGCACTGCCACCCATAAAATCCGAGCAGGAGGTATGGACCAGAAAGGACCGCGGGTACGCGTAAGGAAGATTGTGAGGTGGCCTGCTACGGACAGCTTCAAATACATCATTGTCTGGATGTGCGCACGATCGAGATGGAACACCCGCTCGCCGAGATAAAACAAGCCAAAGGATGCAACCACTCCGATGACCCCAAGTACTGTTGCAATCCCCAGCACCATGGGCATGTTCCAGGCCTCGGGCTTATTCTTGTAATGGACATTGTCATAGGCAATGGACAGAATGGCGCCGTCGTTAAGCAGTGCCAGCATCACGATCATCACAGCTGTTAATGGATAAAAATTAAAGATCAGGATCGCAAGCGTCATAAAAAACAGCACGCGCAATGTCTCCGCAATTCGATAGATCGCGTAGCTGTTCATCCTCTGGAAGATACGACGGCTCTCTTTGATCGCATCAATAATCACGGATAATCCAGGCGTTAGCAGCACAATGGCTGCTGCCGCGCGCGCAGCATCGGTCGCGCTCGAAACAGCAATGCCGCAGTCAGCCTTTTTCAGCGCGGGGGCATCATTCACCCCATCACCAGTCATGCCAACGATGTGGCCGAGTTTTTGCAAGACATCTACAATGTGAAATTTATGTTCAGGGAACACTTGTGCAAAACCATCAGCCTTCTCAATGGACTCATCCATTGCCTGTGTTTCGTGCTTCTTTGAGTCTTCGCCAAGTATGGTGGCATCGAGAATGTTTGTGCCCATTCCTAATGTTTTGGCTGTTTCCTTGGCAATGGCTATTGCGTCGCCCGTAACCATCTTAACCTTCACACCCATTTGAGTTGCGGTGGCAATCGTGGCCTTGGCGTCGTCTCTAGGCGGATCAAACAAAGGCAGCACTCCCAGATACTGCCATTTGCCGTCTCCCCCGGCTCGCGCCACCCCCAAAGAACGAAAGCCGCGTGCCGCAAATTCGTCGACTGCTTTGTCAGCGGCAGTCTTCACTTGCTCGGCATTGGCCGACAATGCCAAAATCACCTGTGGGGCACCCTTCGTCACTTTAAACTGTTTTCCATCTTTATCCTTGACTGTGGCCTCCGTACGTTTATGCACCGGGTCGAACGGCTGGAAATGGACTACCTGATAGCCTTTCAATGCATCTTTATTTTTCAAACCGCCCAGAACGGCAAGATCAATGGTGTCGTTATTATCCACACGCGATGCCAGCGCGGCATTAAGAATAACTTGCTCGGCGCTAACATTGTTCACGCTGAAAGGATCGCCAAGCGTCAGCTTATTCTGGGTGAGGGTACCGGTTTTATCCGCGCACAGAATATCTACGCCTGCCAATTCCTCGATGGCCACTAACCGGCTCACAATCGCCTCTTTTCTGGCGAGCAGGCGCGCACCGACCGCCATCGTGACCGATAGCACAGTCGGCATGGCTACAGGAATCGCCGCTACAGTCAACACTAAGGCGAACTGCAATGTGGTGAGGATAGGATCTCCGCGGAAGATTGCGACGGTAATTATCAGCGCTACCAAAACAACCGCGAGGATGATCAGGTAATTGCCAATCTTCAAAACCGCCTTTTGAAAGTGGCTGACGGTATGCGCTTCCTGTACTAATTCCGCGGTCTTGCCAAAATAGGTATTCGTACCTGTGCCATATACCAGCGCCCCGATTTCTCCTTGGCGTATTATCGATCCGGAAAACACAGCGTCGCCGGATTTGTGCGTAACAGGCAACGATTCTCCTGTCAACGCAGACTGATCTACCTCCACAGGATCGCCCTCTAACAAGCGCGCATCTGCGGGAACAATATCACCCATGCGCAATCGAATAACATCTCCCGGCACCAATTCACGCGCCGCCGGATTAACCCACTTTCCATCGCGTTTCACGCGAGCCTTAATCGCCAGCTTGGCTTTCAGGGCAGCAATGGCATTTCCCGCCTGACGTTCTTCCCAAAATCCGACGATGGCATTGGTAAAAATTAAAAGCATGATGATAAAAAAATCCGGCCAGTGCCGGACCACGCCTGATAGAATCACCGCTATTTCAATCATCCACGGAATGGGGCCCCAAAAGTAGCTAAGGAATTTAAGGAACAGATTGGTTTTCTTTTCTTCAATCTCGTTAGGCCCATATTGAGTCAGCCGTTTTTGAGCCTCGGCTTGCGTAAGCCCCTCTGGTGATGACCCCAATTTCTTTTCCAATTCCGGCATGGAAATCGTTTTTAAATCACCTTTTTCATCAGGCTTCAAACCTGGAGACTTAGGTTTTTCGGTATTGGATTTCATTTAGTCCCCTATACGTGAATAAGCTCTTGGATATTCATTTGGGAGCACTCCATTTCCAGTTCCTGATTTCCGGCATGTCTTGCCCATGCTTATCAATGTAATGTTTGTGCTCAATGAGCTTGTCCTGCATCATCTGCTTCAGATAAGCACCTTTTGATCCTAAATGAGGCAGTCGATCAACCACATCTTGTACCAGATGAAACCGGTCAATATCGTTTTGCACTCGCATGTCAAAGGCTGTCGTGATCGTGCCCTCTTCCTTGTATCCCCGAACGTGCAGATTTTGGTTGGTTCTGCGATAGGTCAATCTGTGGATTAGCCAGGGATAACCGTGAAAGTTAAAAATGATGTGTTTATCTTTTGTGAAGAGCGAATCGTAATCTGCGTCGCTTAAGCCATGCGGATGCTCGCTCATAGGCTGAAGCTTCATCAGATCAACGACATTGACTACGCGAATTTTCAAATCGGGAAGATTCTTGCAAAGGATGGAAACAGCCGCCAAAGTCTCCAATGTCGGCGTGTCACCACAACAGCCCATCACCAAATCTGGTTCAGAGCCTTGGTCGTTGCTAGCCCATTGCCAAATGCCAACGCCTTCTGTGCAATGCACAACCGCAGCGTCCATGTTCAGCCATTGCGGGAGAGGGTGTTTACCTGCAACAACCACGTTGACGTAATTACGGCTGCGCAGACAGTGATCAAATACTGACAACAAACAATTGGCATCTGGAGGCAGGTAAATACGCACGATATCGGCTTTCTTATTGATGACGTGGTCGAGAAAGCCGGGATCTTGGTGTGTAAAGCCGTTGTGGTCTTGCTGCCAAACGTGAGAAGCCAGCAGGTAGTTTAAAGATGAAATTTTCCGGCGCCAGGGTAGTTCCAAACACACCTTCAGCCACTTGGCATGTTGACTAAACATCGAATCGATGATGCGAATGAATGCCTCATAGCTGTTGAAAAGCCCATGCCGTCCTGTTAATAGATAACCTTCCAACCAACCCTCGCACTGGTTTTCGCTAAGCATCGAATCCATGACGCCTCCGTTGGGCGCAAGAAATTCATCATTTTTTACTTCCCTGGCGTCCCACTGCCGGTTGGTGACTTCAAAAACAGCTCCCAAGAGATTCGAGAGTGTCTCATCAGGACCAAAAACACGAAAATTACGTGGGTTTTGATTTAGCTTGGCTACGTCACGTAGGAACTTTCCCAATACGAGCGTATCTTCTCCTTCAATGGCACCGGGCGAAGAGACATTCAACGCATGATTATGGAAGTCCGGCATTTCCAGGTCGCGCAGCAAAATGCCACCGTTGGCATGGGGATTTGCACCCATGCGCCGCTCGCCCTTGGGCGCAAGTTCGGCCAATTCCGCTCGTAGACGTCCATTTTCATCAAATAGCTCCTCGGCTTTGTAGCTTTTCATCCAGTCTTCAAGTAGTTTGACATGATCGGGATGCTGAGGATCCACTAGAAGTGGCACCTGGTGTGCCCGGAAGGTACCTTCGATTTGCAATCCGTCGACGAATTTCGGTCCCGTCCAACCCTTTGGTGATTTGAGGACGATCATAGGCCATCGTCGCCGAGTGGTGTCATTCTTGCTCCGTGCATTGCCTTGGATTTGCCGGATATCTTCAATAGCTTTGTCCAAGGTACTGGCCATGAGTTGATGCATTTTATCCGGATCATCGCCTTCGACAAAATAAGGCGTCCATCCACAACCTTGAAAGAATTGTTCCAATTCTTCAGGCTCGATACGGGCCAGGACAGTAGGATTGCTGATCTTATATCCATTAAGGTGCAGGATTGGCAGCACGGCGCCATCGCTAATTGGATTGAGAAATTTATTGGACTGCCATGCGGTTGCCAAAGAGGCTGTTTCTGCTTCACCGTCGCCGATGATGCAGGCCGCAATCAAATCGGGATTGTCGAACGCGGCGCCGAATGCGTGGCTGAGGGAATAGCCCAGTTCGCCCCCTTCGTGAATCGACCCTGGAGTCGTAGGTGCAACATGGCTGGAGATGCCCCCAGGAAACGAAAACTGCTTGAACAGCTTTTTCATTCCAGCTTCATCCTGGCTGATGTTTGGATAAATCTCGGTATAGGTGCCTTCGAGGTAGACATTGCCCACCAGAGCAGGACCGCCGTGACCGGGACCGGCGATATAGAACATATCCAGGTCATACTTCTTGATAACCCGGTTTAGATGTACATAGATAAAGTTCTGGCCCGGCGTTGTGCCCCAGTGTCCTACCACCAGAGGCTTCACGTGGGATAATTTTAGCGGTTCCTTCAGCAGGGGATTGTCGAAGAGATAAATCTGACCAACTGATAGGTAATTCGCTGCACGCCAATAGGCGTTTATCTTTTGCAGCAAATCGGGAGACAACGGATTGCCTGCTTTATTAGTATTTACCTTTTTAGCAATGTCCTCCTTAACCCCATTTTTAACCTTCATAACAATTCTCCTTTAAAGACCTTTTTTAATTTCAATTCGAAAACCCAAAACCCCGCAAACTGTGTGTGCAATCATCCATTCCTCGTCTGTATGAATGACGCGAACAGACACACGGCTAGCAGCCACTGAAATCATGCTTGAATTTGCAATGTTTTGTGTTTTTTCAAGCTCTATTCCAAGAAATTCTAGTCTTTCGCAAATCCGCGCACGGACAGTAGGCGCATTCTCTCCTATGCCGCCAGCGAAAACCAGCGTGTCCAGTCCCCCCAACGCAGCCGCGAATGCACCGATCCATTTTTTAACTTGATAACAAAACAATGCGACCGCTTCAGCAGCCCTTACGTCCTGAATTTCATGATCGAGCAATACACGCATATCTGAGCTAGTTTCTGATATGCCAAGCAGCCCAGACTTGAAATTGACCATCTCATTGAATTGATTTGCATCAAGGCCGTCGGTGCGTGACAGATACCAAACAAGTCCTGGATCAAGATCTCCTGAACGGGTTCCCATGGGCACCCCCACTGTCGGGGTGAAACTCATACTTGTGTCCATGGACTTTCCATGATGCACAGCCGCCAGGCTCGCGCCATTGCCTAGATGGGCGAGGATGACTCGGCCAAGTGCTGCTTCGGATCCGGCCAAGCGGGCCAATTCTCCAATTAAAAACTCATACGACAATCCGTGAAACCCGTACCGTCGCACTCCCTGAGCTTCATAACGACGCGGAATCGGTAATAACCTAGCTACGCACGGCAGGTCATGATGAAAAGCAGTGTCAAAACACGCCACTTGCGGCAAGTCAGGAAATCGGCGATGAAATGCCTCGGTTAACAGAATTTCTTCCGGTAGATGTTCCGGATCGAAAGGACTAAGCTGGCGCAGCTCTTCAACCATTTCCTCAGTAATTCGCTGCGGCTTGCTATATTTCGGTCCACCGTGGACCACGCGATGTCCCACCGCGGACAATCCATCTTTCCCGCAGCGTTCCTCAATCCAGTCTATTAGAATGCCAACCGCAACCGTATGATCCGGCGCCTTCACCGGCCGCGAAAAGTTGTCCGCCTTGTTCACGCCTTTCATATGCAAGGTGGTATTCGGCAGTCCAATCTGGTCAATACTGCCTCCCAAAATCCGATTAAGCGAGTCAGCCACTTCGAACACTGCAAATTTAATGCTCGACGAACCGCCATTAATCGTCAGAATATGTGGATTAGCTGGTTTCATGGATGAAAATGCTATTGTTGAATCCCACATCACAATAAATCACAACACGAGTAAATTTGGTTTTTGTTTTCTGTTTATCATTATTTTGAATTGCATTTGTTTCAGATTGTTTTGTAGACGCATTTTTTGTAAGTGTCATTCATATTTTTTTTAAATTTCTTACGGCATTTGCATAATCAAATGCCATAATAATCAGTTGTGTCAGACCCAGGTTTCTTTAGGGTAAATGGTATCTTTTGTGTAACATACAAAAAATTTTAAACGAAGAGGATTCGCTCTCTTTTGCTTGGCAGCATGTTAGCCTTGGGCTCTAGTTAGTTTCGGGCACGGGCACGGGCTCGTTCACGAATTTAGTTTTATCAGCTCAATGTCCGAATTGAGGAATATAATGAGTCTTTAAACAAATTCGTGAACGAGCCCGTGCCCGTGCCCGTGCCCGAAACTAATAATGAGTCTTGAATGCTCAGCTCCTCATTTTTGATTGCACTCGACTGGATAACCTTACTATTGTAAAAAAACCGCACATCATTTATCAATGATTCCACGTGTAAATATTGACTTCATTTTTACCAATAAAGGAGTATTTCTATGTTTCGTAATATGCCTCTAATATTATTGGTGCTCATTTTGTCTATCGTCACGCTTGGAAACTGGATCCCTTCCTCTTTGCAATCCGTTTTATATGCCCTCAGTCTCTCGATTAAATCTTGCATTGTCTTTGCATTACCGCTGGTTGTATTTGGCCTGCTTTTCAAAACTACAGTCAATTTTGCTGAAAAGGCGTCGAAGTTGGTTTTCCTGATTTTGGTCTTTATATGCTGCTCCAACTTTATTTCGACATTATTCAGCTATTCAGTGGGCACTTTTGCTTACCAATTTAATTTATCGATCAGCTTTCCTGATGAAAAGGTCTCTCTTCTTCCTGCATGGAATTTCTCCCTCCCGAAAATAATAGGAAATGATTATGCAATGTTTTCAGGATTAATTTTAGGGGCGATTTTAGGAAAACTAAAGCCCGCTTTTGCCAATGAGATTGCATTGGGATTGGAAAAGATCATCAAGGTGATATTGAAAGCAATACTTGCGGTCATTCCCCTCTTTATCGCAGGGTTTGTGGTCAAAATGAACCATGACCAAATTATGAGCTACATCTTACGCAATTATTCTCTAATTTTCATTCTGATCGCGTCCGCAGTATTCACTTACATTGCTTTACTCTATTTTGTCTTCAGCAGCCTGAATATTCAAAAGGCATTTCTCAGCTTAAAAAACATGCTTCCGGCTGCAATCGCAGGCTTTGGAAGCATGTCTAGCGCGGCTGCGATGCCCCTGACCATCATTGGCGCTGAAAAAAATGCTGAAAGCCCGGACCTGGCCCGTTCTATTATTCCTATGACGGTGAACGTTCATTTGATTGGAGATTGTTTTGCCATCCCCATTTTTGCTTTTGCTGTATTGAATAGTTTCGGCGTTGCTGAACCGTCGTTTTTAAACTATTTAATCTTTGCGGGCTATTTCGTCCTGGCAAAATTCTCTGTAGCAGCGGTACCTGGCGGCGGGATTTTAGTCATGCTGCCAATCCTGGAGCAATACCTTGGGTTTCAGGCAGAGATGCTGTCGTTGATCACTGCCCTCTACATCCTTTTTGATCCCGTGATCACAAGCGCAAATATCTTAGGCAATGGGGGTTTTGCATTAGGCACGGAAAGGATATTGGGCTTGCTATCTTCCGCTAAAATTAAAAAGAAAACCTCTCAAGCTAACACTTAATGGTTATTCTCGATTTCTGGGGAAGTCAGCTGAGCGCGGAGCTTTGTTGATGAAATATCCCGGTACTTAGTGTTGATGGGAAGAATAAATGTGATCTTGTCAAATAAGACTGGAGAATCATTATCTCTTGGCACTACAGCGATAGCATCAAATGAAGATCTTTCTTCAGGGGTTGAAAAATCAACCCATTTCTTATAGGCGTCATATCCTGCGATTGCACAAATCGGGGCGTTTGTCATCTTTCTAAGCGCTAGGATGTCTAACCTATGGGTGTCATCCTGCCAAAGCAGCTCCACATTTTTCAGGCCATACTTATCGATCACTTTTTTCATCATGCGCAAGCGAACACCCAGAGGAAAAGTATAGTTTTTGTAAGCATGGTTGTTAACCACCACCAAAACCTTTTCTATGGCAGGATCATTTAATGCGGCAGTAATTATAGCAATATGCGCCTCAGTAGGAGGATCGAAAGCACCCCAATACACGCCCATCATCTTCTTATCACTCCGAATAGAGTAGATTCCTAAAAAGATTAATACAACTGCTCCAATGGAGCAGAGCAGATAGATATTCCTCATGTTTCATCAACCGGTTTTACTTTATGAAGTATACAACTTTTGTTGTTTCTACAAAAGCATGGCATCAGGCCACGCTATATAACCCCCTCATATCTAATAGTTTACAAAAATCATGAATAAGTCTCAAGAGGCAAAATAAAGGATTTACTTGACGGTTGACAAATTAAATAATAATTGATATAAGTTAATAATAGATAACTATATGAATATTACTGCTATGGAATAGTAAATTGACCTAATTAAACGTTGTGTAATCACAACAAAGGAGGTTACTATGGCCAAGGAATCAAAAAGTAGGCGTGACGAAAGGAAAAAGCCTACGATGACGTTAAAAGAACGCCGGCAAAAGAAACATGAAAAACGTCAGCAAAAACATGAGCATCATATTGATGACATGCCACCTACCGAAATGTAGGTAAAAGAGGGTGTGATTCAGGTTTTTAGTTAGTTTCGGGAACGGGCACGGGCACGGGCTCGTTCACGAATTTAGTTATATTGATGCTGGCCTGTGAGTGAATATACGCTTATCCTATTAAGCGTTTGATAACGGCCCTAATGTTGTTACTGTGGTTCGTCATTTTCTCTCTTCAAAGATTTATATGTCCGAATAAAATCTTTTTCATGTAAAAAAATCCTTAAGCTAAATGGATTAATATCATGAAAAAGAAATTTCTAATCGGCATGCTTGCTGTAGTGATCGCTGTCATAGGCATCTCCATTGTATTGGCAAGTGAAAACGCCTTGGTGGTACATCCTAGAGGGGTTATTGCTCACAGCATACTGGAACTGATCATCACGAACATTATCCTCATGCTGATCATTATAGTCCCTACGTACATCTTGTTATTCACAGTCGTCTGGAAATATTGCATTAAAAATGAAGATGCAAAATTTGATCCCGACCACACTTTTGGTCCTGCAGGTGTATTGTTAATGTGGGGACTTCCTTCCATCATCGTGGCAGTGATGTCAGTAATTACGTGGAATGCGACGCATCAATTGAACCCATATAAACCTATTGAAAGCACAATCAAGCCTCTGACTGTCCAGGTAGTCGCCATGGATTGGAAATGGCTTTTTATCTATCCTGAACTAGGCATCGCGACATTAAACTATTTGCATATTCCCGACCAGACACCGATACATTTTAGGCTGACAGCTGATGGCTCGCCGATGAATTCGTTCTGGATTCCTCAATTGAGCGGGCAAATTTATTCCATGACAGGGATGTCAACCCAACTTTTTCTGATGGCCGCCGGCCCTGGGGAATATGTCGGCAAGGCAGTCGAAATCAATGGAGAAGGATATGCAGACATGACCTTTCCTGTAAAATCAAGTTCTTCAAAAGATTTTGAAGATTGGATCTCGCAGGTCAAAAAATCTTCTGTGCATTTAACAAACGATGCTTACCAGGAACTTGTCAAGCCTTCTGTCAACAAATCGACGATCCTTTTTTCCGATGTGGAAAAAGATCTGTACCATAAAATAATCCATAAATACATGTATCCAACCAACCCGGTATTATGAAAGATTTCTTTTTTGGAAAACTGACTGCAGATGCGCTGCCCCACTTCTGGTATACCATCGGAGGGACCCTTTTTATTATCTTCATGCTGATAGCGATGAGCATTTACCTCACTAAAACCCACCGCTGGGGCTGGCTATGGAATGATTGGCTGACTTCCACCGATCCTAAAAGGATCGGAACGATGTACATGATCTTTGCGTCGGTGATGTTCTTTCGCGGAATGTTGGATGCGGGGATGATATGGGTCCAGCAGGCAATCGCCTCTGATTCGCAAGGCTACCTCACTGCAGACCATTTTCAACAAATTTTCACGTCGCATGGCGACATCATGGTTTTTTTCGTGACCATGGGCTTTTTCTTTGGACTGATGAACTGGATTGTGCCCCTTCAAATAGGGGCCCGCGACCTGGCATTCCCTTTCGTGAATTCCTTGGGGCTGTGGCTCACTATTGCCGGCGGTATCCTCATCAATTTGTTTTTTATCATCGGGGGAGACTTTGCCAACACCGGCTGGCTGGCCCTAGCTCCCTTCTCAGAGCTTCAATTTAATCCCAGCGTTGGAGTCGACTACCTGATTTGGAGCCTGCAGCTTTCGGGGCTTGGCAGCCTGCTTGCCGGCATTAATTTTCTTGTCACGATCATAAAAAAACGCGCTCCCGGGATGACATTGATGAAAATGCCCCTGTTTACCTGGAATTCTTTATGCGCGATGGTACTTATCATTTCAGCATTTCCGGTGCTCACAGCCGCGACATTGCTTCTTTGGCTGGACAGGGCTTTAGGGATGCATTTCTTCACCACAGACTTCGCCGGCAACCAGATGATGTATTGGAATCTGATATGGATGTGGGGGCATCCTGAGGTTTATATTTTGGTTATTCCTGCTTTTGGCATGTTTTCGGAAATTGTCACAACATTTTCCCAGAAGAAAATTCCCAGCTATGCCTCTATGGTGTGGGCTGCGATTTCAATCACGACACTCTCCTATCTGGTTTGGCTGCACCATTTTTATGTCATGGGGGCAGGCCCGGACGTGAACTCTTTCTTTGGCATGGTCACGTTGGTGATTGCTATTCCGTCAGGCGTCATGGTATTCAATTGGATTCTTACGATGTATAAAGGGAAGATCAACCTTGCGTCGCCGATGTACTGGTTTATCGGCTTTTTAATCCTCTTTATGATCGGAGGAATGGGCGGAATATTTATGGCATCTCCTCCCGCCGACTTTCAGGTCCATAACAGTTTATTCCTGGTTGCCCATTTCCATACAATGATCGTGGGTGTAGCCCTATTTGGAATTTTCGCCGGCTCCACGTATTGGTTTCCCAAGATTTTCGGATTTAAACTTAACGAACGCCTGGACAAACAGGCCTTTTGGTTTTGGTTTGTCGGATTTTTTGTCGCTTTCATCCCTCTTTATCTATTGGGGTTCATGGGTGCGCCCCGCCGTATCGATCATTATGCTTCCTCGACAGGTTGGCAGCCGTTATACATCACTTCACTGATAGGTTTTATTCTGATTTTATGCGGGGTGGCCACACAAGTTTATTTGGTTATCGAAAGCATCATGCAAAGAAAAAACAATTTGGATCCCACAGGAGACCCTTGGAATGGCAGAACACTTGAATGGGCGTCCCATTCCCCCCCGCCATTTTATAATTTTGCTGTGATACCGCCAATTACGAGCTATGAACCTTTTTGGGACCTAAAAAAAAAGGGTTGGCAGCGGGATAAAAATTATAAAGATATAGAATGTTTTAAAAACACAGGGATGGGAATTTATATGGTCTGGCAAATCATTTGGCTCATTGCAGCAGGACTTATTGGAGTGATCGCTTGCATAATCATACTATCGTTTGATGATGAGATGGAATATGAATTGCCAGCTGCAGAAGTTGCCAAGATAGAAAAATCTTATCAGAGAGGATAAAGGATTATGCATGCGGAAGCCGGCGAGCTAAGTGAAGCCCACTTAATAAGCGATACCAAAATTTTCGGATTCTGGGTTTACCTGATGACAGACCTTGTCATTTTTTCCGCGCTTTTTGCCTGCTTCATTGTTTTGCATGGAAATACTTACGGCGGTCCTACGGCTAAAGAGCTGTATTATTTCCCATCGGTGCTTGCCGAGACGCTCATTCTGCTGACCAGCACCTTTACCTGTTCATTAGGCATGATTGCTGTTCATCGGCAGGTAAAAAAATGGGCGATTATCTGGTTCTTTTTGACATTCCTTTTGGGGGCATCATTTCTTTATATTGAAATTTCTGAATTTATCGAATTTGTCGGCAAAGGCGCCAGTTGGCAGCGCAGCGCCTTTCTCTCTTCATTTTTCACTTTAGTGGGAACACATGGGCTGCATATTACCTTTGGACTACTTTGGATGGTGGTCATGATGTTTCGTATCGCCTTACGACCACTTGGAGAGCACAGCGTTTCAAGGATTTTTCGTATGGCCCTTTTTTGGCACTTCCTTGACTTCGTCTGGATCTTTATTTTTACCGTTGTCTATGGAATCGGGTATTTACTTTAGGATTGTTATGCATAACGAACTTTCATTCCGAGTTATAGGCTTTATAACCTCGCTGATATTAACTCTTGTTGCCTACTACATTATCCTCCATCCCGCAGTCTTGGATTTTGATGTTAATACAGCCATCCTGGTCATTTTTACACTGACCCTCATTCAATCATTGGTTCAGCTCATCTTTTTCATCAATGTCTGGAAAGAAAAAGGCCCGCTTTGGAATTTGGCTGTTTTTATCTCAACAGCTTCCATTATTTTCATCGTTATCTTTTTCTCGATCTGGATCATGAACCATCTAAACTACAATATGACATAAAGATGGAAGGGGCGCACCGAAAAGGAAAAATCCATGTGGTGATTGGAGATGGAGGGATAAAATCTTTGGCGGCCGTGCCATTTCTCGAATTTCTTTACTCTCGGGAGGTAGAGATCGATTCTTTAATCGGCTGCGGAGGCGGCGCCCTTATAGCGGCTTTGACGGCAATGGAGAAGCCCTTCAAAGAAATGCCTGAGCTCATTTCGCGCATTTATAAATATGACATGATCTCACATCCTGATTATATGAGCATTTTGGCTCTGCTAAAAGCACCTTTCTTTTCTTATTCACCCACCGATGCCCTCTTGCAATCTGAAAATCTTGAACGGGCCTGCAAAGAGGTATTGGGGGATATTGATATTAAGGATTTAAAGCGGCCGCTGCGCATACAAGTGACAAATCTTCAAACAGCGAAAGGGACCTTATTAAATGAAGGCCCTTTATCTGATATTGTCTATGCCTCGATCATCCCCTATCCACTATTCAGTCCAAAGAATATTAACGAACAATTATATGTCGGCGGGGCATATTCGTCCACCCTGCCTCTTTTATCAATTTCTCAAAGCCATGAAGATCTGATCATTGCTATCCACATAGAGAGGGGAAAGGAAAAACAGGAAAGAAATTTTGTGGAATTTTTCAGCAATTCCCTTTTAAGGTCATTTTCCATTGCTCAGTTAGCCCAAAGGACCGTTGCGATCGATTATATTGGACCTGAAATCTATTTTGTCAATCTTCAGATCGAAGGCATAAGCATTTGGGACTCACATAAAGCCGATATGGTCCTGAGAGAGGGAAAAGAAGCGTTGCAAAGGCAAAGAAGAGCATTAATGCAAGTTATACGCTCATCGGAAATTGGAGAGT
>Ga0207062_1133_pt1 | contig 19053 bp, 14 predicted proteins | sample Alteio_BWMinCont_28_FD_153266 | JGI IMG/M metagenome (GOLD analysis project Ga0207062, IMG submission 153266) | Enriched cells from forest soil in Barre Woods Harvard Forest LTER site, Petersham, Massachusetts, United States -... | ecosystem: Environmental > Terrestrial > Soil > Temperate forest >... | reverse complement strand
CGGGCTCGGTTTTGGCCAGCGCGAGATAGCCCTGCCGGACGCGCTCGTGAAAGGCTGCGCTCTCCTCGTCGATGCGGGATTCCGATTGGCCTACTCGTTCATTCCGGCGTCGCGCCCGCATCAGGCTGGTCTCCAGATCGATATCGATCAGGAATGTCACGTCCGGCTTGAGGCCCCGGCATGCAATGCGGTCCAGATCGCGCACCACGTCCACCTCGAGTCCGCGGCCGCAGCCCTGGTACACAAGCGTCGAATCGGTAAAACGATCGCAAAGAACCGTACGCCCGGACTCGAGCGCCGGCCGTATCACCTGATCCACGTTCTGCGCGCGGCTCGCGAAGTAGAGCAGCAATTCGGCGCGCGGCTGAATATCGGCGCTCGCGGGATCGAGCAGGATTCTGCGAATCTGCTGGCCAATGGCGGTTCCGCCGGGTTCGACCGTTTCCACCACGTCCTTCCCCTGGTCGCGCAGCCATTGGGCCAGGTTGCGGAATTGGGTGGTCTTTCCGCAACCGTCTATGCCCTCGAACGTGATGAACCGGCCGCGCTGCATTCAGGACGATTTTCGCAGATGGACGAACGAATATTCATTGGACCGGAATACTCACTATCCTGACCGCGCTTGTCATGGCCACAACCAGGCCCGTGTGACAGTCGTTACCGCTGCCCTTCTTACCCAGGGTCAGGGCGGTGTTGTCTTGCAGAATCCTCTGCCCGAGCGCAGCCAGGTCGCGGGGATCGCCCACAGCCGGAAGCACTGCTTGCGCAATTGCCGGGGCAGCGGCGACCACTGCCGCCGTCATGGGACTCAAGGTTTTGAACAACGCTGTCAGGAGCACGGCAGTGTTGGACGCAGATGCAATCGCCTTCTGCGCGCGCGTGAAAAGGTCCTTCGTTTGTAACTGCGCCAGGACCGCGCTGACAACTTCGGACCCGTAAATCGAATATTGCTCATGAAGCGCAATGGCTCCGAGCGCCCCGGAAACACTCTGATTGTGATCGTTCAGCGGGTCTTCGTTGCAGATGTCCACCCGCGCCAGTACGGAGTTGGCGGGGTTGTACCCAGTGGTCCGCTTGATGACATCCGTGCCCTGCCCTGAAATAATCGCGGTGACGCTCTGTGCGGACAGTATTCCGGACAGCGCCAGAAATGCTCCAATGACTATGGTTTTCATTCAGTCTCCTCTTACGACCGGAACGTACCACGTGGATGCCCCAATATCGGTTTTGGCAGAGGACCATTGCGACGATAAATATCAGAAACTAAATAAGTTAATAAAATTATTGAGACGCGTGAACGAAAAGCTGGGACATGCGGCGACAGCCGCGTTCTTCTGATATGGAGGCGACACACCCCTCCGGGTAAATCCTGGTACATGCGGCTACCAGCCGCGTTCTTCCTATACCTGGCAACGCGCATGTCCAGACGCACCAGTGGTGTTTCACCGCAGCCAATGATCCTGCACAGCCGCCGGAGCCTGGGGAATCCCTCCGAAGCGCCGCTCCCGATGCGCACACTGCTGAATGGCTCTCTGCAAATCGAAAGGGCCGAAATCCGGCCACATTCGATTGGTGAAAACCAGTTCCGCGTAAGCGCACTCCCAGAGCAGAAAATCGCTGAGCCGCTGCTCGCCGCCAGTGCGAATGAGAATATCCACGGGCCGGGTTTCGCCCAGCAGTACTTCAAAGCGCTCGCGCGTGATCTGCGCACCCGCCGCCAGTTCGCTTGCGTGCAGAATCGCGTCGCGCGCCGAATAGTCGATCGCCAGTCTCAGTTGAAGCAGATTGCAATGCCGCGTCTTCCTCTCGGCGTCGTCAATGGACTCGCACAGCGAATCCGGCAGCCGGTCCCGGCGTCCGATGATCGACATGCGGACGCCATTGGCAAGGCAGCGCGCGGCCTCGCCGTCGAGATAACAGGCCAGCAACTCCATCAGAGCGTCGACCTCCACCTGCGGCCGCTTCCAGTTGTCGGACGAGAAGGCGTAAACGGTGAGCACGCCGATTCCGTTGTCCGGCGCCGCTTCCACGATCCGGCGCAAAGTCTCCGCGCCGGCCGTGTGCCCGGCGATACGAGGCAGCCCTCGTCCCGTGGCCCAGCGGCCGTTTCCATCCATGATGATTGCAACGTGAAGATTGCGCAGATTACTTTGCATTGTAAAGTATCGGTCCAAATTTTTTTGCTTTGCCTGGCTTTGCTTAACTACCCATGGCGTGTAGCGCGAATCAGCGCTTCCATATGCGTCAGATAGTTTTCGAGCGCTTTGCGGCCGCTCTCGGTCAGCCGGTACTCGGTGCGCGGCAATCGGCCCTCGAATTTCTTCTCGCAACCGACATAGCCGGCTTCTTCGAGCTTGCGCGCGTGGACGCTCAGATTGCCATCGGTGGTGTCGAGAATCTTCTTCAATTCCCGGAAAGTCAGAGATTCGTTCACCGAGAGGGCGCTCACAATTCCCAGACGCAACCGCTCGTGAATAATGCGGTCGAGCGCGCGGGTTCCGGCGCCGGCAACCGCGGTTGGACCCGGCCTCTTCGCTTTCGCCGCCGTATTCTGATTAGCCACCGTAGCGCCTCGCTATCACCCACCCGAAGAGGATGTGAAATCCGCCGAATCCAACGGCGAGCAGCGGATCGGCAAGACTCAGGGGCGTCAGGGTCGCAATCGCACCCAGCGCCAGAAACGACATTCCCATCACGGGTACTACGCGCACCGCAAAAGCGCCGCCGGAGGTAATTCCGGCTCCATAGAGCAGCAGCCACATCGCCGGCAGCAACTGGCTGAGACCGCGCCGATAAAAGACGAAAGTCAGCAGCGCGCCCGCAAACACCGAGGGCGCCACTCCGAGCACGAAACGCCGGAAAGGTTTCGAAAGCAACGGCGTGCTGTTCTGAATCGCTTTGCGGTAGGAGAATCCAAGACCGATGATGAGAGCCAAAACGGCCTCGCCCATCCAGACTTTCAACCAGGCCCGCGGATCCGCGCTCAAATGCGCGGCAAAGGCCGCGAACAACGCGGTCGCACCCATCAGCACGCCACCTTTGCCAGGAACCGCCGTGAAAGACCCCGCGCTCTCCATCGTGCTGCGGATGAAACGCAGGTTGTCCATTGCCTGGACGTGCAGGCTGATCGGTTCGGGCGATTCGGGACGAATGGGCCGTACGGCAGCCATAGCCGGATTATAGAGCTATTGGGAAGAACTTTGCAACATAAAGTTCCCCGACGGCGCGGTTTTGTCCGCCCGAATTTCTATTCGAAGCGTTACGGATCGGAATCTGCCTCGCAGAATGAGATGGGGCCGCTCGCCGGATGGGACGGGGAGATACGCGTATGCGGGCACGACAGGAGCACGTGCGCAAATCCGTTTAAATTTGAGCGGGATTGAGCACCGTGATATTCGGGAAGCGCGTAAAGTGGCTGACATTAAATGTCAGAACGCTTTGCACCGAGTGGACCTGCATAATCGCCACCAGATGGGCGTCGTGAGTCTGTTTTCCCAGGATCTCGTGAGTCACCACAATCCGCTGCCAGGCTTCCAGCACTTCAGGCGTGGAGGGCAGGAGGCGAAATAGTCGCCGCAAACTCAACAGTTCAGTCGCAACCCTGGCGGTGGGCAGGCCAAGGCCATTGTCGTCGCGTGGACGGCTGGCAACTGCCCAGAACTCGATGAGCGTTTGAGGGGCGATACAGAGTGTTTCGTTGCGCAGCCTGAGCGTGGTAACGGAATTCCCGGCAGCAGCATAGTGGGGATGGCCGGGATGCAGAGATCGCAGCAAGACATTGCTGTCAATTAAAACCGGCATCTAAAGGCCGCGGTCCTGGTAGATAAACTCGCGGCTTATGGCCTCGTCCGATAGCAGTGGAAGATCATCGCCGGAATGGCTGTGTACCCAGTCACGGAACTCACCGATCCATTGTTCGGGGGGCATTTCCGTATTGGCAGCGGAGGGTTGCCGGGCCAGCAAGACATCGCTCACCAGCGCGTCAAGCGACAGACCTCTGGCGTGAGCCTCGGCAAGATACGCCTGCTCGACCTGTGGCGGGAGATTCAACGTGAGCGTCATGGCATCCTCTGCTTCTTCAGTTTAACGTGGCATTTACGGTATCGGAAACGGCGAGCGCGAGATCGGTCGCATGATTTGAGCATCTCCTCATCAAGGCCGAAAACACGAACACAGTGCAATAGAGCGAGCACCTGGAATGTTGCATCGATCTGGCCCAGGTCATGTTTGATCCTGTTCTCGTATCGGCTCAGAACTACCCTGGTGATGTCGCACTCGGCCTTCGATACCTGTTGCCCGCGGGTTCTGCCCAATTCAGAAACCGCCGAATCGCTTCAGCTTCCCGGCGCGGCTGGCGCTTCGTCTGCTTTCGGGAGTAACGCGGATGGGCTGCCCGCAACTCGCCGTTTGTGATCGCGGGCAGTACGTACTCCCGGAATGCCTCCTGCATTCCGACCGGCAGCTCCCTGGTCGGCTGCGCAGCCAGTTCTCCGAGCCAATGCTACACGAAAGCGTCGAAGGGCAATCCCTTTTACGGGAGGCTGGTCCCACAGGGGCTTGAGGTCGAACTCAGTTACCGGCTTCACCGAGTCCGGTGAACGAGCCGTGTACGAGTCGCGATAAAGCCACATACGTTGTGGCGTGATCAACAAGCCGACGGGGCACTGCATACCGAACATGTACTTCTGAGATCGTCTTCGGTGTGCTCCAAATCGGGCAACGTAACCCTCGCCTCTGCTACGAGCATCATCCCGTCCGGTGTCGTGACTACGATCTCTGGATGGAAGGCCATATTCCTGCTTCACCCTCACTCTACCAGGCCGTTGGGTATGGTGCGAAGGTTGAAATTCGAGTTCGACGGGCGCCGGGGGCCAGTCATTGCTGAGAGCGGTCACGGTTGTCCTTACTTGCATTTCTATTTATTTTCAATAACATAACCGGTTCCGAAGAGCGGTATTCGTCAGGGTTCACGGCTGCGGGCTCGAAAAAAACGATTACTGTTGCAAACGTGAAATCGCTGTGGTACATTTGCAAAAGGGCAAATTGAGCGGTCGTGTCCTCGTTAAGGTAGGTAACAAGCTGTTGAGGTAGAGCTGGGGAAGTTCCCACGTTTTCGGCCTGCGGTGGTAACAGCCTTCCTGGTAGTTCTTTCAAGAACTAAATTTTAACGATCTGAATCTGGGTGTAAAAAGCCCTTGCGCCGAAAGGCGGATCGGATCGGGTGTTTTTTAATGAAAGCGCAAAAAGGGCCCAAGGCTCCGTTTTGCGCGAGTAATAAAAGTTTCGAGGCCTGCCGGTGTTTTCCACGTCTTTTAGAGGTGGGGGATGGCCGGTACAGATCTTTGACAATCTAATTGGATGCACTAATTTACTTCGTCAGTGTTCGTGCGAAGGGCGAAAGCCCGACTCGCGCGTTCATCAAAATGAACTTTGAATTCAACCGGAACGAACAAACATCTCACAGCTTAAAATGAGAGTTTGATCCCGGCTCAGAATCAACGCTGGCGGCGCGCCTAACACATGCAAGTCGAACGAGAAAGTGGAGCAATCCATGAGTAAAGTGGCGTACGGGTGAGTAACACGTGGATTATCTGCCCTTTAGTGGGGAATACCGCTGGGAAACCGGCGACAATACCGCATAAGCTCGAGAGAGGAAAGCAGCAATGCGCTGAAGGAGGAGTCCGCGGTCGATTAGCTAGTTGGTAGGGTAATGGCCTACCAAGGCTGTGATCGATAGCCGGCCTGAGAGGGCACACGGCCACACTGGCACTGAAACACGGGCCAGACTCCTACGGGAGGCAGCAGTGGGGAATCTTGCACAATGGGGGAAACCCTGATGCAGCGACGCCGCGTGAGCGATGAAGCCCTTCGGGGTGTAAAGCTCTTTCGGCAGGGAAGATTATGACGGTACCTGCAGAAGCAGCTGCGGCTAACTACGTGCCAGCAGCCGCGGTAATACGTAGGCAGCAAGCGTTGTTCGGAGTTACTGGGCGTAAAGGGTGCGTAGGCGGCTCGATAAGTATGGTGTGAAATCTCCCGGCTTAACTGGGAGGGTGCGCTATAGACTGCCGGGCTAGAGGGTGGGAGAGGAAAGTGGAATTCCTGGTGTAGCGGTGAAATGCGTAGATATCAGGAGGAACACCGGTGGTGTAAACGGCTTTCTGGACCATTTCTGACGCTGATGCACGAAAGCGTGGGTAGCAAACAGGATTAGATACCCTGGTAGTCCACGCCCTAAACGATGCATATTTGGTGTGGGTCATTCAGTTGATCCGTGCCGGAGCTAACGCGTTAAATATGCCGCCTGGGGAGTACAGTCGCAAGGCTGAAACTCAAAGGAATTGACGGGGGCCCGCACAAGCGGTGGAGCATGTGGTTTAATTCGACGCAACGCGAAGAACCTTACCTGGGCTCGAAATGCTATGGACCAGCTGATGAAAGTCGGCCTTCCCGCAAGGGACCGTAGTATAGGTGCTGCATGGCTGTCGTCAGCTCGTGTCGTGAGATGTTGGGTTAAGTCCCGCAACGAGCGCAACCCTTGTCCTGTGTTGCCATACTGTAAAAAGTGGAACTCGCAGGAGACCGCCAGGGATAACCTGGAGGAAGGTGGGGATGACGTCAAGTCCTCATGGCCTTTATGTCCAGGGCTACACACGTGCTACAATGGACGGTACAAAGGGCTGCCAACCCGCGAGGGGGAGCCAATCCCAAAAAACCGTTCTCAGTTCGGATTGCAGGCTGCAACTCGCCTGCATGAAGCTGGAATCGCTAGTAATGGCGGATCAGAACGCCGCCGTGAATACGTTCCCGGGCCTTGTACACACCGCCCGTCACATCACGAAAGTGGGTTGTACTAGAAGTCCGCGCGCTAACCCGCAAGGGAGGCAGCGGCCCAAGGTATGACTCATGATTGGGGTGAAGTCGTAACAAGGTAGCCGTAGGAGAACCTGCGGCTGGATCACCTCCTTTCTAAAGAGAACGTGGCTGGGTTCACTCTGAGTGTACGAGTGGAAGCCGTCCCAGTCCAATCCGGAATCCGGCTTGTCAGCGGATGCCGGAAGTACGTTTCGGACTCTTGTTCAAGGTTTATTGAAGTGGTTAGAGTGGTAGCCGGTCTGGAATCGGCTGCCCTGCATCCAATTGGCCTCGATTAATTTTTTTGGGGCTGTAGCTCAGCTGGGAGAGCGCCTGACTTGCACTCAGGAGGTCGCCGGTTCGATCCCGACCAGCTCCACCAGTTTTAGCCCCGTTGTGGGGCGGGCTATCCAGCCTGCCGCCGCCTTTCAGGCGGCGTGTTGGGTCTGGGCCTGTAGCTCAGGTGGCTAGAGCGCACCCCTGATAAGGGTGAGGTCGATAGTTCGAGTCTATCCAGGCCCACCAGGTTTTTTCCGAACCGCGACTGCAAAGGAGCGGCGCGGGAAGGCCGAAGAAATCGAAAGTAATCATCCCACGGAACCAACCACGGGATGTTGATTTTCGGCGTCTTCGGACAGCAGCGGGCGCAAAGGGCGAAGGCTCTGTTTTGCGCCTTAAGCAATCGAAGAAGTCTGATCTTTGACAATCGAATATTTGACGGGCAATACTTACTACAAGTATTTGCAAGCTTCCCAAAGGTGGGTGGTTTTTACGAAGCGCGAAGGGTCGAAAGGCTCCGTTTTGCGCGGAAGTAGAAGCCACATGTCTCCGCCGGAGGGGAAGCAGCGCAAGAATTGACATCGAATACTCGCGCGCACAGGCCGGACCATCAACGTGGTCGCACGGTCAACCTTGTCCAGGATAAGGTGAGCCAGGCGGCTGCGCCAGTGGCCAAGTCCGTTGTGCGCGGTAATACTTTGTGTTCGAAATAGATTTTATGGTCAAGCTACTAAGGGCGTGCGTGTGGATGCCTTGGCGCAAAGAGGCGATGAAGGACGTGGTCAGCTGCGATAAGCCCCGGGAAGACGCTAACAGTCTGTGATCCGGGGATTTCCGAATGGGGAAACCCAGCCGGTGTGAACACCGGTTACGTTCATCTGAATTCATAGGGTGATCGAGCAAACTCAGGGAAGTGAACCATCTCAGTACCTGAAGGAAAAGAAAACAACCGTGATTCCGATAGTAGTGGCGAGCGAACTCGGATCAGCCTAAACCGATCGATTCGAAAGGAGAGATCGGGGTTGCAGGACCACAATAACTACCAGGTCGCGCGACAGTTTGTCAAAGAAACTGCCGTGAAGCCCGGTGGTTACAACGAGGGATAAGAAAGTGTTAATTGAACGGTCTGGAAAGGCCGGCCATAGAGGGTGACAGCCCCGTAAGTGAAAATGCAATCTTCCTTCAAGTGGCTCCTAAGTACCGCGGGACACGTGGAACCCTGCGGGAATCTACCGGGACCATCCGGTAAGGCTAAATACTACTTTGCGACCGATAGTGAACAAGTACCGTGAGGGAAAGGTGAAAAGTACCCCTGCGAGGGGAGTGAAATAGTACCTGAAACCGCACGCTTACAAGCAGTTGGAGGGCTATGGCGTCAGCAATGACGCAATGCCTGACATCGTGCCTATTGCATAATGAGCTGGCTAGTTAATCTCAGTGGCAAGGTTAAGGGAAACCGAGCCGAAGCGAAAGCGAGTCTGAACAGGGCGTGGAGTCGCTGGGATTAGACGCGAAGCGGGATGATCTACCCTTGGCCAGGATGAAGGTCGTGTAACAGCGACTGGAGGTCCGAACCAGTGTTGGTTGAAAACAGCTTGGATGAGCTGAGGGTAGGGGTGAAAGGCTAATCAAATTCCGTGATAGCTCGTTCTTTCCGAAATAGCTTTAGGGCTAGCCTCGCGTGGTCCGTCCCGGTGGTAGAGAACTGATTGGACTAGGGGCCTTCCCAGGTTACCGAATCCAACCAAACTGCGAATGCCGGGAACGTGTAGCGCGGGAGTCAGACTGTGGGGGCTAAGCTTCATAGTCGAGAGGGAAACAGCCCAGACCGTCAACTAAGGTCCCTAAGTTCGTGCTCAGTGGGAAAGGAAGTCGGGAGACTCAGACAGCCAGGAGGTTGGCTTAGAAGCAGCCATCCTTTAAAGAAAGCGTAACAGCTCACTGGTCGAGTCGCCCGGTGCCGACAATATAACGGGGCTCAAGCACGATACCGAAGTTACGGGTTTCATTCGTAAGAGTGAGACGGTAGGAAAGCATTCTGGAACCATTGAAGGTCGACCGTAAGGACGGCTGGAGGTGCCGGAAGAGACTCTGCCAGCATAAGTAGCGAAAAACCATGTGAGAACCATGGTCGCCGTAAGTCTAAGGATTCCTGAGAAAGGTTAATCCGCTCAGGGTTAGTCGGTGCCTAAGGTGAGGCCGAAGGGCGTAACCGATGGACAGCTGGTTAATATTCCAGCACTACCGAAGCTCGATAAAGACCGATGGGGGGACGCAGACCGTAAGTCTGGTGGCGCAATGGTTTCAAAGCCAGGTGAAGGGAGATCCGGAGAGGCAAATCCGCCGGGTCGTCTGCCAGGAAAAGCCTCTAAGGAGAGTCAGGTAACCGTACCACAAACCGACACAGGTGGACGAGATGAATATTCTAAGGCGCTCGGGTGATGGTATGTTCAGGAACTAGGCACATTAGCTCCGTAACTTCGGGAGAAGGAGTGCCCACCTAAGACGTGGGCCGCAGTGAATAGTCTCAGGCGACTGTTTAACAAAAACACAGGTCTCTGCTAAGTCGAAAACGACGTATAGGGGCTGACGCCTGCCCGGTGCCGGAAGGTTAAAGGGAGAGGTCAGCGCAAGCGAAGCTTTGAACTGAAGCCCCGGTGAACGGCGGCCGTAACTATAACGGTCCTAAGGTAGCGAAATTCCTTGTCGGGTAAGTTCCGACCTGCACGAATGGCGTAACGATCTGAGAACTGTCTTAACATGCCGCCCGGCGAACTTGTGGTCCCGGTGAAGACGCCGGGTGCCCGCCACTAGACGGAAAGACCCCGTGCACCTTTACTATACCTTTTCATTGAACTATGGGGCCATCTGCGCAGCATAGGTGGGAGGCTTTGATTCCGGGTTCTCGGACTCGGAGGAGCCAACGGTGAGATACCACCCTGATGGTTCTGTGGTTCTAACTTACTCCCGTTATCCGGGAGAAGGACAATGGAAGGCGGGTAGTTTGACTGGGGCGGTCGCCTCCTAAACGGTAACGGAGGCGCGCGAAGCTTGGCTCAGGCTGTTTGGAAATCAGCCGACGAGTGCAAAGGCATAAGCCAGGTTAACTGTAAGACCTACAAGTCGAGCAGATGCGAAAGCAGGCCTTAGTGATCCGGTGGTTCTGTATGGAAGGGCCATCGCTCAACGGATAAAAGGTACGCCGGGGATAACAGGCTGATCGGAGTCAAGAGTTCACATCGACGCTCCGGTTTGGCACCTCGATGTCGGCTCATCGCATCCTGGGGGTGTAGAAGCTCCCAAGGGTTAGGCTGTTCGCCTATTAAAGCGGTACGTGAGCTGGGTTCAGAACGTCGCGAGACAGTTCGGTCCCTATCTGTGGTGGGCGTAGGAAATTTGAGGGGGCCTGCTCTTAGTACGAGAGGACCGGAGTGGACGAATCTCTTGTGTTCCAGTTGTCACGCCAGTGGCATAGCTGGGTAGCGAAATTCGGTCAGGATAAGCGCTGAATGCATATAAGCGCGAAACCTTCCCCAAGATGAGATTTCCCAACGAAAGTTTGAAGAGCACTGGAAGACTACCAGTTTGATAGGGCAGATGTGGAAGCGTAGCAATACGTTGAGCTTACTGCTACTAATTGCTCGTTCGGCTTGACCATAAAATTTATTTTTCACACAAAGTACGGATGTTTTCCTTGTGGTAAGTGGCCCGTCAAATATTCGACTCAGAGCTCACAAAAGTTCTGGGTGACCTTAGCGAGGGGGTCCCACCCGTTCCCATCCCGAACACGGAAGTTAAGCCCTTCAGCCCCGATTGTACTGCACGCGCAGGTGTGTGGGAGACTAGGAAGTCGCCCGGTTAATTCGAAAAACCCGACCCCAAAAAGGTCGGGTTTTTCATTTTCCGCCAGCCGAACTACCCATTTCGCATCAAATCGTGGCGCGCGCACTCGTGCGTGCCGCGTCGACACTCGTGTCGACGCTTGTCCCTAAGGCAACACTGTGAAAGGGATCGAGGCTTCCGTCGTTTCCCAGATCAACGCCAGTGCGCCCTTATTGCCCCCGCTCGATGACAATTCAATGCGGAAGGTCTCAACGGGCATCGCGAGAGCTTTCACAATCATCTTTGTGCGGCCGAAGTCCTCGGCGGGATTGTAATCGAGATGGTGCTGCCCGCTCTGCTTGTTGATCACCAGCGTCCACTCTTTTTCACCGGGAATTGCCCAAATGCTCCACGTTCCCTTCGGAAGCTTGAGGTTGCCGATCTGAAGATCCGCCTGAGTGGTGAGTCCCGTGGCTACGTTCGCCCCGGGGCACCAAACCTGCCCGAACGGCACCAGTTCACCCATAACCTTACGCCCGTGCATGGACGGCGCATAATAATCGACGCTGATCTGCTTCCCGGCGATCTTGACCGCGGCGCTGGCTGGCGGACTGGTAAACCGCTGGCCGAACGCAGTCGCACCCGCAAAGGACAGGACACACGCGAGCGCGGAGCCGGCAAAAACCGCATTTCGAAGTTTGAGCATCTGGGACGCCTCCCTGCCTATCCTATCTCGAATTCGTGGGACTCGAATTCATGAGAGAAGAATTCGGTGTTGAGATTCCGGACCCCGATGTCCAGAATCCCGGTTTTCCAGGGAAGCTTGTTCATTGCCCGATAAAATACTGCGACCCCTCGAAATCGTTTGACGGTTCGAGTCCCGTCTGCCACGATGTATCAATTGGCGCCACAGACCTATGTCCCCCTGCCGATCAAATCGTCATAATTCCGGCACTACCCTCGCGGCGCGTCTTGCGCTCGCGCTCATTGTCGCCACCCCATCGCTGCTCTCCCAGATACAAAGAACGCCAACCGCGGCCGCCGTTGCCCCTTCGGATTCCCTTCGCGCTCCTGTCGGATATACGACTGCGTCCGCGATTAACCAGCACGCCGCCATCGCTGATTTCAACGGTGACGGTCATCTCGACATCGTTACAAACAACTGCACCGTGCTTCTCGGCAATGGCGACGGGACCTTCCGCACCCCGGTCGTATACACCAGCGCCAGCAATTCCTACGCGGTCGCCGTCGGAGATTTTAATCAGGATGGCAAACCGGATTTCGCCACCGCCCGTTATGACGGCAATATCGGGATCTGGATCAACAACGGCGACGGTACTTTCCAGCCCCCCATACTCATTAACACCGGCACCGGACCGCGCAATCTCGTCGTGGCCGATTTCAACCGCGATGGTATTGCCGATATCGCTTACGCTTCACGGCAGGGCGAGGCGACAGGCATCGGCATTCTGCTCGGTATCGGCAACTCTAAATTCAAGCCGCCTGTTACGTACCTCGCGGGACAGCGGGAGTCCGACCTCGCGGTCGCGGACTTCAACGGCGACGGTAACCTCGACATTGTCACCGCCGACAGCGACGACATCGAGACTCCGGGGAACATTCTGCTGGGAGTGGGCGACGGCACTTTTCACTCCGCCGGTCTGATTCAGGCAACCTTTCCCACGCTCATCGCCGTCGGAGACTTTAATCGCGATGGCAAACCCGATTTCGTTATCGGAGGGTATTTTGCTGTCGATCAACTGGTTGTGTACCTCGGCAATGGGGATGGCACCTTCACGCCGGTCTCCACACATCCATTGACTTTCACGTCTTCGGGAGTTCAGGTCGCGTTCACCGTCGCTGACTTCGACGGCGATGGCAATCCTGATATCGCATGGGCCGGAGGCGCCGGGGCAGTCGGCGTTCTTATTGGAAATGGGGACGGTACTTTCCGAGGTGCAGTGAACTTTCCTGCCGGCACGCAGCCCGAATTCGTGGTCGCCGGCGACTTCGACGGCGACGGCCACACCGACCTCGCCGCTACCAATTCCAACAGTATTCAGATTCTGCTCGGCGAGTCCGGCATTTTCCCGGTTGTCTCAACGACCACTCTCCCCGGGGGCATGGACGGCGTTGCTTATTCCGCTGCTCTCGCCGCCACTGGAGGCGATAGCCCATACACGTGGGCGCTGAGTGCCGGCAGTCTCCCCGCGCCGCTTGGCATCAGTCCGGCCGGTATCATCTCCGGCACGCCCTCGATAAACGATTCACCCGGCGCCGACGCGTTCTCTGTAATGGTGAGCGGCGCCAACGGCCCCGGCTTTTTCTCGGGTCAGAATCTCTCCATTCAGCTGGCTACCGCCTTCAAGATCAACACCAGCCTGATCTTTGTCGGCAAAGTCGGTTCCCCTTACTCTTTACCGCTGCCTGTTTCCGGCGGAACTCCGCCCTATCAAAACTGGATCGTGACAGCCGGTTCGCTGCCGCCCGGCCTGGCGTTGAATTCCTCAGCCGGCATGATCGGCGGAACGCCCACCCAGGCGGGCGCTTTCAGTTTTACTGTGACCGTCAACGACAGCAAAGGCCTTACTTCGCTTCCCGCGAACTTCACCATCCCTGTTGTCGCAGCCCTCTCGTTCATCACATCGTCGCTGCCTGACGGATCCACGGGTATTCCCTATTACGCTGTTTTGCATGGTTCCGGCGGCTTCCCGCCTTACAAGAACTGGACCGTTGCGAGCGGCTCGCTTCCGCCTGGTCTGACTCTCGATCCTGGCTCCGGACTCATCAGCGGAACACCCACTACAACGACCGGATCCCCGTTTACCTTCTCCGTTACGTTCTCCGACGGTAGTTCGGTCTCGGCGCCGCAACAATTCACCGTTCCGATTTCCAACCCGGGCGCAGGCTCCATAACGCTGTCTTCTTCGGCCAATCCATCCCTGCTGGGACGGGCCGTTACCCTCACTGCTGCTGTGCAGGGCACATCATCAGGAAAGGTCACGTTCTTCGATGGCGCCACAATTCTCGGCGTCGCGCCCGTCACTGCCGGCGTTGCAACGCTCACTACCACTCTGCTTGCCACCGGAACCCATACACTACGGGCCTTCTCGCTTTCCCTGCCGCCCGCCGCGGTTTCGCAGGTCGTCGCAGCGGCCCCGGACACTTCGCTCATGCCCGCGGTTCGTTACGTCGGCCCTGGTCAGGGAGGCGTTTCCGGCAACCCTCCCATAGCCGTGGCCGATTTCAACGGCGATGGAAAAGCCGACGTCGCCACGATCGGCGCAGCTGCGGGATTCAAACAATTCATCTCGCTCTCGCTGGGCAACGGAGACGGGACGTTTCAGAATCCCCTCACTCAGCTATCGGTTGGAGCGAACCCTGCAGCGATCGCCACTGCCGATTTCAACGAGGACGGCATCACCGACATTGCCGTGTCCAGCAATTACGGGATTGCGGTGTCATTAGGGAATGGAGATGGGACCTTCGGAACCACGAACGCCTTCGGCGGCTCCTATTTCCAGAATTCAATGGCGGTCGCTGACTTCAACCTCGACGGCCACGCCGATCTGATTTCCAGTAATAACACCAACCAGCTTCAGCTCTATCTGGGAGTCGGAGACGGTACGTTCCATCCTGCTCTAAACGTCACCCCGGGTGGAACCCCCGGCGCCGTAATCACGGCCGATTTCAACGGCGACGGGATCCCCGATCTCGCCGTCGGCAACGGTTCGCAGCCCGGCGGAATCAATGTGATGCTCGGCGCTGGCGATGGTACTTTCCGCGCCCCAGTCACCTGGACGGTCCCCACCAGTCCTTTTGGGGCTCTCAGCCCATCGCTGATTGCGGGTGATGTGAATGGCGACGGAAAACCCGACCTGATCGCATTCGGCGCTGCATTGGGCAAGATTAGCGTTCTGCTGGGGCGTGGCGACGGAACATTCGCAGGGCCATTGAATACCAACTTCAGTGAGGACAGTCTTGCGGAGTCGGTTGCCCTTACCGATTTTGACGGCGATGGTGTTCCCGATCTGGTTGTCAACGAGCCGGGCGAATCCGTTGTTTCGGTTCTTTACGGAAATGGCAACGGGACGTTTTCCTCCGGCCCGAGCTTTTCGGCGAACAATCCGAAAATGGGTTTCCAGGAGATGGCTGTCGGTGAATTCAACGGAGATGGCCGCCCGGATCTCGCGCTCAGCCTGGGAGCGGGCGGCTTTAACGTTCTCCTCGGGTCTTCCGTTGTCGATCGACTCACCGCTTACCCGGCGGCTCTGAGCGCAGGACTCCAACTCGGCTTAACCCAGCAAATCCAGATTGTTACTCTTACTCTGCAGACTACGACATCCACTCCGCCCTCGTTCACCAGCCTTCAATCCGGCTACCCTTCGATCTCCGTTTCACCGTCGACCGGCACGATGACCCTCGCGCACTCCCCTGGTTCGCTTTACACCTGGACAGCTACGGCCAATGTCACATTCAATCCAGTGGGTATTGAGGGAACAGTAACCGCGGACATTGTCTTCGCTGCGGGCGGCGCCAACGTCGTCGTCCCGGCTGTGTTGGTAGTGGGAGGCGGGCCGATTCCGGTCGGTATTATAAATGCATCAGGCTTCGGCCAGTCCTCTGTTGTTGCGCCCGGAAGCTATTTGGCTATTTACGGTGCTGAACTCGCCGGCTCCGGAACCACCTCTGCCGCGTCACTGCCCTTGCCCGCGACACTCAACGGTACACAGGTCACTTTAGGTGGTATCCCGATGCCGTTGCTCTATGCTGCCGCTGGCCAGATCAACGCGATCGTTCCTCAAACACTGACCCGAGGTAATTCCTATCCGCTGGTAATTACAAGCGGACACGTGTCGGATCCCGTGGCGCTCGTTGTACAGGAACTGCAGCCGGGTATCTACTCTGTCGATTCCTCCGGCTCCGGACCCGGAATCGTAGCCGATGCACTCACGGGAAATCTGATCGGCACGTCCAATCCCGCCCACGCTTCGCAGATTCTTACGGTCTACTGCACCGGTCTCGGCCCGGTTCAAGGTTTGCAGGGTCAGCCGCCGCCCGCCGACGGAGCGGCCGCCCCGACGCACATCATCTATAAAACCAATGCCACGGTCACTGCCACTATCGGCGGACTTCCTGCAACAGTACTCTTCTCCGGCCTCACTCCAACGTTAGCGGCGCTCTATCAGGTGAATGTCCAGGTGCCGGCAGGCGTCATTCCGGGCAGTTCGGTTCCTCTGACCATCGTGGCGACAGACCAAACCACCGGAGCTATCGGCGCGTCGAATAAGGTAACGATTGCAGTCCAATAATCCGCGTGAAACGTGCCAGAGACGTCCTGCCGCAGCACCGCTCGTGAGAAAATAGTCGCTGGTGACTCCGATGTTCAAGCGTGCCCTGGCCGGCGTTCTGCCGGTTCTTTTCCTGGTTTCCCGCGCCTTCGCCCAGAAAGATTTTCCCGACGGCCCGGCGAAGGAGTATGTCAACAAGATCTGCCTGCAGTGCCACGAGCCCTCGCAACTCCTCAACCAGAGGCGATCCGAATCCGACTGGAGAACGACCGTCGCCCGTATGGCTACCAAAGGCGTCGCCGCGCCCGCGGAACAATACGATGCGATCGCGGCCTATATGGCCAGGAACTTCGGCAAACAGGAAGACGCCACGAAGATCAACATGAATAAAGCGAAGGCCGAGGACATCGTGACCGTGATCGGCCTGACGCCGGACGAAGCCAAAGCGCTCGTCACTTACCGCGAGAAGCACGGCGATTACCGGGAGTGGGGCGAAATGCTGGTCGTTTACGGTGTCGACGGAAGAAAACTCGAAGCGAACAAAGACAAGATGAGCTTCTGACCCGGTGGGGCAGGCGGTTTCGCCTGCCGGGACCGGCCTTTAACTCACCCCAACCAGTTCCGGTTCCGTCGCGTTTTCCGTTGCCATCACCAGCCTCAGGAACTCGCGGCCGGCCCGCGTAAATTTCTTTTTCCGCCGATGAATGATCCCTGTGGGACGAACCAGTTCGGGCGCATGCAGCGGGATCGACACCAGTCGGTTCTGTTCCACCTCTGTCTGCATGGTTCGCTCCGGCAGGATACTGATTCCCGATCCCAGGGCAACCGCTTCTTTAATCGATTGGATATTGTCGAACTGCATGACGCTGGAAATCCTGACGTCGTGGTCCCGGAAGAATTTATCCAGTTCGCGCCGGATGATCACTTCTTCGTCGAACGCGATGAAGTCCTGCCCGTCGAGGTCCCGGGGCAGAAGTAGCTCGAAAGCGGCGAAAGGATGCGATGGATACACCGCCACCGTCATTCGCTCTTCGCGCCACGGAATCACCGTCAGATTGCGGCGATGCTCGGGATAACTGATGAAGCCCAGATCAGCCTGCCCCTCGAGAACCGCCTCGTACACCTTGTCGGGCCGCAGATACTCGATGTGCAGCTGGGCGCCCGGACAGGTTCGCGCAAATTCGTCGCGGAGGCGGGACATCTCGGAAAGTCCGATCGAATAAATTGAGGCGACACGGACCGTGCCTTCGGTGTCGGCCTTGATCTCGTCGAGAGCCGCGGTAAAGTCTTCCTCGCGCCGCAGCACGTCGCGGCACAACTCGGCATAAAGTTTGCCGCCGGCAGTCAGTCCCAGGGGCCGGGTGGATCTGTCGAGCAACTGCACACCCAGCCGCTTCTCCAGCTCCTGAATATGTTGTGTTGCCGCCGACTGGCTTATTCCATTCATGGCGGCGGCGCGGCTCAGACTGCGGGCGTGAGCCACATCCCGAAAGAGCTTACAATCCCCAAAGATCACTTCAGGCACTATAGCATAAGCAATCCTGATATTGCCAGGCACCTGGAATTTGCCTGCGTGATTTTGTGGGGCAGCCAATCATGGCTGCAGCCGCCTTTTCAGGCGGCTCTTCAAATCCCCGGCAATCTGCGCGCCCCCAATTCGTTTTGCTTCCGCTTCGCCCTCCAGCAGGCCAGCGCCAGCGCGACCACAAGGTCGTCATGTTGCCCGCCGCCATCCGCGCCCATCCTTACATTCCCACCGCTCCCCGCCGTCATTCGCACGTCGGTAAGTTCTCTGACCAGCGGGCCGGCCTCCTTCAGCCGAAGCGCAATTCTCAGTTCGCGCCTCTCCAGCAGCACCAACAACCCGGTCATCAGATCCCGCTTAGGCACATTCCACACAATCCCGGACCGGGTCTCTTGCTCCCCACCAGTAATATTTACGGCGGTCACTTCGCATCCCAATTGGCCTGACCGCAACATGTCCACCACCGGCGCTCCCACACCGGTCGCATCGGCCACCACCACGCATCGGCCTCGCAGGTGTTCATGCCGCACCATGCGCCGAACGCGCTCCACGACCTCGGGATATTCTGTTCCCAGCGGCACTCTTTCGGCATACCTCAACTGCAGCGCCACCCCTCGCTCGACAATCGCGAAAGCCGTATGATCCCGCGTCTTCCCTAAATCGATCCCCAAATAGAACACCTGGTCTTCCCCCGTTCGTCACCCTTTATCACTCTGTCAGCGAATTACGTTGCCGCTCCTTTACGATCACGGTTCGGCAAACCGTTGAGCGTACAGAACCGTGACCGTAAGGGAGCGGCGGATTATCCCCGCTCATTTGCCTGACAGCACACGAGCTGTTACAGCGCCAAAGGCAGCGGTCCTCAATCAAACATCAGTGGCTCTATGCTCTCGTCGAGCGCCGCCTCCACCAGATCTCTGCCAAACATCGACGTCCCGTTGTCCACGAACCCGCACAGATACTCTTGCTCAAACCAGACGGCGCTCATCGCGCTCCGTTCTTCCTCCAGAAAGCCTTTTTCGATCCGCGGACACTCCGTTGCCGGCACGCTCATGCGGAACCACGTGTCGCCCCCGTGCTCCCACGCTTCGTGGAAGAACCCCTTCTTCCCGTTCGGCGTGCTCATCAGCCATAAATCGCCGCGCCCCACCGCCAGCATAGGACGCAGCGCCAGATACATCGAGTCGTCCACTCGCGCCGCTTCGTCGATCAACAGCAGCGACACCGCCGAGAAGCCCCGCACCGTGCTCTCCACGCCCGGCAGCCCCACGATCCGCGAGC
>Ga0207062_1132_pt1 | contig 19087 bp, 7 predicted proteins | sample Alteio_BWMinCont_28_FD_153266 | JGI IMG/M metagenome (GOLD analysis project Ga0207062, IMG submission 153266) | Enriched cells from forest soil in Barre Woods Harvard Forest LTER site, Petersham, Massachusetts, United States -... | ecosystem: Environmental > Terrestrial > Soil > Temperate forest >... | reverse complement strand
GACGGTGCTGGTGGTGGAGCCGCTGCGATTCGTGACGACCACGGTGAAAGCACCGGCGTTGGCCGTGGTCACATTATGCAGGGTCAAGGTGGAGCAAGTCGCTCCGGGGATAACTTTGCCGTTGAAGTACCATTGATAAGTCACGGGCAGGGCCGAAGCGATGCAGACGGTAAAGGTGACATCGGCTCCTTCGTTCACGGTTTGAGATTGCGGCCCATGGGTGATGACGGGCGGAGGCGTTTTGATGCAGATCGTATAGGTGCCGCTGGTGACGGGGCTCGAGCCGGCTGTATTGACGCCGATGGCGCGAAGCGTCGTGGTGGTCGAGATGGAGATGGCGCCGGTATACAAAGTGGAAGAAGTCGTGGGCGTGCTGCCGTTGGTCGTATAGTAAATATGGGCTGCGTTTGCGCTCGTGATACTGACCGACTGGGCTGCGCTGTAAGTGCCCGGAGCGGGCGCAAACACCGGAGCGGCCGGCGGAGTCGTGCCGCCTATCGTGTAGGTGCCGCTGGTAACCGAGCTTGACCCGGCTGCATTGACGCCAATGGCGCGAAGCGTGGTGGATGTCGAAATGGAGATTGGACCGGTGTACAAAGTCGAAGCGGCCGTGGGTGTAGTACCATCAGTCGTGAAATGGATGCTGGTCGCGCCAGCACTCGTGATGCTGACCGACTGGGCTGTGCTGTAAGTGCCGGGAGCCGGAGAAAAGACCGGAGCCGAAGGCGGTGGCAAGATGGTGTAGGTGCCGCTGGTGACCGGGCTCGAGCCGCTGGCATTGACGCCAATGGCGCGAAGCGTGGTGGATGTCGAAATGGAGATTGGACCGGTATACAAAGTGGAAGAAGTCGTGGGCGTGGTACCATTGGTCGTATAGTAGATGCTGGTTGCGTTCGCACTCGTGATGCTGACCGACTGGACTGTGGCGTAGCTACCGGGGGCCGGAGAAAATACCGGGGCAGAAGGTGGTGGCAGGATGGTGTAGGTGCCGCTGGTGACCGAGCTGGAACCGGCTGCATCGACGCCGATGGCACGAAGCGTCGTGGTCGTCGCAATGGAGACGGGACCGGTGTACAAGGTCGAAGCGGTCGTGGGCGTGGTGCCATCAATCGTGTAATGGATGCTGGCCGCGTTTGCACTCGTGATGCTGACCGATTGAGCGGTGGGGTAGGTGCCGGGAGTCGGAGAAAATACTGGAGCCGAAGGCGACAGAATCGTATAGGTGCCGCTGGTGATCGGGGTCGAGCTGGCCGCATCGACGCCGATGGCGCGAAGCGTGGTGGAGGTCGAAATGGAGATTGGACCCGTGTACAAGATCGAAGCGGTTGTGGGCGTGCTGCCGTCCAACGTATAGTAGATAAGGGTCGCGTTTGCACTCGTGATGCTGACCGATTGAGCGGTGGGGTAGGTGCCGGGAACCGAAGAAAATACCGGAGCCGAAGGTGACAGGATGGTGTAGGTACCGCTGGTGACCGGGCTCGATCCGGCTTTATCGACGCCGATGGCGCTAAGCGTGGTGGAAGTCGAAATAAAGACAGCACCTGTGTACAAGGTGGAAGCCGTCGTGGGCGTGCTGCCGTCCAACGTATAATAGACAAGGGTCGCGTTTGCACTTGTGATGCTGACTAACTGAGCCGTGCCGTAGCTGCCTGCAGCCGGAGCAAACACCGGGGCAGAAGGTGGCAGGATGGTGTAGGTGCGGCTGGTGACCGGGCTCGATCCGGCCACGTTGACGCCGATGGCGCTCAGCGTCGTGGTCGCCGCAATGGAAATTGAACCCGTATACAAAATCGAAGCGGTCGTGGGCGTGCTGCCATCGGTCGTATAGTAGATATTGTCCGCGCCCGCACTCGTGATGCTGACCGACTGAGCCGTGCTGTAGGTGCCGGCAGCCGGAGCAAACACCGGGGCGGACGGCGGCGGCGGCAGGAGGACCGTGAGGGTGACGGAGTTGCTCGTGGCCGAGCCTTCAAGATTGCTGACGACGACGGTGTAGCTGCCGGCATTGGCAAAACCCACATTAGCGAGGGTGAGTGTTGCGCTGGTTGCACCGGGGATATCGACCCCATTCAATTTCCATTGATAGGAAAACGGACCGGTTCCCGTCACCGTCACCGTAATGGTCGCCGTGTTTCCTGCGATCGCACTGCTGGTCGAAATGGCAAACACGGTTCCATTGCCACTGGCCCCACCATAGGCGGCCGTCCCATATAACCGTCCGTCGGTTCCCTGGATGAGGGCGGCTTGAGGAAAAGCGCCATCACTACCACCGGTAAAACTATAAAGCGTGCCAAAACCTGTGCCATCGGGGTTCAGCACAAACAAGATCCCATTGCCACTTATCCCACCACTTTGGGCCGCTCCGTACATTCGGCCATCGGCTTCCTGTATGAGGTTGCCGACAGGAGCGGAGCCGTCATTGCCATTGGTGAAACCGTAAAGCGTGGTAAAGCCCGTGCCATCCGGGTTCATCGCAAATATGGTCCCAGAATTGTTTATCGCACCTTCAATCGCTGTGCCGTATAACCGGCCATCCGTTCCCTGGATGAGAGCGGATGAGGGAAGGGCGCCATCATTGCCGTTGGTGAAAGTATAAAGCGTGGTAAAGCCTGTCCCGTCTGTATTGACGGCAAACACCGTGCCAAAGCCGTTTGCTCCGCCACTGATGGCGGTTCCGTATAACCGGCCGTCAGTTCCCTGCATGACGTTGGCCAAGGGACTTGAGCCGTCATTGCCGGCGGTGAAACTATAAAGCGTGGTGAAGCCGGTCCCATCGGGATTGACGGCAAACACGGTGCCAACGCTGTTCACCCCGCCATTCTGGGTCGTTCCGTATAACCGGCCGCCGGTTCCCTGGATGAGGCCGGCTTGGGCCGTGGTGCCATCAATGCCATTGCTGGGCTGGAAACTGTAAAGCGTGGTGAAGCCGGTGCCATCGAGGTTCATCGCAAACACGGTGCCAGCACCATAGGCTCCGCCACCGGCGGCCGTTCCGTACAACCGGCCGTCGATTCCTTGGATGAGGTTGCCGGCGGGACTGGCGCCATCGTTGCCATTGGTGAAACTGTGAAGCGTGGTGAAGCCGGTCCCGTCCGGGTTGACCGCAAACGCGGTGCCCCAGCTGCCTGCCCCGGCATTCACGGTTGTTCCATATAATCGGCCATCGGTTCCTTGCACGAGGCTGGCTTGGGAAAGGGAGCCATCGATGTCTCCATTAAAGCTGTGGAGCTGGGAAAACGACGCGATCAGCGGCTGCCCGGTGATCGTGGGAGGCGTGGCGAAGGCGGTCGAACTGAGGGCGTGAAATGCCAGGATGGCTAATGGCAAACGCAGCCACTTTGGAATGAATGATTTCATGTTGAGGCTGGATGGATCGATGCAGTTGGAAGTTAATGAGGAAAACAAGAAGCCGGGAATTTGTAGTTGGTTGTCCGTAGTTGGTAATCCGATACGCAGATTTTTATTCTGGTCTTGGCGATGGACGCCAATGAGCTGAAAGTTACTACTTATTGGATATGACGGTCAGCGTCTTGGCGTTCGAGTGATTGTCGCCGGGGGTTTCGGTTGTGGTCTGGACAGGCGATTTCTTTTTCCAAGGAGTCGTATAGGGGAAAACCTTCAGGGGCGCGGCTGTTGAGTGCAAGAAAATTGCTGGTCAAAATCATTGTCATGAACGGTTTCTAAAGAAAACCATTTGCAGAAATTACCGGGGCAGCTTTTCCGACCTTTCGGGCTTTGTCGGTGCCGAAACTTTCTCACGGATCGCACTCTTCTCCCCGCGGATTACGCGGATGATCGCGGATTCGGATCAGAGTTTTTCAGCAGCCTGTTGGTATCCGCGCCTATCCGCGTAATCAGCGGCAAAAACGGATTTATTTAACCACTGATGTACACTGATTGTCACTGATATCCCAAGCGTTAACCGCTAACCGCCGCTAATACGGATTTGAAACGCAAAGAACCGTTTTGTGTTACAACAATACATCCCGATCCGTGTTCATCCCGTGTCCTCCGAAGCCTTGGCGAAGGAGGAGCGCAATCCGCGGTAAAACCACCAACTACCCGCGCCCAGCGTTCCGCAAAATCAATATCGGACGGCAACGCGCACGGGCACCAGGCGTGGGGCGTTGGCCTTGAGGCGGAACCAGAAGAAAAGCCCGAGGGCGGTAGCAGTGAAAATGGCGCCGTAGGTCGCGGGTTCGGGCACGGGCGTGATCTCGTGATCGCTGGACAGCCACTTGGTGCTGTTGCCACTGAAGCCGGTGAAGACGATTTGGTTGGCGGGCGGGCTGCCTTGCGTACCGATGGTGCTGGTGCTATAAAAATAGTCCTGTTCGTCGGCCCAGTTGGTGACGGACAATGTGCCGGTGCTTCCGAAGGTGACACCACTTACAGTGAGAATGGAGTTGCCGGTGCTGTCGAAATCGATGGTGGAGGTGCCGGTGCCGTTGATGGTGAGGCTGCCGAAGCTATCGGTGGTGCCGTTGAGCTTGAGTGTACCGCCGGCAAGGATGATGTTGAGATTAGTGTCGGTAAAGCTGGCGTTGAACGTAAGGGTGGCACCTGCGCCGATAGTGAGCGTACTGCCGCTGGCGCTGGTCATCGTGCCGCCAATGGCGTTGCTGGCACCTGCGAGCGTGAGCGCCGCGGTGCCAAGGGTGAGCGCGCCGCTGTTGTTGAGGTTGGTGATGGTCTGGGCAAAATTATTCAGGTCGAGCGTGGCGCCGCTGGCAACCGTGACACCGCTGGATGTGTTGAGGATATTCGTGGCACCAGCGGTGAGGGTGCCAGCGTTGATCAAGGTGGCGCCGGTAAAGGAGTTGGCGCCGGAAAGCGTGAGATTGCCGCTGCCGGCTTTGGTGAGACCAAACCCGGTGCCGCTGATGGCCGAAGAAATGGTGAGATCGTTGCCGGCGGAGCCGGTGGACGGATTTACGGTAAAGGTGAGGGTGGCACCAAGCGCGAGCGTGCCGCCGGAGATAGTGGAGCCGAGGGTATTGTTGAGGCTGGCGTTGTTGTAAGTGACATTGCCACCCAGGGTGAGGGTGCCGGCGCCAATGGTAACGTTGTTGGTTGCATTCGCGGTGCCGCCGGTGTCGCCCAAAGTCAGGCTACCGATGGTTTGCGTATGACCATTGAGATTGTAATTGGAGGTTCCTCCTCCACCAACCGTGGTGTCATTGACGTCCAAATTGCCAGTGCCGATGTCTGCGTTGGCGCCCGCGGTGATGGTTCCGCCGTTAATGGTGGTGCCGCCGCTGTAGGTGTTGCCGGTGGCGCTGGAGAGCACGAGCGTTCCGGCCCCGGCCTTGGTCAGGCCGAACCCGGCGCCACTGATGACGGAAGAAACGGTGAGATCACTGCCGCCGGAGCTGGTAGAGCTGCCCACGGTGAAGGTGCGGGAGGCGCCGAGGGCGAGCGCGCCACTCCCGGAGATGGTGGAGCCGAGGGGATTATTGGTGGCGTCGTAGGTGACATTGCCGCCGAGGGTGAGAGTGCCGGCGCCAATGGTAACATTGTTGGTCGACGTCGCGGTGTCGCCAGCGCCGCCCAAAGTCAGGCTGCTGACGGTCTGGTTATGACCATTAAGATTGAAATTGGCGGTGCCGCCAGCCGTCGTGTCATTGACGACCAAGCTGCCGGTGCCGATGGCTGTATTGGCGCCCGCGGTGAGGGTGCCGGCGTTGATCGTGGTGCCGCCGTTGTAGGTGTTACCGGTGGCGCTGGAGAGCACGAGCGTGCCGGCGCCGGCCTTGGTCAGGCCGAAACCAACGCCGGAAATAATGCCACTTTCGGTGAGCGTACCGTTGGGGTCACTGACTGTAACCGTCGGTGTGGTCGTGAGTGCGACGTTGTTGGTGAAGGTGAGAGGGTTGGTGTTAGTACCATTGAAGGTGAAACTACCATTCCAAGTCTGGGCATTGTTAACGGTGACCAGACCGCCGCTGGTGTTGCCGATCGTGCCGCCGTCGATGGTGAAGGTGCCCGTGCCAAGCGCAGAGTTGTTGTTGATGTTGAGTGTGCCGGCGCTCAGGGTGGTGCCGCCGGTGAAAGTATTGGCGCCGGAGAGTGTGAGCGTCCCAGCGCCGGCTTTGGTGAAGGCGTTGCCGGCGCCATTACCAATAATGCCGCCGATCGTAAGATTATTGGCGTTGGCGGTAATCGTGAGATTGCTACCGAGCGTCACCGCGCCGGTGCTGAAGGTGAGATTGTTCGTGCCGGTAAAGGCGAAATTACCATTCCAATTTTGGGCGTTGGTGAGGGTGTGAGCATTGGGGGTGTCAGTGTTGTCGATCGTGCCGCCGGTGATAGTGAAAGCGCCCGTGCCAAGTGCAGAGTTGTTGTTGATGTTGAGCGTGCCGGCGCTCAGGGTGGTGCCGCCGGTGAAGGTATTGGTGCCGGAGAGTGTGAGCGTCCCAGCGCCGGCCTTGGTGAGACCAAACCCGGCTCCACCAATAATGCCGCCGACGGTGAGATCGCCACCGTTGGTGGTGACCGTGCGGGTGGCGCTGAGGGTAACGGCGCCGGTGCCAAGGTTGAGATCGTTGGTGCCGGTGAAGGCAAAATTGCCGCCCCAAGTTTGCGCGTTGTTATGGGCGGAGAGGGTGAGGGCGGCGCCACTGGTGTTGTCGATCGTGCCGCCGTTGATGATAAAGGTGCCGGTGCCAATTGCCGATGTGCTATTGATGTTGAGCGTACCGGCGCTCAAGGTAGTCGATCCTGTGTAGGTGTTGGCGTTGGAGAGCGTGGCCGAGCCCGTGCTGTTAACTATAATACTGCCGGCGCCGGCGCCACCGTTTTGGATAATGCCGTTGATACTGGTGGCGCCACTGCCAGCGAGGGTGAGTGTGCGCACGGTGGCGTTATTGGTGAGATTGACGGTGGCGGTGCTGGAAAATGTCAGGCTGGTCCCGTTGTTGGTGATCGTGCGATTGCCCCCTGATTGCGTGACCGCGCCGGAGAAGGTGATGTCCTGGATGGTGGTGCTGCCACCCAAGGTAACACTATTGCCAAGCACGGTGGTGCCGGTGGTGGACTTGAGCGTGGCGCCAGCAGCATTGATGTTGAGGGTGCCGGAGCCGAGCGCAGAATTATTATTGGCGATCAGCGTGCCCGAACTTAACGTAGTCGTTCCACCGTAGGTATTGGCCCCGGAGAGCGTGAGCGTGCCGGTGCCGGAATACGTAAGACCGCTCGTCGTGCTGGTGCCACCATTGGCAATGATGCCAGTGATGCTGGTGGCGTCGGCGCCCGAAACCGTGAGCGTGTTATTGGTAGCGCTGTTGGAAAGATTCACGGCGGCAAACGTGAGACCGCCGGTGCTTGTTTCAGTCCAAGTCTGGCTGGCATTGAGGGCAATGCTAGTGTTGAAGGTTTCATTTTGAACGGTTCCGTTGCTGATGCCGCCCGCTCCGACCGTGAGCGTATTAGTGCCGACGCCGGTGTTAAACGTGTAGGCGTTGGTGCCGCTGCCCGCGTGGCTAAAAGTGATACCGCTTGCTGCAGCCGCTCCATCGAGGGTGATGGTAGGAGTGGCGATGCTATCTTTGAAGCCGACAGCGTTTCCTCCAATCGTCGGTGTACCTCCGCTCCAATTTGTGCTGGTGTTCCAACTGCTGTTCGTCGCGCCACTCCAATTATCTGTGGCGGCCCACGAAGTTGTCGGCAAAATCAGCAAGAGCAACGCAGCCACCAAAACTCCCGTCGCCAATAATGAATTGTCCGAAGCGATCGACAAACGTCGAACACGGCTGGAATGGTTGGGACGCATGGGCGTTTTAGGCGAGCCCGAAGCAAGCAGGCTAACGCAACATGTCAATATCTGACTGGGGGTATTTACCTATTAAATTTATATAGTCATTAATGACAGTAAGTTAAGATATTTTATTTGAGTGCCAACAACCCGGCGAGACAGACATTAAATGGCGTGATTGTGTGCCCTCCCTATTACCGTGGAAGTGAAAGGGCAAAATACGGTGGAGATGGTCGTATTGGTGTGTGGGGATCCACACGTCGCCGATTCAGCCCATCGGGCTTTCCGGCAACACCGGGTTCACCTCACAACATGCTCCTAAACAAACGGCGGACGCCGTTTGAGCAGAAGGGCGAGATTTCTTCCGAATATCCGAAAAAACAGCCTCAGCCGCCAATTGCATCCAAAATGGCGGAGCCATTTTGATTTAGCAGCGTGTTGTCAATGTCCGACACGCTGCTAGCGTTCCACAAAATCAATACCGGGCCACAATGCGAACCGGCGCCGGGCGCGCGGTGTTTGCCTTGAGGCGGAACCAGAAGAAAAGCCCGAGGGCGGCCGCGGTGAAGATGGCGCCGTAGGTCGCGGGCTCGGGCACGGGCGTGATCTGGTGGCCGGAGCCGGGACCACTGGTATAGTTGAGCCACTTGGTGGCATCGCCGGCATAGGGCGCACCCCAAGAAATCTGGGAAAGGGCCGTTGTGCCGGGATTATTTGCCGAGTAAAAATATTCCTTGGCGTCGTTCCAGTTATCGACGGTGAGCGTTGCTCCAGCATCCAGGACCAAGCTGGTCGCACTGAGAATGGAAGAGGAAGAGCTGCCGCCAAAATCGATGACGGAGTTGCCGGTGATCTGGAGCGTGCCGACCGTGAGGTTGAAGCCGGCCAGGCTGAGGGTGGCGTTGGACAGATCGAGCGTGCCGCTGAAGGTCTGGTTGGCGCCAAGGGTGAGTTTGCCGGTGCTGTCGACGCCATTTACGGTAAGAATACTGCTGGTGTTGCCGGCGGAGAGAACGCTGCCGGTGCCAAGGGTGAGCACCTTGCCGGAATCGATCTGGAGCGTGCCGGTGCTGCCGGCGCCGACGGTGAGCGTGCGAGCCGTGCTCAGGCTGCCGGCGATTTCAAGCGTGCCGCCGTTGAAGGTGAGGTTGTTGGCGGCGCCACCGAGGTTGGTGTCGGCGGTGACTTTCACCTTGCCGGCATTGAGGTTGAGGCCACCGGTGAAGGTGTTGGCGCCGGAGAGCGTCTCCGTGCCGGTGCCGACCTTGGTCAGGCTGCCGCCACCGGAAATGACACCGGAGAAAGTGGGGGAGGTGTTGTCGTTACCGATGGTCAAAGCGCTCCCAGCGGTAGCCATGGTGACATTGCCTGCGCCCGCGATGGAGCCCACGGCAGAAGCAAAGCCGTTGAGGTCGAAGGTCGCCCCGGAGGCCACGGTAAGGGCGCTGGCGTTGCTCGTGGCATTGGTGGCGCCGACTTGCAGGAGACCCGCACTCACGGTCGTGGTGCCGGTGTAGGTGTTGGTGCCGGAGAGCTTGAGGGTGCCGGTGTCGCCGGTGCTATTGAGGCTGATGTTGCCGGCGCCGCTCAGGTTGCCGACGAGGGTAAAGACATAGCTGGTGGCCTGGTCGACGTTAGTGGTACCATTGATCGCCATGTTGCTGTTGAGGATGCTGCTGCCACCACCGTCGAGACGAATGGTATTGGTGCCGTTGAAAACCATATTCGTCGTCACGTCGCCGGCGTTGAGTTGCCAGAACTCGGCGGTCGTGCCGGTGTTGTAAGTGATGATGCCGGTGCCGTTCGCAGTGGTATCGCCGCCGTAGGTTTCGAGGCCAAGCTCGCCCCCGTTGACGATGATGTTGCCATTGCCCGTTATGGCGGCACCAACAACCATGAAGGCGCCGGTGCCGGTTTTGGTGAGCGTGTTGGTGCCAAGGCTGAGAGTGGCCCCAGCGCCTGCGTTGCGCACATCGAACCGTCCGGGGCCGCCAACCGTTGCGTTGCCAGTGAGGGCGATGTTTTGAAAGGCGTTAATCTGGTCGAGGCTGGAGCTGTTGATGATCGCGCCGTTGCCGCCGACGCCGGTGCCAGAGATATTAAATTGTTTTTGGCCGAAGTTGACATCGCTCGCCGTGGAATCACCTCCGATGTCGAGTGTGCCGCCGCCGGAAATATTGACCGCGCCACCAGTCAGGGAACCGAGCGAGGCGTTATTCGTGGTTTGCAGCGTGCCGCTGGTGATGGCGGTGGCGCCGGTGTAGGTGTTGGTGCCGGAAAGCGTGAGGGTGGAAGTCGAGCTGGTATCCTTGGTGAGCGCGCCCGTGCCGCTGATAATGCCGGACAGGGTCTGGGCGGCGCTGCTGCTGTATTGCAGCGTGCCGCTGTTGGCGATCGCGCCGGCATAGGAACCTGAGCCGAGGCTGCCGCTACCACTGACCTGCAGCGTGCCGGCGTTGATGGTGGTGGCGCCGGTGAAGCTGTTGACGCCGGAAAGAGCCCAAGTGCCGGCGCCGGATTTGACGAGGGAAGTTGCGCCGGTGTTGTCGCCGATGACCGCGGCGATAGTGTTGGCGTTGGTGTTGGTGCCAGTAAGCGTAAGCGTGCGCGTGCCGGTCTGACTATTGAATCCCATGCTGCCGGTATTGCTAAAGTTGAGCGCGCCTGAGCCGGAGGAATCGATCGTGCCTCCGCTGGTGCCGACGGAGAAGAGTCGGTCAGTGGTCACGGCTGCGCCGGTGTACTGGAGCGTGCCACCGTTAAGGACAAGGTTGGTGGCAGTGTTTGTCGACTGGCCGAGATTGCTGGCGGTTCCGCCGTTGGCGAGCGAACTCACGGAGAGTGTGCCGGCGCTGATGGTGTTAGCGCCGGTGTAGGTGTTGGCGCCGGAGAAAGTGAGGATGCCGCTGCCTTGTTTGGTCACCCCGTAAGTGCCGGTGATCACGGAGCTGACCGTGAGATCGCTCGTAAGGGTGGCATCATGGGCGACGGTAAAGGTGGTTGCTCCACTGAGGTTAAGTTGTGCCCCGGAGATCAACGATGTTTCATGGGCGCTGTTGGTGTTCGACGTGATCGAGGTCGAGGGAGTGATGCCGGTGCCGCCTAACATGGTTATCTGCCCGCCGTTGAGCGTAAGGGATCCAGTGGTTGAGCTTTGATTAACAGTAAGTACTCCATCCGAGTTGATCGTAACCGCCGAGTTCGCCGATAAATCGTTGACGGAACTGTCAAGAATTACATCGACGCTGCCATTGGCGTTGAGCCCGGTGCCAATGGTCAGCGAGCCCAGGATTCCAGCTTGGCTTCCGCTGTATGGCCCTGTATTCACATCCAGAATGCCCGAATTGACGGTAGTGGATCCCGTATAATTGTCATAGTAGCCATTGAATGTGAGCCTACCCGTTCCGTTCTTAATCAAGTTCCCAGTGTCCCCCGATACGCCGACGTTCGCATCCAGGCTTATATCGCCGGGGCCGTCGAAGGTGACGGTGTTGCTTCCGATCGCGAAGGTGCTCGCGAAGGAAGAATTGCCGACAAACAATGCTGTTCCTGCGGCGGAGTTGTAAATGGTGGCATTTGCATCGAGCGTTGTATTGCTGCCCCATTGATTGGTTCCGCTGAGGCTTTGTAATGCCCCTCCCGACCCTGACGACCCGGTCCCGCTGAGATGAAGGGTTCCGCTATTGGTCGTGGTGATATTGTTTGACATCTGGAGGGTCGCCCCGCTGGCGACGGTGGTATTTCCTGAGCCGCTGCCCAATGCGCCACTGTTTTGGATACTGAGGGTGCCCGCGTTGATCGCGGTGGCGCCGGTGTAGGTGTTGGCGTTGGAGAGCGTGAGGGTGGAAGTCGAACTGGTATCCTTGGTCAAGCCGCCCGTGCCGCTGATGATGCCGGACAGAGTCTGGTTAGCGCTGCTGCTGTATTTCAGCGTGCCGTTGTCGGTGATCGCGCCGGCATAGGAACCCACGCCAGCGCTGTTGCCGAGGTCGCCGCTGCCGCCGACTTGGAGGGTGCCGGCGCTGATGGTGGTGGCGCCGCCGTAAGTGTTGAGGCCTGTAAGGTCGAGGGTGGAAGTCGAGCTGGTATCCTTGGTGAGCGCGCCCGTGCCGCTGATCACGCCGGACAAGGTCTGGGCGGCGCTGCTGCTGTATTGCAGCGTGCCGGAGTTGGCAATCGCGCCGGCATAGGAACCGGAGCCGAGGCTGCCGCTGCCGCCAACCTGGAGGGTGCCGGAGCTGATGGTGGTGGCGCCGCCGTAAGTGTTGACCCCGGTAAGGTCGAGGGTGTTGCTGCCGGAATAAGTAAGACCGCTCGTGGTGCTGGTGCCGCCATTGGCAATGATGCCTGTGATACTCGTAGCATTGCCGCCATTGACCGTGAGCGTGTTATTGGCCGCGCTGTTGGAAAGATTCACGGCGGCAAACGAGAGATTGCCGGAAGTCGCGCTCCAAGTCTGACTGGCCGTGAGGGTGAGGGCAATGCTGACTGTTTCCAGGTTGGTGCTGCTGTTGGTGACGCCGGAAGCGATCGTCAAAGCATTTCCGCTGAGCACGAAAGCTCCCGCGCTGGAGTTAAAGGTGAGACTGCCGATGCCCGTGAGAGTATTGTTGGTGTTAGCCAGGCGCGTTGTGCCACCGAAGATAAGGTTGTTGCCATTGGCGGTTGCGGTGCCGCCCCAGTTGGCGGCAGTGCTCCAATTAACGGTGCCCCCCGCACCATTCCAAGTGGAGGTGGTCGCCTGAAGCCTTGAACCAAAAAGCAGCGCGACCACCAAAACACCCTTCGCCAATACGGAATTGGCCGAAGCGATCGGAGATCGTTGGACTTGGCTGGAGTGACTAAAATGCATGGCGTTCTGGGACTAGGCCGATGCAATCCCAAATGGCGCATTTTGTCAACGATTGACTAGGGTGTTATACCTATTTTTTGGGTAATATTGCTAAATTTTTATAAAATAATGCCTATTTTTACCACAAAATCTCCCTATTTTTACTATAAAACCCACCTATTATTTTACAAATCGACCGAATCCAGATTTAAATTTCACCTGTTTTTACACGCCGAGAGAGGTCTTATAAATGCGCGGCACGCGTTTTGTCACCGAGCACAGCGTTTCCCACGGGATCGTGTCTGCCCATCGGCTGAATTCGGTCAGAAAAATTTCCGCGCCTGGCTGCCGGCCCACGAGCACCACTTCGTCGCCGCTTTCCACGCCGGACACGTCGGTGACATCGACGACGGTCTGGTCCATGGTCACACGCCCGAGCACGGGACAGCGCCGGCCGCGCACGAGCACTTGGGCGCGGTTGCTCGCGGCGCGCGGCAGGCCGTCGCCATAGCCGGCGGTGAGCACGGCCACGCGCGAGTCGCGCTGCAGCGTGTGGGTGCGGCCGTAGCTGATGCCCGTGCCGCCCGGCAGGTCCTTCACGATGCCGACGCGGGTGTGGAAACTGAAAACCGGCTCGGTGTGCACCTGCGCGAGCAGGGAGTTCGGATGCGGCAGCACGCCGAATTGCAGCAGGCCGACGCGCACGGCGTTGAACGGGCTTCCGCCCGGCAGTGTCTCGATGCCCGCGCTGTTGTCGGCATGGATAAAGAGGTCTTTGAGCGGCAGCCCTTCGCAGCGTTGCAGCACGGCGAGAAAGCGCCGCCGTTGCTCGCTGGTAAACGCGGGATCGTCGTCCGGGCTGGCAAAATGCGTGAACACGCCGGCGAGTCGCACGTGGCTGGCGCCGCGGATTTTCAAATACAATTCCGACGCGCGTTCGTGCCATACGCCGAGGCGGCCCATGCCCGTGTCGATTTTCAAGTGCACGGAAACCGGTTTGCCGGCGGCGCGACCCACCGCGTCGAAACGCGCGACCTCATCCTCGGTCGAGACCGTCGCCGCGAGGTCGAGCTCGGCGAGGTAGCGGTCTTCCTCCGGCAGCAACGGGCTTAGCAGCAAAATCGGCCAGCCCGGCCCCAGTTCGCGGATGGCCTCGGCCTCGGACACGTTGGCCACGGCGAACAGATCCGCGCCCGCGTGCATGAGCCGCGCCACGGTCTGCGGCAGGCCGTGGCCATAGGCGTCGGCCTTCACCACCGCGACGTAGCGCATGTGCGGCGGCAGCGAGGCACGGATGAGCCGGAGATTTCGCTCGAGCGCGGCGAGGTCGATCTCGGCCCAGCAACGCAGCGGCAGGCGGGAAGAGGGGAAAGTCATTATAAATTACAGATTACAAATTACAGATGACCTGCTTTGGATTGTTGCAGCTGTATCTAATCTGCAATCTGTAATTTGAAATCTGTAATTTCATGGCGCGGATGCGCCATGAATGCGCGGCGTCCAGGTTTGGTAACTCGGGTCTTCGTGCAAAAATGCGTCGGGCGCCTCGGTCGCGCGAAACAAATCCGTATCGGCCATGCGCGGCAAAAGCGCGGCGAGGTCGTAGCTGGTCGCCTTGGTTTCGGCCGGCTTGGTCGCCCACGTGCGAAAATGCTCCGGCATGAACAAGGAGCCGGTCAGCGCAGCCGCGTTTACACGTTGCAATGGCCCGGTCACGCCTGAGTGCACCTCGACGCAGTGCCACATGTCGCGCCGCGCATCGGCGATGACCGAAAAATTTTTCGCGGGGCTGCGCCGGGCGAGGTCGTGCGCGACGAGCTCGAGGCTGCGAAACGCGAACATGGGCCGCGGCGCGAGCGCAGTCCAGGTGCGCAGCGCCATCGCCGCGGTGCGGATGCCGAGGATCGAGCCGGGCCCCTCGCAAAAGGCGAACCCGCGCACCGACGCGAGATCGACGCCGAGCGATTCGATGCCGCGAAACAGCGCCACGCCGGCCTCCTCGTCCGCCACGGCCCAGCGCGCCGCGCCCTGCGCATCGAAGAGCGCGACCTGCACGCGGGTCGAAGCGGCGTCGAGGAGCAGAAGCGGCGTGTGCGCGGCGAGGATTTCGTGAAGGGAGGACATGTTGTTTCTGACTCTAACTTTTTAACCGCTAATGAACGCTAATCGACGCTAATAACCAAAACCGAGAATTTTTTTTTAACCACTGATGAACACTTATGATCACTTATAATTCGGATCGGAGTTTTAACACGAAGGTCGCGAAGAGCGCGGAGGGAAAGAGGCTGCTGGAAAACTGTGCTGCTGGCGCAGCACACGGCCAAGGGCCGTGTAGGCCGTCGGGTTGCGATCAGAAAGCGCTGCGGCAGCATTTTCTGATCGCAACGACGGCCCACAGTTGTTTTCCGTAGCCTGCTCATATCGGCATCGATCCGTGATCAGTGCACATAAGTGTTCATCAGTGGTTCAAGGCCTGTCTTCTGAAATTATCGCCAATTAGCGGTTTCTTAAACGAATCGGGCATTGACCGCACGCGGCGGGACACCGTATTTTTTCCAACCCTTTCAACGTATCCGTCGTGAACATCGAACTCAAAGACCTCTCCGAAACCCGCAAGAACCTCGTCGTCTCGCTCGATCAGAGCGAAGTCGAGGGCGAATACCAGGCCGTCGTCGGCGAATTTGCCAGGCAGGCGCGCCTGCCCGGCTTCCGTCCCGGCAAGGCGCCGGCGGCGATGATCCTGAAAAAGTACGCCAAGGAGATCACCGACGAATTCAAAAGCAAAATCGTCAACAAGGCCTATCGCGGCGGCCTCGAGCAGGCGAAGCTCGACATCATTTCGATCATCAACGTCGAACAGGGCACGATTGAGCCGAATCTTTCTTCGGCCATCACGTTCACGCTCGACGTGCGGCCGGCGATCACGCTGCCGGACTACGCCGGCCTGCCGACGGAAGTCCAATCGGTCGAGCCGACCGAGGCCGAGGTGGACACCGTGATCACGGGGCTGCGCACCGAGCGGGCCGATTTCAAGGTGGCCGCCCGCGCCGCGCAAAAGGGCGATTACGTGAAGCTCGCCTACGAAGGCCGCGTGGACGGCAAGCCGATCCTTGAACTCGCGCCCGACAAGCAGATTTACGGCAAAGTCCCGCAGACATGGGAAGAAGTCGAAGGGCAGGAGGGTGTCATCCCGGGCCTCGGCGCGCAGCTTACAGGCGTGACGGCCGGCGACAAAAAAGACGTGACCGTGACTTTCCCCGCGGAGTTTTCGCCCGTGGCGGCGCTCGCGGGCAAGAGCGCGGTTTACGCCGTGGAGATCCAGGAAGTGCGCGAGCGCGTGTTGCCGGAGCTCGACGCGGAGTTTTTCAAGACGCAGCAGGTGGACAGTCTGGAGGCCCTGCGCACGAAGATCCGCGAGGATCTCAAGCTGCGCAAAGGTTACGAGAACCGCTCCGCCCAGCGCCGCCAGGTCAGCGATGCGCTCGCGGCCCGTGCTAATTTCACCGTGCCGGAGAGCCTGGTCGAAGGCGAAACGCAGAACATGCTGCGGCAGTTCATCGGCGAAAACCTGCGCCGTGGCGTGCCGCAGGAGTCGTTTGAGAAGGACAAGAAGCAGCTTTACGAAGGCGCCCACCAGGCCGCCACGGCGCGCGTGAAGGTGCAGATGCTGCTCGCCAAGATCGCCGAGCAGGAAAAAATCACCGTCACGGAAAAGGATATCGACGACTACATCTATCGCGAAGCCGCGCGTTCCCGTCAGAGCCCGGAGAAGCTGATCAAGAGTTTCACCAAGGATCGCGACCAGCTCCGCGCCGTGCAGCAATCCATCATTTTCGACAAGGCCCTTGATTTCATCGTTTCCAAGGCTACGGTAAGGACTGTCCAATCGAAGCCTGAAAAAACACCGTGAGCTACTACGTCCCCAATCCCACCGTCTATGACAACAATGGCCGTGAAACGCGGCCGATGGACGTGTACTCGCGGCTGCTGAAGGATCGCATTGTTTTCCTCGGCACGCCGATCGACGACATGGTGGCCAACCTGGTCATCGCGCAGATGCTCTACCTGCAGATGGAAGAGCCGAAAAAGGACATCCATCTCTACATCAACTCGCCCGGCGGCATTGTGACCGGGGGCATGGCCATTTACGACACGATGAATTTCCTGCAATGCGATGTCGTCACTTACTGCATCGGCATGGCCGCGAGCATGAGCACGGTGCTCCTGGCCGCGGGCACGAAGGGCAAGCGTTTTGCGTTGCCGAACAGCCGCGTGATGATCCACCAGCCATCGGGTGGCGCGGGCGGGCAGGCGACGGACATCGCCATCGCGGCCAAGGAAATTCTCCGCTGGCGCCGCACGATCAACGAAATCATTTCCAAGCATACCGGCAAGACTCCCGCGCAAGTCGAGAAAGACTCCGACCGCGATTACTACATGAGCGCGTCCGAGGCCAAGGAGTATGGCATCGTTGACCACGTGGTTGCCTCCACCCGCGAAGCGCAGTCGCTTGCGGTGCAAAGCGCAGCGTAGCAGCGTGTCGGACTTTGACCACACGCTGCTAAATCAAAATGGCTCCGCCATTTTGAAACTGACTGGCAGCAGCGGACTTTTTTCTGGTTTTCTCCCGGGCGCTGATCAAAATATTGTTCATCGCTCCGATAAAATCATTGATCTGTCGCCCAAATGGCGGAGCCATTTGTTTAGAGCCCGTGGGCAAAGCCCGACGGGCTCCTAGCCGCTGCGTTTTGAGTCGATTTTCCCGCAAATCGGTCCCAAGCTGATCGATCATGGCCAAGTCCTCCCGCATGACTCTTTGCTCCTTCTGCGGCAAATCGCAGGCGGAGGTGCGCAAGATCATTGCCGGGCCGGGCGTTTATATCTGCGACTCCTGCGTCAACGTCTGCAAGACGATCATCGACCGCGAGGCCAAGCAGCCCGCCGTTGATGCGAAACCGGGTTTCCGGCTCATCAAGCCGTCCGAAATCAAACGCGTGCTCGACGATTTCGTCATCGGCCAGGACCATGCGAAGAAAGTTCTCTCGGTCGCGGTCTACAATCACTACAAGCGGCTGATGTTTGATTCCGGCCAGTCGACGACCAAGGATTCCACGGCGCTTTCTCCGGAGTTCAACGACATCGAGGTCGAGAAAAGCAACGTCCTCCTCGTCGGCCCCACTGGTTCCGGCAAGACGCTGCTCGCGCGCACGCTCGCCAAGACGCTCGACGTGCCTTTCGCCATTTCCGACGCCACCACGCTGACCGAGGCCGGCTACGTGGGCGAGGACGTCGAAAACGTCGTCCTCCGCCTCCTGCAGGCCGCCAACTACGACGTGAAGAAGGCCGAGTGCGGCATCGTTTACATCGACGAAATCGACAAGATCCGCCGCACGACCGAAAATGTTTCCATCACGCGCGACGTTTCGGGCGAAGGCGTGCAGCAGGCGCTCCTGAAAATTCTCGAAGGCACGGTGTGCAACGTCCCGCCCCAGGGCGGCCGCAAGCACCCGAACCAGGAATACATCCAGGTTAACACGCAAAACATCCTCTTCATCTGCGGCGGCGCGTTTGTCGGCCTGGATAACATCATCAAGAAACGCCTCGGCCAGCGCTCGCTCGGTTTTCACATCAACGCGGCCGATCACGAACTCCGGTCCGAGGAAGTGATGAAAAAAATCGCGCCGGAGGATCTCCTGCGCTTCGGCATGATTCCCGAGTTCATCGGCCGCCTGCCCATCGTCTCCGTGCTCGACCAGCTGACCGTCGCCGACCTCGAAAAAATCCTCCTGAAGACGAAAAACGCGATGGTGAAGCAATACGCCAAGCTTTTCGCGATGGACGGGGTGCGGCTCAAGCTGACATCCGATGCGGTGCGCGCCATCGCGCAGAAAGCCATCGATTTGAAAACCGGCGCGCGCGCGCTGCGCGCGATCATGGAAGGCCTCATGCTCGAGGTCATGTATGACCTGCCGCAACGCGACGACGTGAGCGAGGTCGTGATCGACGCCGGCGTGGTCGCGGGCCGCCGCCGTCCCATCCTGCGCCGCATCAGCAAAACCGAGCCGAAGCAGGACGCGGCCTGAGTGGTCGATCGGTAAGGAGTCGGATTAAGCGCAAAGACGCCAAGGCGCGAAGCGGACGTCTTGAAAAAAATGAACGTGAAAGATAAAGTCGCCGCCATTTTTCGTGAGCTTGCCGGCGAAAAGAGTGAACGATTAGACGGCGGGCGCTGTCTTGCCGATGTGAATTCTCGAATTACGGCAGCACTCGCAAGCGGCTCAAAAGAGGAATCGATGATTCTGCATCACGACCAAATCGGTTTTCACCTTATCGATTGGCAGGCTGAGGCCGCGTTTCTCGTCGCCTTATCGCTCTATCCCGAGCGATTTACCGACGAAGAGATCCAGGATGGAGTCGAAGCATTCTTGATTCATGCGCCTTCACATGTAGTCGAGGCAGCAAGATTGGCCGGGATTGCTTGCGATACGTTTTCTCCGGAAGAA
>Ga0207062_1070_pt2 | contig 19535 bp, 16 predicted proteins | sample Alteio_BWMinCont_28_FD_153266 | JGI IMG/M metagenome (GOLD analysis project Ga0207062, IMG submission 153266) | Enriched cells from forest soil in Barre Woods Harvard Forest LTER site, Petersham, Massachusetts, United States -... | ecosystem: Environmental > Terrestrial > Soil > Temperate forest >... | reverse complement strand
TGAAATCGAGCGCCTAAGGGTGTTTGCAATAAGAAATGGTTGAGCTCTGAGAGCAAAAATAATGCGCAGGTAAGAGCAAAAAAATACCAATTACCGCTTTCGAGCACAAAAGCAATTAAAAAAGGAGCCATTGCCCAGAAAATATCTCGACTAATGACAGAGAACAACAGGGTTGTAACTAATCTTTTTTGGTTTGCGATAATACGCCACCAAGGTTTAGTGAAATCAATTACCATCAATTGTATGGGGTGTTTCATAAGGGTACCTGTTCAAAGCGTGTAATAATAGTTTTTTTCTTCGATTTGATACTATTAATAATAGTATAATTTCTAAAAACCTTCAAAGCCTTTATTTTCCGCCTTCCCTGCCTGCCAGTCAAAGGGTTTAAGCGAAGGCTGGCCTTCTGCTTTTCCCCTATAGCCCACTATTTTTCAATAAAATTCTTGTTTTTTGAGTCTGGAAGCTGATAATATTAGTATTAGAAATATTATCAATAAATAATAAGGAGTTACTATGAATATTAAAAAATACGTATTTTTTCTGTTAGTCGGTATTTGTACTGGTGGATTAATTAATGCAGATTACGATTCTCTCTGTACGACAGAGCAAGACTGCACAAATTTAAAAAATAAGGATTGCCAATGCTATTGCTCGGAAAAATGCGGTCCACGAGAAAAAGAAAATAATCGAGAAAAAGAAAATAATGATGAACTAATCTGGGATGGTAAACGTTGCTGGTGTCAGCCATGGGATAAAGATAACTATAAAGGGACAATGGATAAAAAAAATCATAAGAAGAAAAGATGTGACATAAAAGATCGAGAAGAAAATGAAGAAAATGAAGAATAATATATTTTTATTCTATCTTTTGCTGTGCGTATCCTCTGGAGCAATTGCTATTCATAATGATGGAGAGGATGGGCCACCGTGCGGGACTTATATGCAATGTGAAAATCCTGAGTCAAATTGTCAATGTTATTGCTCGCTCTGTGGCAGTTTTAGAAATAAAAATGCAACTGATAGCCCAGTTTATTATCAAGGAAAATGTTTTTGTAGACAAAAAAGAGATGTAGTTCATTGTGATACTGATTAAACAAAGGAGTGCTTATGATATCGAAAAAATCACTATTTATAGTACTATTGAGCGTTTGCTCAATGGGTTTAATTGAAGCAAAAGGCGCTAAAAGTGAAAAAGCAAAGTGTTTAAGTAAGCAAACAGAATGTGCTTGCACATGCAGTTGTGGGGAGAGAAGTCCTCAAAGTACAGATAAGCCAGCTTGGAGTGAAGAAGGAATAGATGGTTATCATTGTTTTTGCGGTGCTGAACATAGGGACAACTTTAAAGATGATTGTGTTAAAAAAAAGAATAATTCCTAATTTTAAATAATAATCAAAATGCCAATCAACGTGATTGGCATTTTGATTTCAGATGATCGTTTTAACCATTCAGTTCTTTTGCTTTTTCAAGCAATTGTTCAATACTCAAGCCAAATTCTTGTTTGCCATCAAAATTGCGCAAGGTCACCGTATTTTGTTCCACTTCTTTTTTACCAAGCACCACCATCCAAGGAATTTTTTCCAATTGGGCGGTTTTTATTTTGGCAGAAATTTGATCCGATGACATATCCATTTCAGCGCGAAGGCCCGCTTTTTTGAGCTGTTTTAAAATGGACAGGGCATAGTCTTTTTGATCATCAGTAATAGTGAGTACGCGTACTTGCACCGGCGCAATCCAAAAGGGCAGTAATCCCTTATGATGCTCAAGCATGATGGCAAAAAAGCGTTCTCTAGAGCCATAAATTGCGCGATGAATCATAACCGGGCGTTCTTTGGTGCCTTGTGAGGTGACATAGGTTAAATCGAAATTTTCCGGCTGGGTAAAATCAACTTGAACGGTGCCGCATTGCCAAGAGCGTTTCATAGAATCTAAAATTTGAAATTCAATTTTCGGGCCATAAAATGCGCCATCGCCTTCAGCAATCTCATACGGAATATTGCTCGTATTTAATGCATTTTTGAGCGCTTGCGTTGCGGTATTCCATTGTTCTACAGTGCCCATAGATTTTTCAGGGCGCGTAGCCAGAGCAACTTTAATATCGTCAAAGCCAAACTTTTTATAAACGGTATAGCACATCTCAATCATCTTGAGCACTTCTTCTTCTATTTGCTGCGGGGTACAATAGACATGCGCATCATCTTGTGTAAAAGCGCGCACGCGCATGAGTCCATGCAAGACTCCTGAAAGTTCATGGCGATGATCGAGCCCAAATTCAGCTAAACGCATTGGCAGTTCGCGGTAGGAATGTGGGCGCTCTTTATATACTAAAATTGAGCCAGGGCAATTCATTGGTTTAATCGCAAAAGTGCGTTCATCGATAATGCTCGTATACATATTATCTTTATAATATGCCCAATGGCCTGACTTATGCCATAATTGCTCATCAAGCATGATAGGAGTTGAAATTTCTTGATAATCAGCTTCATCGAGTAATCTGCGCATATATGCCGTCATTACATTAATAATAGCTTGGCCTTTTGGATGAAAAAAGGGAAATCCTGGACCTTCTTCATGAAAAGAAAAAAGATCTAATTGTTTGCCAAGCTTTCTGTGATCATATTTTGCAGCTTCTTCTTTTAATCGCTCATATTCTTCTAATTCTTGCGCGGTAAAAAATGCAGTTCCTGTGATTCTTTGGAGTGCCTGATTTTTTCTATCAGCGCGCCAATAGGATCCCGCTAAAGCGAGTAATTTAAAGTTTTTGAGTTCACCAGTTGAAGCCACATGATCGCCGCGGCATAAATCATAAAAGTCGCCTTGCTCTGCAAAGCCAACGGTGTCGCCCGGAATTCCATCAATTAATTCAAGCTTAAAGGGATTATCTTTATAAATTTCGCGCGCTTCATCTTTTGAGATTTGGCGGTGTGTGATCGGATAATTTTTTTCGGCCAGTTCTTTCATACGTTCAGCAATAATCGATAAATCTTCTTCTTTGAAGTTGCGTTCAGGCAAACTATCATAAAAAAAGCCTTCATCCGTTGCAGGTCCGATAGTTAACTTGGTTTTTGGCCACAATTGCATGACTGCTTGGGCAAGTAAGTGAGCCGCTGAGTGTCTGAGTATTTTTAACGCTTCATTATTTTTTTGTTTTTTCATAATATTTTTTCCTTAAATTTTTTGAACATTATTTTTTGGTTTTAATATGGGTAATTTATCTAATATCATTGCAAATGCGCCATTGCCCAAAACATTAGCACAGGTAATGACCGGATCAAAAAGTATATATAACGCAGTAATTAATGATAACATTTCTGGCGTAAAGCTTAAATGATCTTTGAGTATGGGGAGCATCACCAATATGCCGCCACTTGGAATTGCGGCCACTGAAAACTTAGCCAGCACAAAATATACTGCAAAATAAAGGTAGCCGATTTCTGATGGCTGGGCAAACCCAAAGTTTTTAAGCACCGCGTAGGCAAAAATAGGAATTGCAAAGCAATCGCCAATCAGATGAATATTGACGGTGGCTGGAATAACTGAGCGTGCTAAATCTTTATTTTCGCAATTTTTTTCTGCTCCAATGATGGTGAGCGGCATGGCGGCAGCAGAAGACATGGTGCTAAACCCCGCAATAGCCGCAGGAAGCATATTTTTAATACTTTGAATAACTTTATTTAATCTTCCTGAGTTGGCGATTACATATAATAAGCTGACATAGCTAAATTGTGCGATCGCAATAATCACAAAAATAACTGCATAATCTTTTATGATGGTGGTCATCACGCCATCATATTGCATTTTGACCACAAATCCGGCGACAAAAAAGGGAATAATATACGTAATCCACTGTAAAAGTCGCGTAACGATTGGTTCAAGGGCATTGGCAATTTTGTTAGCAATGTCATGTCTGATTAATGAAGTTATGATGCCGAGCAATAATCCTAAAAACATCGCCTTATCGTTGGCAATTAACGTGGGTAATTTGAGTTCCCAGTAAGGAACCAATTCCTGTATCCCTTTTGGCAACACGAGAGATAAATCAAAATTATAGACCAGTTTACCAACGAAATGACTTACATAAGTGGATATATAGTTGGAAATAATGACTGCACCAAAAATAATGCAGATAACGCGCGTGGCATTGTGCGCTAATTTAACCGCAGCTTTAAAGAGTAGCGTGAAAATAATAAGGGGTAATAAAAAAATTATTATCGATTTAATCGATAAACTTATGGCGTACAAAATTGATTTTGCAGTCAATGGAATCAAAGGATTGAGAAAAAAGAGGGCTGCAATTATTGCCACTAAAATTAACGGCATACTTATCATGATAAGGCCTTTTGAAAATTAATGTGTACTGATTATTTTTAACAAAAAAATGGTGAAATAAAAAAGATTACCGGCTTGTGCCGGTTGTAGTGCATGAGGTTTTCGCAATGATAGTGCGTTGTTTTTTTTGCTGTATGATAGAAAATGTATTTATTCCTAATTGATCGGCAGGAATGTTCATAAAACCTCAAGCGTGAGTTGATTTAAAAATTATCAATCTGAATTTATCATACAGCTTGGTATTTTATTTGTCAATTTCATTGTCTAAAATTATATCAATATAACGGAACAAAATTAAATTAACACTTTTATTGAATAACGCAGCAGCCAGAGTTTACGACTGGTGCTGGCTTTTGTTGTACAGAATTATCCTTGAGTTTTTCGGTATCTTTTAATTTTTTTGCTTCGAGCTCTTCTTGTGCTTTTTTCTTTTTTTCTTCTTCCTGCGCTTTATGAGCTGTTTGATATATTTGTTCTTCTAAACTATTCATGTATGTTTCAGTTCCATTAACTCCATTATTACGCAATCTCAGCTGAATTATTTTACGTGTGAGCATTTCGTCATAAGTTTTTTTCTGTTTTTCTGCTTTGTGTGCAATGAACGAAATTCTTGGAGAATTTTCTATAATAATTGGAGAAGTTAATCCATTAAGAGTTTTTTTTATGATTTTGTCTAGTCGTTTGCTGTCTGCTTTTTGCTGAAGTTCTTTACAGAATATTTGTGCTTGCTCTTGAGCATCTGGTTTTGTATAGAGGTGACAAAACTCCTGGGTAATAACTTGATACGCCATTGTTTGATAATCTATACTCTCTTCGCTTGCCTTTTTTGCTATATATTCATTTGGTGTTAGAAAATAGTTAAGACGATCAACTCCCAACATACATATTGCATATTCCTCGCCGGTAAAATCATTTGGGTTAATTGCAGAAGCAGTGGAGTGCAGTCTAAAATGCCTTAAGGGCTTCGGCGCAGGTTGTTCTGATGTACTGTCCTCTGTCGGTTGACCTGGCAATATTTGTTGTTCTTGGCCGTTGTTTGAAGTGGGCTTTAATACAGCGTTGCTCTGATTTAATTGCTTTACCGGTTCAATTGCAATTATTTCATATTTCGTTTTAAAATCTTTTTGGGTTTGTTTTTCGCTTGCTAAGGCATAATTCATAACCAATAGACTGAACATTAATAGTTGCTTTATCATGATATTTTCCATTTAAAAGTAAAAATTGTTAATCTGCAGTTATTTCTTACTGAGTATAATATATTTTTCATAATACCTAATTTTACTCAATTGTCAACCGTATAATTTCATATAGAAATGTTTCAGTGTGATTAGGGGTAATTTTGGTCATTAATACTGAAATTTATGCAATTTTTTTTTGAGGTTTTTTTTTACATAATCAGAGAGACTTTCTTGGGATTCATAAAATAATAATGATGTTTAATGTGCTTTGGATAGTAAGAAATTATGCAATATCTTTTTGTTTCTTTTTTTAAAAAATAAAAATATGTATGCTATGCCCAAAGGAGTAAAAAGTAAAAATCAGCATGTGCGCGTAAGCGCACACCGATTAATATGGAAGACCGTAGGGTTTTGCCGGAGGATCTTCCGTAAAATGACATCACCCTAAAAAAAGAGGAATATCACTTCATGGCACAAAAAAAAATATACGTTTTAGATACTAATGTATTATTGCACGATCCCACGGCACTTTTTAGTTTTGAGGATTCATACGTTGGGATTCCCGCAATAGTTTTAGAAGAACTCGATAAATTTAAGAAAGAAGGTACTGATAGAGGTCGAAATTGCAGAGAAGTGATACGTCATTTAGATGAATTGCGTACCCGTGGATCATTAAAAGATGGGGTAAAATTAGATAATGGCGGCACGCTCATGGTGTTATTCATAGAAACCAAACCATCCGCCACTGCATTTCAAATGAATTTAAGTGATAATCAAATTTTAATGACCGCCTTGACGATGAAAGAGCAAGGGTATGATGTCATTTTTATTTCTAAAGATTTAAATGCTCGGGTAAAAGCTGATGCTCTTGGGATAGCAACAGAAGATTACATGAAAGAATATATCAGCGAAGAAGAATTCTATCGTGGATGGGTCAAAATCCAGGTGCCTTCAGTCCAGCTAAAGCGAGAATTCCCTGCAGAGTTGGATGAATTGACCAAAGATTATAAGCTTTCGCTCAATGAATTTGTATTGGTAGAAAGTCAGCATAATCCCTTTAATTATCGCGTGTTTCGCTATTTAGGCGGTGGTCATTTTAAGCCGGTATATGATCCGCAAATTAATTGGCCGCTCAAAGCACGCAATGCCCAGCAAATGATGGCGCTGGATCTTTTATTTGATGATAATATTAAATTGGCGTGCTTGTTTGGGCCAGCAGGAACGGGTAAAACGTTTTTGGCCTTGCTTGCAGGATTGCATAAAGTGCTTGTTTCTGATGATTATGAAAAAATATTAATTTCTCGTCCTGTGGTTCCCTTGGGCCGCGATATTGGCTATTTGCCGGGAACTATGGAAGAAAAGCTGCATAGCTGGATGTTGCCTGTGTATGATAATATGCAATTTATTATGCATACGGTAAATATGGCGCGCCATTTTCAAGAATTAGGCGATCATGAAAAGCTTGATCGACGCAATAAAGGCAAAGGGAGAAGACCCGAAAAGCGTGAAGGTAAACGAGAAAAAAGTGGCATCATGACGGTACAGGAATTGGTGCACGAAGGAAAGCTGAGCATGGAAGCAATCACGTATATGCGTGGGCGATCTATTCCTTATCAATTTATATTAATCGATGAAGTGCAAAATCTTACGCCTCATGAAGTGAAAACATTAATAACGCGCGTGGGTGAAGGCTCAAAAATTATTCTGGCGGGAGATCCATATCAAATTGATTCGCCCTATCTAGACTTTGCGAGCAATGGTTTAGTGATTGCCAGCGAACGATTTAAAGGGCAAGGATTATTTGGCACGGTATTTCTCGAGCATAGTGAACGCAGTGAATTGAGTCATTTAGCGGGTAAATTATTATAAGTTTTTTAAAAATTGTAATGGCTTAGTTAGCCTTTGCATTATCAGTAACTTTTTGTACGGTAGTAGAGGGATCAGAAGATAGAGCTGCTATCATTTGGAAATCTGCTACCTGTGCATTTTCAGTTACAGATAATTGTGCAGTTTCTTCTCTAATAGCTTGATCGATTGCTCCCAAATCAAAATCTTCATCTTTGGGATCATAAGAGCTTGCTGATTTATTACTTACAATTATATTTCTCTTTTTCTCAAAGGAAAAGCTATTCCTAGTAATATCCTCTGCGTTTATTAATGCTTTCAGAGGAGACTCTACAAAAGCTACTAACGGTCTTACTCTTTCTTGCTCTTTATCTACCAACTTAAGCCTTTGAGCAATTTCTTGTTGTTTTATTTCATCTTGTTTTTTTCGTTCTTTCCAAGCATTTGTGGTTGCTAGATTTGAAGAACGAGCTGAAGCTCCTTTAAATCTTTTTGGTAGGCCAAGATCTTTATTGGTGACATAAGGTTTACTTTTATCGCTTTGAGTTGTGGATGTTGGGGAGCGTCCTTTTTTATTGTTCTGTTTAAGTCTGGCTTCTTTATTTTTTTGTTTTTTAGCAGCTTCAAATGCTATTCTTCTTTTTTCTTTTTCTTGATCATTTTCAATTTTTTTAATTAAAGCAAGTTTTTGAGATTCTTGCTCTTCTTTTTCACGTTGTTCTTTTTCTTGTTCTGTTTCTTCTATTAAGATTATTGGCGTGGATGCTTCGTGTATGGTGATAGAATTTGCCATTTGTCGTTCTTCTGGTTTGGTATTTAGATGAACGTTTGATTGTATCGACAGCAAAGTACTTTGCGTCTTATTGGGAGTAGATTTTTGGATGTTTCCTTGTTGGGCTGGTTTTTTTTGCTCAATTTGTTTTGAATCTTTACTATCATCTTTTTTATCATTTTTATGAGCATGCTTAGCTTGATCTAAAAGATTAAATCGATATTGTGCGTGATACATTGCTAGTGTGAATTGGTTTGGTGAATTTAAATCGATATTTGTAGCTTCATCATTGAGATATTTTGCATGATGCGCTTTCAAAGCAGCATTAATTTCTTGATTTTTGGCATGTTGCAGTGCTTTTGCAATTGAATCTTTAATGTCTACTTTTGAATGTTTCTTGGCCATATCATTAATAAGATATCCACTTAAGTCTATTATTTTTTTGCGAACAGATAGTGTCAGTGGATGTTTTTTATCATAGTATGATGTGTCATTAAGATATTCAAGTGCATTTTGTTTAGTCTTTATGGTTTGCATATGATCTTGAGTTACATCGATAATTTTCTTTGCTGATTCAAATTCTTCACAGCGTATTGCTTCAGCTAAAGAGTTATATTCGCGACTATCGGCTAAGGTAGTATTTGCGCCTGCTTGCAATAATATATCAACACAATCAGGTGCATATTCTGCGGCATAAGAAAGTAAAGTTCGCATTTTTGTGTCATCATCATTTTTTATACTATCTTCATTTTGAAAATTAATTGCTTGCGCGACAACATTCATATTTTGTTGTAGAGCATTAAGTAATCTTTTTTTGAATGCTGGCACATTTTTTTCAACTATTGCATCGCGAAGATCAAAAAATAAGTTTTTTACTTGCTTATATTCATTGAGAAGATCTTGCATAGTGCCGGTAAGGTTTTCTTGCGCTGCTTTTTTATCTTGGTCTTTGCTACAGTATGAGAGCGAGAAAGCTATCATCATAAAACCAAATATTATTTTTTTGAATTGCATAAATTCTCCATAAAAAATGCTTTTATGATGCCCAACGGGCAAAATTGATAAGCGTATGTGTATTAAAAATTGTTATTCACGTCTATAATCTTATATGAAATTAAATTAAAGTCAACAGTCATCACTAAATCCTCTTTGGATTATTCAGAGAGGTCTTGGGGATTGAGCTTGGACCAAGGGTTACAGCGTAAAACTCGTTTGAAAATTGCCTTAAAAGCCTTTAAAAAGGGTTCGTTTTTGAGTTTTTCTATAGCATATTCAGTGCACCCAATAGGAAAGCGGCATTCAGCCGGGCCTAAAATGGGGCGAAGCCCACTGATCACGAAAATAACGATTTGAGAGATGATGGTCATTATTTAACCTTGAAAGTCTCCGGCACTTGCCTACGACTTTCATTTATTATTTGAGTGCGCTTTCGCGCACATGACAGTTTTTAAAGAAGTTGAGGCTGTTTGTATAAGCTTTTTCAAGTAAGGCGCTAAGCTCATCAAAAGACAATTCGATGCCTTCTTTTTTGATGATAACAAAGCAATCATATGCTTGATCCATGAGTTTTTTCTCATAAAAAAGAGCTTTGAGCCTTCGTCTGATCTTATTACGTTTGACAGCGTTGCCGACTTTAGCGGAGGCAACAATCAAGATACGGCCAGCGTCATGCATTTTGGGATTCAATAAAATATCCAAGCCAGAATGTTTAAGGCACCTTCTGGCTTGTTTGAAAATTGTAGCTATCTCAGACTTAGTAAATGGCGAGATATGTTGATCAGAGGCTGGCATTAGTAGCTGCTAACACCCAATCTTTTTCTGCCATGAGCGCGGCGAGCGTTAATAATTTTTCTGCCTTGGCGGGTTGCCATACGAGCACGAAAACCGTGTTTTCTACGTCTTTTGAGAAGACTTTTTCTAAATAATGTTACTGACATGTTTTGTCCTTAAAGGTTGTCATCATCATATTAATCAATTATTGATACTATATTAGTATAAAGGGAAATATGATTTTTTCAAATTTAGCATGCTAGATTCGCGATATTGAAACAGGCTTTATTTAAATTATTTCAGATTGAAATAATTTAAATAATATTTTTGTATATCATTTCTTTTTGTGTGTTTCGCTATCGCTTCTTATCGGTTTATTATAATTACGAATTTAAATTTTTAAGATCTTCTAGCTGATATATCTCTGCTCTTTGTTGAAGTTCTTCATCAGTTTCATCATCAAGAATATTGCCGATCATTTGCCTTTCATGTTTCTTTTGAGCCAAAGCATTCCATTTTTTTAAAAAAGTACCATTTTTTTGTTGTTGTTTAGCATGTTTAAATTTATCAGCTTTTTGATTCATTTGCGCATCTATTTTTTGTTTATTTAAGAGGTACATGCGCCATGCATTAAGTAAAGAGTTTTTGAATCTATTCGCTTTGTTGTTTTGAAAATCAGAAACATGTTTATTACGGGCTTGGTTTTGTTTTTGTACAAAAGCATTCCATTTTTTAAAAAAAATGTCTTTTTTTTGTTGTTGTTGAGTATGTAAAAATAGATCAGCTTTTTGATTCATTTGCGCCTCATTTTTTTCAAAATTTTGCACTTGTTTTAACCTTATTAACTCAAGCGATTGATCAAGACGGGCAGACTTTTTTGGAGAAAGGTTAGAGGCAGTAGTTGAAGTATTGCTTGTTGAGTATTGAGTTTGGGTTGACGATTTGGAGTATGATTTATTTTTTTTATTTTTCTTATTCTTTTTATTCTTATTGGACTTATTAATATCGGTATTTTGGTTTTTAACTTTTTTTGGAATTTTTGCATTCAGTTCTTGCCTTAGACGTTCTTCTTTTTCTCGTTGTTCTTCTTTATCTTTTAATTTTTGGCGTTCTATTGCTTGTTCCTCTTTGATTTTTTCTTGGTCCATTTGTTGCTTTTCTCGTTGTTCTTTGTCTTGTTTTTCTTTGGCTTGTTTTGATTGAACGGCATTTCGTATTAATTGTATGATTGCTTGGTTATTTTGTTGTATTTCTTGATCAGATTGATCTTCAATGTCTGCCAGTATGTCATTTTTGTTTGCTTGCTTTGCCATTTCAAAAATATCAAATTCTCCGCTTATTTTATATGTTGCATCAGCTCCATTCTCTAAAAGCCATTGAGTCAATTCTGGATTGTTATGGTATAATGATTGCACTAAAAGTTCTTCTTTATCATCTTTAAGCGACTTAATACTTGCCCCAGCATTTACTAACATATCAGTTATTTTAAGATGATTATGTTCAAGCGAATTATATAATGCAGTCTTGCCCATTTTGTTTTTTGTATTAACTTTTATATGATCAAGTAAGAAATTTACCATCTCCGCGTGGCCATGCATTGCAGCTAATGTTAATGCATTTTCGCCAACGATATCTTGGGCTTTGTAATTTTTAAATCCTTTTTCATGTGCCAATTTAGCTAAATCAACGTCATTTTTTGTAGCTGCCCACAGCATTACATTGTATTCTTGTTTTTCATCAATGAATTCATCAAAATCGAATTTGTTTTTTTCAATTAATTTTATAAGATCTACGCGTAGATACTTACCAGCATAAATTTCAGTATCAGTATCGCTATCTTCTTCATCACTATGTTCGTTGGTTGCTTTTTTATCTTGTTGATTGTTTTGCACTTTTGATGTTTGTTGTAGCTGTTTTTGTGAGTTATTTTCATAGTTTGTTTTAACATCTTGGGCAGTATTTGGCGTACTATATGATGCATTCGATGATGTGGTCGTTGTGCTGCAATACGTTTGACCAGTTCCGCTTTCGTTTATGCGCTGATGAAGAGGCGCAAGGAGTGGAAAAAAGGAAGTCATTGAACTTTGTGAAGTTTGCGCAAAAGAGTGAGCAAAAGACGATAATGTTGCGTTCGTATGAACAGAACTTTGCAATGGCATAGAGGAGGAAGATGAGTTTGTAGATGGTGATAATACTGCTGGTGCTAAACTCGTAAAATAGGGTGAATGCATATTCTTTACACCTTGCACATCTAAGCTATTTTGTTTTAGGACATTTTGTTGTTCAATATGATTGCGCAGTAATTCAATGATTTGGTGATTATTATATTGCAACTGTTCTTCAGATTCTTCTTCATTATTGGGTATCAGATCATATTGAGGGATTGACTGAGCTAACTCTAAGGCATTTTGCTGATGAAATTCTGCTTTGAGCTTTGGATCGGCGCCGTGTTGTAAAAGCAATTGTGTCATTGCAGGATTATTTGTGTAAACAGATTGTACCAAAGCGGGCATACCATTTGCACATTGATAATTAATATGGGCTAATTTTATTGTATTATCAAACTTTGATAAATGTTGTAATAATATTTCTGCTTTTTCAATATAATTTTCATAGACTGCGCACTGAAGAGCTGTCTCTTGATTCTCATTAAGAAGATCAATGGGAACATTATTATCAAGTAAATAAGATAGCGTACCGTTTTCTGCATATAATGTCGCGAGCGTTAAAAAGTTTTCACCTTCATTATTAAGAGCATAAAAATTTGAAAACCCTCGCTCAATAAGAAGATTTGCAAGTTCAAGATCATTACGTAAAGCTGCCCACATAAGAAGAGTGGTTTGTGTATTGCCTTCATCTTGAATGGGGGCATTAATATCAATTTTACCTTCTTTGATTAAGGCAATAATTTCATTACGTCCAAAGCGATCAATATAAGGTTCTTCATATTGAGTAGATTTTCTATGAGGTTTTATTACTACTTGATTTGTGTTTCCTTTTGCTGAGTAAACAATATAAAGCATATCCATTGAGGCACACAACTTTTGTAATCGATCCATAAAAGTTTTATCTGATTCTGGACTGTAAATATAGTTGTTCATTTGCTGGTTAGCTTTTTCTTGATCTTGTTTCATCAGCTCTTTTCTAGAGCTTTTATTATTGCTGAAATTTTGTTTTGGCGCGCTTGCCAAAGTCGATGATCCTAGATTTAAAGAGATCATCAAATACATGAGAGTTAATAGTGTTTTATTTCTTTTCATAAATTCCTCCATTTAATTACTAAATTAATTATTTCTTCTTTTTATAGATGTTGTATTTTGCTAGAAATATTTTTCTTTGTGCAAAAAGTGCATCATCATATTCTTTAAAAGCTTTTGTTCTTGTTTCACCTTGTATTAGGAATCCGCCGTTAGATTTTTTTTGAAGGTCTTTACAAAGATTCAAATATTGATTCACGATCTCATGGTATTGATCGAAGTCTTTGTCTGAATCTTTTTTATTTTCGTTTTCTTTATTTATTATTTCAAACTCTTTTTTCAAGTCAGTTAATCGTTTTTTTACTTGCTCTTCAGTAATTTTTTCATGAAATGTTATTTTCTTTTTTAGTGGAGAGGAAGCTGCTTCAACAGATACAAAAGAAGATACGCTATTTCGACTGCTGCTGCTACTACTGCTATTAGTACTACTACTGTTATTTTCTATAACATTATAGTTTTCTTGTGCGATTTTTTTATCATATTGATTATTTGATGTGCTTGTTTCTTTTGATTGTTTATTATTTGTACGAGATAAGTGTTGTTTTAACAGTCTTTTTATTTTTTTATTTTTTTCTGGTTCCTTTAAGGCTGTTAGACTATTAGCATAATCCAAAGCAGTGAACCCTGCTTCATTTGTCAACGCACAATTAGCTTTTTTGATATTATTTGTTAATAAATATTTGACTGTGGCTGGTTGATTAGAGAGTGTGGCAATCATAAGAGGACTAATGCCGTTATCTTGAAAATCAATATTGGCGCCTGCCTCGAGTAATAGTGCTAAAACCTCGATGTTATCATTTTTTGAAGAAGCACATAGAGCAGTCATTCCCGAATTTTTATCTATTGTATCAATAGGACATTTTTGGCTTTTTATTAAAGCTTTTACTACTTGAGTATGGCCAGCCATACATGCTAAAAATAGACAAGGTGTTGTAACGCCAAGATTATTATCAAGAACATCGACATTTTTATATTGTGTATTTTTAAGAAATAAATTTACAAACTCTTCATCATCATTTTGACATGCTACAAGAAATACTTCATTTGCAATATTTGATTTTGTTTTATCTCCTGCTTTTAATTTCTTAAGAAACTCATGACGTCTTGGATGAAATTTATTATTTTTTGCATTGCTAGTTTTCTTATTAAAAGAAAAAGAAGATGCACTACTGCTGCTACTACTTTTATTATTATCATTTTTTTCTTTTTCCTGGCCTGAAGTTAATTGAGTGTTACTACCAAAAGGAAAGCTCGCCCCAGCTTCTTTTAATCGAGTAACAATATTTTTGAAACCTTTGTGATAAGCAAGCAATATAGGTTTAACGCCATTTATATTTTCCTTATTTGGGTTAGCACCAGCTTTCAAAAGCAAATCAACATTGACCTGATGGTTAGCTTTCACGGCATAGAAAAGTGCTGTTGAACCAGTAGTTTCTTGAGCATCAATATTTTTACTTGTTGCCAATATTTGTTTAAAAAGATTGGGATCAGTGCTATTTTCTGATGCGGCCATAAGCGCAGTCATATTTGTATCTTTATCCAGCACCGTATCTGCATTTATGACAGTTAAGATTGCGTTAAACATAATTTGTTTAATCTGCTCATCATTTTGCTTTGGCGCGCTTGAGCAGGACTTTCATTAAAATCTAATGTGTTGATTGCATCGAATTATTAACCGGTGCCATGTTTGATTTTTGCATAACTTCAGGTATGGGAGAACGTTTTTTTAACAATTCGCTTGGCTGAATGCGCAAATCGCTTCTTCTAATCTCATTTGCTACCTCTTCGGGGCAATTTTTCTGATTGTCAATTTTGTTTTCTTCAAGAATGACGTATGCGATCATAGCACTTAAAATATGCGCCTCCTGTTTTTTTTGTGATAACGTTTGACATTGCGCAGTACCTAATGATTGTTTGCCTGTTCTAAAAAATGCTTCAACATCACTTCGATTAGCATATGCTTTAATATTATCTTTTGGGGTAGCAAGATTCACATTGCTGATAATGTATACAATCTCATATGACCCATCTCTTTTTTTTCTTTTTTCAGCAGTAATGAAACATGGTACTCCTTTGTATTTTGCTTCAACAGTTTTTGCTCGTAAATTACGCAATAATTTTAACTGAGGCTGGTCTTTAATTTTTGCTTTAATACCATTAATCTCTATTACTCGATTGGAAGGTATACGCATAAAATATTGTTGTTTAAGTCTCTCCAGAGTCAATATAACAGCTAAACACGCAAAAGCTCCATCTAACAAAGCATAGCGATAGGTTATGCCTGCTTGGACAGCAGCTTCAAGCATCTTTATAGCAAGATCTGTTTTTTTTATATAAGCACCTTCGGCATATTTTTTTTGAACCCAAAATTCTAGATCAAATGGAACACATTTATTTGTACCACTTAAGGCCGCTACACCAATGGAAAGCCCTTTTTCTGTTCGATTAGAGCAACCATTGTGATCATATCCAAGTTTTTCAATTTTCTGTGCATAATTTTTTACTTGTTGAGAAAAATCAATCACCAAATCGGTAAATTTATCATTTGATAGTAATTGCCTCGCCTCTTCAAGAAGTATATTACGCATGATTGGAATAGTATCATCAGCTTTTCTCACAAAACCGTACAGAGTTGCATAGGGAATTTTAGTTGTGCGCGACATGGTAGTGCAAGTTTTCCTGCCTTCTGTTAACAACAAAGCAAGAACATATTTTTTAATTAGTTCAACAATTTTGTTGCCTTTTTCGAATTTTAAGAATAATTTCATTTGGAATACTAAATTCATGAGGTTTCCTTTTTTTAGGTTTTGATAGATTTAAAAAAGGAAACCTCGTTTTTTTTAAAGAGTCAATTAAAGCAACAATTTTTTGATGTTATGAATGAATAGATAATTGTGCTCTTGCATTCCAATACATACGTTTTTATGCAAAATCTTTCAATGTGTGGTGTTAATTATTTGATTGAATCGTGATTAATAAAAAAGACTAAAGTCCTGTTGAGTGCGCAGGTGCACATGAAAGTGTTATTCCGAGTATTAATAATAATTGTTTAATAGGTGTCATAAGAGTCTCCACTTAATTAATTGTATTATTTTTTTAAAAAAACCTGTTTATAGTGCAATTATGACACATATTGCCTAATTGTCAATAAAAACATCCTAAAAAAAAAGAGATTTTAAGAAAAACCTCTTTAAATCAGTAGAAATAGGGATTTTAGTCTTCTAAGCCCGCCAAATAGCGTTCAGCGTCTAAAGCTGCCATGCAGCCGCTGCCAGCTGAAGTTATAGCCTGGCGATAGCGATAGTCTTCAACGTCTCCTGCAGCAAATACACCAGGAACAGAAGTATGGGTATGATTAGTCACATTGATATAGCCCCATTTATTGAGTTCAATATGACCCTTAAATGGTTCAGTATTAGGGCGAAGGCCTATGGCTAAAAAAGCACCATCAAATGCCATTTCTTCGCTTTTTCCTGTTTTCTTATTGGTAATGACTGCATGGGTGACATGGGAGCCATCGCCTTTAAATTCAGTGACGGTGCTATTATAAATGATCTTAATATCAGGATTATCAAGCACACGCTTTTGCATAGCCTGGCTTGCGGTCAGCTTATCTTCGATTTGGACAATGGTGATTTTATTGGTGAATTTAGTCATAAATGACGCATCTTCCATGGCAGTATCGCCGCCGCCTACAATCAAAATCTTTTTGTCAGGGTAAAAAGCACCGTCGCATACTGCGCATGTGGTAACTCCCTTGCCCCAATATTCTGTTTCGCCGGGAATATTAAGGCGATTTGGAATTGCGCCAGTGGCAATAATAATTGCTTGTGCTTGTAATTCTTTATTTCGCGATGTCCACAATGTAAATGGTCGCTTACTAAAATCGACTTTAACCACTTCATCGCCAATAAATTTGCAGCCAAAATGTTTGGCATGATCTCTCATATCCATCATAAGTTTTGACCCAAGAATACTTTTTTGGCTGGGCCAGTTTTCCACAAACGAGGTGCCCATTAATTGACCGCCGGGATTCTTTCCTTCGATGATAAGGGGCGTTATGTTAGCGCGAGACGCATAAATTCCTGCAGTCAAACCAGCAGGACCAGACCCTATAATAATTAATTTTTCAATAGTGGTGTTGCTCATAAGATCAATTTCTTTTTAATTAAGGGTGAAAAGCATTATTTTTTCATTAGATGATAAATTATATGATTTAATGCTTTTTCTCTCAAGTAAAATCGATTTAATTCGCTTGAAACGAGGGGAAGTTCTTGTCCACCAATTTTGGTGGTTGGTATATCAAAGTAGAGAAAATCCTTCATTCGTTGGCGATTGGTTAAATTTAAGTATCCTTTTATATCGCCATCGCCAACTTCTAAATCTTCATGATAAGCAAGTTGATCCAAAAAAATTATTTCCCGTATTTGTTTTTCTGCAAGCTGTTTGATTTGCTCCTGAAAATCTTTTTGCATACGATAGACATGAAAATCAGGGTTTGATTTAATTTTATCTAAAATATTTTTTTGCTGGCGTAAAATTAAATAGTTTGGAATAGTAAAGCGATGCTTTGAAAGTAACAATTTAAGTGATTCTTCCGCCATTGAGCGACGCAGTGAAAGATCATTGCGATAGGAAAATACTTCAATCAATTTTTGATATAATTCTTTATTTGTTTTTAATTTAAAATGACGCTTGAAATGTTCAAGGCAAAAATAGTTATTTTTTAAAATCTCATTAATGGTAACTAAAAAATGGTAACTTGCATCGATGTGATCATTAAAATAATTTTGCAAGGCTCGATTTGAGGTAATAAATGAATCGCCGACTTTTTTTTCTAAAAATACATCATGAAAAGCGCTGTCTGCTTCCTCATCTCCCAATTTGAGCCAAAATTGCGCTTTGTGCTGTCCAAATAATGGTTGATTATTGATGCGTTCAAGTAACACCACTTCAAAATTTACCCAATCGCCAATGTGCAAAGTATTGGCATCCGTTCCTTCTAAAGCTTTTTTTTCTTCTTCAATGAATGTTTCAACTTGACGATCTAAATCTTTATAGTTTTTACGCTTTGGCGCTTTGAAAGGCAGATATTTCCATTCTTGAACTTGAAATGAGGGGAATAAAGAAAGCTCAAAAGTATATACGCCACTATGAGCGGGTTGAATTTGAATATCAATTAAACGAGGCTCGCCGGCCACAATTAATTTTTTGTTAGTGATTTCTTGGAATAAAAAATTAACGACCAGATATTTGAAAAGTAATTCTTTAACGTGTGAAGTTAGATTTGATTTGAAAAATTCAGTGATATATTCGAGCGGAACTTCGCCTTTATGAAATCCATGCGTTTGGGCATGAAATTGCTGAGAGAGCGAAGCTTCTTTATATAACATATCTATTAACGGTGCGGGAACAATAACTGAACCATAACAAAAAAATGGATCTTCTTGCTTGAGTTCAAATACAAGCGGATGATCCATTCTGGGTTCTAATTGAACAGCTTGGGCATTAATACTCATAGCAGTACCCTTTTTTTTAAGTTATCCTCTTTTGCTAAAAATAACTTGAGAGGATAAGCATTCCTTTTTTTATGAAACTTTGCTTACTACTTTAAACCTGCTTCTAGGTTTTTTGGTAATTTTCTTACTATGCTAAAACTATTGGAGAGGATATGCAAGGATAAAAAAATTGGCATGCGGGGGGGAGGGGATAGATATGGAATTGATTTACCAGTATTATGGAACATTAAACGATATTTTAAATTGGAAGTATATCCAATATAAATTTGATTGGGATCTGTTAGCGATTTAATGATATAGACGTAATACATGAATAATGACTTTTAATATTTGAACTCGCAAAGCGAGCAATGTAATTCATTTGAAGAAGGTGGCTTGCCACCCGGAGCTCCGCAGGAGCGCAGGGTGGTGCAAGAGAAGGGACTCGAATCCTCTTGCGCTTCCTCCTTCGCCAAGGCTCCGGAGGACAAGAAAGCTACAGAGGACAGGCCCTCATTTAAATGATTTCATACTAATCTTTTTTTAACGAAGACATTACCAGAACCAGACTTGAGATATTGCTCAAATTCTATCGCTTTAGCTTGATCTTTAAAAGCGGAATACATGATTAATTCCCAGGGATAAAATTTAGCAGTATGAATTGATTTACCAGTATTATGGAAAATTAAACGATATTTTAAATTGGAAGTATATCCAATATAAATTTGATTGGGATCTGTTAGCGATTTAATGATATAGACGTAATACATGAATAATGACTTTTAATATTTGAACTCGCAAAGCGAGCAATGTAATTCATTTGAAGAAGGTGGCTTGCCACCCGGAGCTCCGCAGGAGCGCAGGGTGGTGCAAGAGAAGGGACTCGAA
>Ga0207062_1130_pt1 | contig 19539 bp, 17 predicted proteins | sample Alteio_BWMinCont_28_FD_153266 | JGI IMG/M metagenome (GOLD analysis project Ga0207062, IMG submission 153266) | Enriched cells from forest soil in Barre Woods Harvard Forest LTER site, Petersham, Massachusetts, United States -... | ecosystem: Environmental > Terrestrial > Soil > Temperate forest >... | reverse complement strand
ACATCACCCCGGAGTGGCGCATCCAGGGAGATATTGAATACGCGGTCTCAGGGACCGAGGGGGGAATCCACTATGACACGTTCTTTCCAACCTCCCGGGAGATCAAACTCACACGAACTATTCACTGCTGGCAATTCTCCATTCACTTGACGGACCGGCCCGGCCTTCGCCAGGCTCTCTTCAACGTTCAATTGACCTCCGATGTCCTGGCCACTAAGAACGTCACCACCATGGAAGACGAGGAACAACTCTACCCCTGGCGCTCGCCCTGGAAGGAATAATGGAATTCCGGAGACATTCCCTGTCGGAAACGCATTTAATTCATATAATTGACACTTAAATGGCGACCTGGTTAGTCACTGGCGGGGCCGGTTTCATCGGCTCTCATATCGTGGATGAGCTTCTTGAGAAAGGGGAAAAAGTCATCGTTCTTGACAACCTCTCAAGCGGCGGGAGCACGGTCAATCTCGAGCAATCGCTCGGCAGGATTCGCTTTGTCAAAGGCGACATCCGGGACGCGGCGGTGCTCAAACGCGTCCTCAGGAATGTTGATTTTGTCTCACACCAGGCGGCTTTACGGTCCGTCCCACGGTCCGTCGATGATCCTCTCTCGACCAATGACGTCAATATCACGGGAACGCTGGGCCTCCTCTGGGCATGCCTCAAAGCGCGTGTCAAACGGGTCATGTACGCCTCGTCGTCCTCCACCTACGGCGATTCAACCCTGAGCCCGCAAAAAGAAAGCCAGACGCCGGCCCCGATCTCCCCTTACGCCGTCTCTAAACTGGCCGCCGAACACTACTGCCGGGTCTTCAGCAAGACGTTCGGCCTTGAGACCGTGGCCCTCCGCTATTTCAATGTCTTTGGCCCGCGTCAAGACCCCCGCTCGCGCTATTCCGCGGTTGTCCCTCTCTTCATGAAAAGTGTCGTGGAGGGAAAACCCATTCTCATCCATGGGGACGGCCGCCAAAGCCGCGACTTCACGTACGTCAAGAATGTGGCGGAAGCCAACTGGCTTTCGGCCCGCGCGAAGAAAGCCGCGGGAGAAAATTTCAACATCGCCGGAGGGGAAAGCCACTCGGTCATCGAGGTAGCCCGGCTGATTGCGCGGCTCGCCGGCCGGCCGTTCCACGCCCAGCATCTGCCGTCACGCAAGGGCGACGTGCGGAGAACCTGCGCGGACCCGGCCAAGGCCCGGCGTCTTCTGGGATGGAAACCTTCGGTATCTTTTCATGAGGGGATGTCACGGACCTGGGACGCCTTCTGCGGGTCCTTCGGCTGGCCCCGGTGAAAATCGCCATCGTCGGCACCGGCGGCCTCCTGGGGCCGGATGTCTGGGCGCGGCTGGAAGGGGAGCACGAGGTCTGGGCCCTTGGACGGAAGCGGCCGTCATTTATCGGAACCGACCGGTGGCGGGCGCTCGATCTGGCGAAAGACCAGGAAACATATTCCGTCCTCACGCGGCTCAATCCGGACCTCGTCATCCATATGGCGGCGATGTCGAATCCGGACGACTGTGAACGCGCGCCGGAGGAAGCCTTCCGCATCAACGCGCTCGGAACCCGGAACCTGGCGATCGCCTGCCAGCGCTTCGACACCACCCTCCTCCTGGTCTCCACCAACTACGTTTTTGGAATGAATGAACCGCCCGCGGAAGGCTACCGCGAATTTGACCCGGCGGCGCCCGTGAATACCTACGGCCTCTCCAAGCAATGGGCGGAAGATTTCGTCCGCTCCCTCCTGAACAAATTTTTCATTGTGCGCACGGCCGGGATTTTCGGAAGCGGACGGCGCTGTTTCGCCACGGAAATCCTGGAGGCCTGCGCGCAGGGAACCCCCGTGCGGGCCGCGACGGATTGGACGGGCTCCTACACCTACTCCGCCGACCTGGCGGACGCGATCGCGCGCCTCTGCGAATCCCACCTTTACGGCATCTATCATGTGAGCAACGAAGGGTCCGGAACGCGTTTGGAATTTGCCCAGGCCGTAAGCTCCTGTTTTAAACCCGCGCGCGGTTTCGCGATAGAAAAAGTGCGGGGGGAAGAACTCTGTCAGCCCGCACGGCGGCCGGCCCGGGTCCCCCTCAATAATCTCCATTGGAAACTCTCGGGCTTCCCACCCCTGCGGCCCTGGAGGGAAGCGGTCGCGGATTTTGTTGAAAAAATCGGATCCACAAGGATAACTTCATGACCAAAGCATGCGTGATTGGAACCGGTTACGTCGGTCTCGTGACGGGAGCCTGCCTGAGCCATCTGGGCCACCAGGTCACATGCGTTGACAACAACCCCCGGAAGATCGACGTTCTGAAACAGGGTTCCATCCCCATCTTCGAACCGGGCCTGAAGCCGCTTGTCATGCGGGGAATGCGCCGGAAAAAACTCTTCTTCACCACGCAGATTGCCGAGGGAATGCGGAACGCCGACGTCGTCTTCATCGCCGTCAACACGCCGCCCTTGGCGGACGGCGGGGCCGACCTGAGCTACGTCGAGACCGTCGCCCGGGAAGTGGCCGAACACATCACCCGGCCGATTGTCATCGTGGAAAAATCCACGGTTCCCGTGAAAACGGGCCAGAAAATCAAGGAAACAATCCGGCTCTACAATACCCGCTCTATCGCCTTCGATGTCGCGTCCAACCCCGAATTCCTGAGAGAGGGTTCGGCCGTCCAAGACTTTCTTCATCCGGACCGGATTGTCATCGGGGTTGAATCCGAACGGGCGGAGCGAACATTGCGTGCGCTCTACGCCGGAATCAAGGCGCCGCTTATTGTCACCGATGTGGCCAGCGCCGAACTGATCAAACACGCTTCCAATTCCTTTCTCGCCACCAAGATCTCCTACATCAACGCGGTCGCGCAGATCTGTGAACGCATCGGCGCCGACATCACCAAGGTCGCGCTGGGAATGGGCCTGGACCGGCGTATCGGGAGTTCCTTCCTCTCGGCGGGGATCGGTTTCGGCGGCTCCTGTTTCCCCAAAGACCTCTTCGCTTTCATCAAAATGGCCGAGGAAACGGGATACTCTTTTGATCTGCTGAAAAACACCCAGAAAATCAACCTGGACCAGAAAATGCTCGCGATCGAAAAACTCAAGCTCAGCCTCTGGAACCTCCGGGGAAAAACGATCGCGATCCTGGGACTTTCCTTTAAGCCGCACACGGACGATCTCCGAAACGCCCCGGCGCTTGAAATTGCCGAACTCCTGAAAGCGCAGGGGTGCAAGGTCCGCGTTCACGATCCCGTCAGTATGGAAAAAGCCAAAGCGGTTCTCGCAAACGTCGTGTTCGCCAAAGACCCCTACGAGGCCGCGCGCGGCGCCGACGCGCTGGTTCTGGCCACGGAATGGCCGCTCTACCGCAAGCTCCGGTTCGCCAAACTAAAATCCCTCATGACGACACCGGTTCTCGTGGATGGACGCAATTTCTTCGACCCTCTCCACATGAAACGAGAAGGATTCATCTACCACTCCATCGGCAGGCCTCCCGTGCGGCCCGAGGCACGGGGAGTACTCGCGCGCGCGAAACCCCGGAGATCTCCGGAAAAAATCTCCTAACCAAACCCGTGCCGTCCCTCCATGTCGCCATGGTTGTTGCGCGGTTCCCGCCTTACGTGGGCGGCTCTGAACTGCAGGCTTTCCATCTGGGCCGGCAACTCTCTTCCCAAGGAATCAAAGTGTCCGTCCTGACCCAACAACTTTCCCTGAAATCCCCTGCGCAGGAAACCCTCACGGGGATCTCCGTCCACCGGGTGGCGCTCTGGGCGGCGGGCAAACCCTGGGAAAGCACGGCCTTTATCCTGAGCGTTCTCGGTCAGCTCCGAGAACTCAAACCGGATGTCACGCACGCGCACATGCTCTCCTCCCCGGCGGTGGCGGCCGCGGCCGCCCGCCAGCTGTGGGGAATCCCGGCGATCGCCAAAGGCTCGGGGGTGGAAGCAATCGGGGAAATGGGATCCGCCCGGGCCTCCTGCCTCCGGCGCGCGAAACTCGCCTACCTCGCGCGCCACCTGAACATCGTGGTGAGCACCGTTTCCCTCATGGGAAAAGAATTCACCGAACAGGGATTCCGGAAAGAACAGGTTCGCCAAATCCCGAACGGCGTCGACACCGGCCGGTTCCGCCCCGCGGACTTGGCGCAAAGAACGGAACTCCGGCGACGTCTCGGATTGCCGCCCGCCGCACGGATCGCCCTCTACACGGGGCGGCTCTCCCACGAGAAAGGCGTGGACATCCTGATCCAGGCCTGGAAAAACCCTCCTGTAAATTCCGAACACATTCTCCTGCTGCTGGGCGATGGACCGGAAAAAACAACGCTTCAAAAAACAGCGGACTCGAGCGTCCGGTGGATAGGTCCTGTGACCACGGTGGAAGACTACCTCCGGGCCGCAGATCTCTTTGTCCTGCCTTCCCGCGGAGAGGCACTCTCCAACAGCCTCCTGGAAGCCATGGCCTGCGGCCTGCCCTGCGTGGCCACGCGCGTGGGAGGGACGCCGGAGGTAATCGAGGCCGGCCGCAACGGCCACCTCGTCGCCCCGGAAGATCCTGCGGCGCTCAGCGCTTCCCTCCGCGCCCTGCTCGGGGACGCATCAACCTGCGCTGCGCTCGGTCGTGAGGCCCGAAAAACCGTCGAGGCACGCTACAGCCTGGAAACCGTCGCCCACTCCTATCTCCAACTCTATGAAGAACTCGCTTCTCCAGCTTCTCGTTAGCCCCTGCTGTCACGCGACGCTTGATGCGCCCGCGATGCCCTGCCGGGAAGGAACGCTGGTCTGCCGGGTCTGCCGGCGGGAATACCCCTTGCGAGAAGGGCTGCCCCGCTTCACGGGAGAGGACATCCATAAAACCGACCGGGAAACGCGGGAAACATTCGGGTTCCAATGGTGGCGCTATCCCGCTCATCTTCTGGAAGAAGAAGAAAAAGATTTCCTGGACGATACGCAGATATCCCCGGAAACCTGGAAGGGGAAAACGACATTAGATGCCGGCTGCGGCATGGGGCGGTACGCCCGGGCCGCCGCTCGTTTCGGCGCGAAGGTCGTCGGCGTGGATCTTTCTTCCGCCGCGGACCGCGCGGCGGAACTCCTGCCGGAGGCGGATTTCCTCCAGGCACCCCTGGAACACCTACCGTTCGCGCCGGAAACCTTCGATATCATCTACAGCGTCGGAGTGCTTCATCACACCCGTGACCCCAAGACTTCCTTCCTGAGCATCACTCGCCTCGTGAAACCGGGGGGGCTCCTGAGCGTCTGGCTCTATGGAACGGCCGGACGCTACAAAGACTTCCGGACGAACCCTCTGAAAAATGAACGGGCGGTTCTCAAAAAGATCGCTCCTCTGTGGTGGCTCACCGTCAAAGTCCGCGAAACTCTGAGCGACACCCTTCGGAAGCTCACTCCGCACCTGCCCCGGCAATGCCTGTGGAGTTTCTGCGTGGTGCTGGCCGGCGTGGGAAAAATACCGTTCCTGAAATATTTAACCTATTCCGTGCATCCGTCCTGGAAGGTCCGGACCCAGCAGAATTTTGACTGGCTCTCGCCACCTTGCCAATCCCATCACACCAAAGAGGAAGTCCTGTCCTGGTTTAAAGAAGCCGGCTTCGCCGAGATCACGATGGCGCCCCACGGCATGATTCCGAAAGTCGCTCTCAAAGGCCGGAAAGGGAATGAAAAGCCCTTTGCTTGATACAGGCAACTTGAAAGTAGTAGCATCACCTCCATTGGCAGTTGACCCCCTCATCATGCTCTCCTCACATTTGGGACACCGATCGTTTTTCCACGAACGCCGCGAGGATTCACCCGCGGCGTGACGACAGATACATTCGACCGTTTTTCAACGGTCTATGACACGCTCATCCCCCAGCACATCGCGGGGCACTACTTGGAACGCCGCGTCGGCTTTATTCAGGCTTCCGCGGCGGGGCCTCTGATGCTGGAGGTGGGCTGCGGAACGGGGAGCATCGCCCATCGCCTGACCGGGCAGGGCTTCCGTGTCATCGGCCTCGATGCGTCTCTCGGAATGCTCAAAAAAGCCTTTGAGAAACACCTGCCGCTTCTTCAGGCCGACTCAACGACCCTCCCTTTTCCGGCCGGACAATTCGATACGACCTTCTGCATCGCCATGCTGCACCATCTGGCACCCACTCGGGAAACCGTGCGGAAAACACTGGAGGAAATGGTGCGGATCACCCGGCCGGGCGGCACCATCATGGTCTGCGATCATAACCCGCTCAATCCTTACTGGAAAATCTTCATGCGGCAGCTCCCCTGGGATAAAGACGTGGAACGGCTGGTACCATGTCATGAAATTGTTCAAATTCTCGCCGCTTCGGGCGTCCGCATTATGGAGACGTCCCGCCGCGGCTGGGTCCCAAATTTTCTTCCCCGGGGGGCCCTCCGGTGGGCCGGACCCCTCGAGAAGATTCTGGAAGCGATTCCTCTGATAAAATATCTGGGCGCGCACAACATTGTGGTGGGAAGGAAAAACTATGAATGATACGCCGGCGCGATCGAAGTCTCCGATTCTCCTGTTCGGAATATTTTTAGTGAGCCGGGTGCTGTACATGTTCCTTTCCTCCAAGGATTGGATCTACGATCAGTTTGAATACGGGGCGATCTCTCAGCATTTCCTGAGGACGGGAAGACTTCTTTACACCTGGTGCGGAAAGGACATGCCGACGGCCTACTTTCCACCGGCGCTTATTTTTCTCTTCAGCTTCTTCAACAAATACTGCGCCGCTCATCTCTTCCTGGCCTTCGCGATCTTTAACCTGCTGACGGCCTGCGTGGGTTTTTTCGTCTTCCGGAAATTGTCTTCCCGGCTGCTCTCGGAACGTGCCGCCCTCTACGCCTTGTGCCTGTATGTCCTTGACCTCAACATGTTCAGCGTCATGCGGTGGGCCAATGAGACCTTTTACACGACGGTTCTCGTCAGCGCCCTGTGGATTGCACTCGCCAACGTTTACGCCGAGAAAAACAAAAGAAATTTGACCCTTCTCGGAATCTCGCTCGGGATCGGGCTTTGGTTCCGGGAGATATTCCTGGTGTATTGCTTTTTTGTCCTCCTCTTCCTCCTGGCGAGAAAATCCTCTTGGAAAGAATGCTTGAGGGTTTTGCTCATCGCGGCCGTACTCATCGCGCCGTGGACGATCCGGAACTACCTCGTCACCGGAAAATTCATCCCCGTCTGCAACCAGCTGGGATCGAACATCTGGGAAGGCTGGAACCCCGATTCCGTCGGAGCGATGTTCAAGTGGGACGGATCTCCCATCTTTGAGGAACCCGCCCTCGTGGCCAAGCTGAGCGCCGCCAAAGACGAGGCCGAAGTCCAGTCAACCTACACGAAATACTCCATCCAGTGCGCTCTCGATAACCCTCTTCGATGGGTGAAGCAAAGAGTCCTCGGGACTTTTTTCTTCTGGAGCGGTCAATCCCTGTGGGCCCCTAAAAACCATTACCACACCCGGAAGAACATCATCGCCGGCATCTATAATCTTGTTTTGATCGGCGTGTTTTTCCTCAGCCTTCCCCTGGCCTGGAGATACAAACCGATATTCAAGGGGATGATTGCCTTTGTATTCCTTCACAGCTCGATCTATATGGCGATCCATGCCGATGTGGGGAACCGGTACAGGATCCAGATCGAACCCCTGATTCTCCTCATGATCGCCATCGCCCTGGACCATTGGTCGCAAAGCTGTAGAAAGGTTTCCCGGGAGGGGTAGGTCCGCCATCCATGTACCAAGGAAAATCGGTGGGAGTTGTTTTTCCGGCCTACAACGAGGAACAGTGCATCGACGCCGCGGTCCGCGAGTTCCTCGCGGTTCCCGCGGTGGACACCGTCTACGTCATCGACAATAATTCCCGGGACAACACGGCGGAACTCGCGCGCCAGGCCGGGGCTGTGGTCATTCGGGAGACCCGCCAGGGCTATGGCTACGGCCTGCGACGGGGCCTGGCGGAAGCCAAAGAAGACCTGATTGTTCTGGCCGAACCCGATGGAACTTTTGTCGCGGGGGACATCCTGAAGCTTCTCTCCTACAGTCCGGAATTCAATATGATTTTGGGAACGCGAACGTCCCGGGAACTCATCTGGAAGGGAGCGAACATGGGCTTCTTCCTCAGGGTGGGCAACACCGTGGTCGCCAAAATGCTTGAGCTCCTCTTCAACGGCCCGTCGATGAGCGATTGCGGCTGCACATTCCGGCTCATCCACCGTGAAGCGGCGCACAAAATCCTGCCCTCGCTGACCGTGGGGCAATCGCATTTTCTCCCGGAAATGGTGATCCTGGCCCTCCACAAAAAGCTGACCTTGATTGAGATCCCGCTCAACTACCGCTCCCGGATCGGCATCTCGAAGATCACAGGGACTTTAAAAGGGGCGGTTTCCACAGGCCTGCAGATGATTCAGCTTATCGTCTCCTACCGGATCCGTCTATGGTTCGGGAAACCGGTCGAATAATCAAACAAAGAGAGGCCGTCAAAACAGCGTGGGCCCTCTTCGGCTTCTCGCTCCTCGTCCGGGCGGCCTGGACTTTCCTGTGCGCCCGAAACTCTCTCCTTCCTTCCTACATGCTGAACCTGCATGAAGATTTTCTCGAAGTGGCGAAATATTACGCGGGCCTGCCCGGAGGGGTGGATCACATCGGCCGGCCGCCGCTCTACTCCTTCTTCCTCGCCGCCTTCCTCAAGACCACCGGGGAGCGGATCGGGATCATCATCGCCGTCCAAATCGTCCTCTCGGCGCTGACGACCCTTTTTCCGTATATTTTATTTCGCCGTTACAAAGACGAGCGTGCCGGAATCATCGGCTCTCTTCTGATGGCAATCGATCCTCTTCTCGTTTATTTTTCTCCGCATCTCGTGGCCGAGGTTTTCTTTGTTCCGCTGCTCCTCCTGTTTTTTTGGGCCGCGTTTATAGCCTTTGAAAGCGGTTCGATGCCCTGGGCGGCCGGAACAGGCCTGGCCGCCGGATTGGCGGCGATGGCGCGGGCCTCCCTGATCCCCTACTTTTATCTCCTGCCGGTCATGATTTTCTTCTGCCGGCGGCCGCGCCGGGAAACCCTCCAACAAATCGCGCTCATGGCTCTGGGCCTGGCCGCGCTCACAGTCCCCTGGGCCCTGCGCAATGAAGCGCGCTACCACCGCTTTTCCATCGCCTATTACAGCGGGCGCGCCTTGTACGAGGGGCTGGCCGTGACCTGGCAGGAAACGCAGGACGTGCCGGAAGCCATGCAGCAGGAGATGAAGGCCAACCCCAAAAGCGAAGTGGAATGGGACGACATATTCCACCAGCGGGCCATCGACTGGATCAAAACGCACCCCGCGCAATACGCAAACATTCTCGCTCGAAAAGCGATCAAGTTCTGGCGCCCTGCTCCCGAGAAGCCGTTCCCAAGACTCGGCCGATGGGGGGTCGGCGCCTTTTCCATTGCCCTCTCAATCCTCGCGTTATGCGGAGCCTGGCTTTTCCGGGAACACCGCGAAGCATCGGCCCTGCTCTGGATATTCCTCGCCCTGACGACTGCCATCCATGCGGTCTGCTTTAACCGCCTGCGCTACCGGGTCCCGATAGAGCCTGTGTTCTGTCTCTGGGCGGGTCTGGCCCTGGCCCACCTGCAGAGACGGTTCCTCGGCGAAAAACCCGGTTCCCCATGACCCCCGCTCTCGAACGGTGGAGGCTGGTCGGCATTCTTCTCCTGGTCGGACCCTTTTATGCCATCGGTCTCCGGTGGGGCCTGCCGTCCGACGCACGGCGTGATCTCGTTCTCTACCCTGCGGACCGGACGCCGCAACTCTACGAACGCATCAATGCCGCCCGGAACAAACTCTACGAAAAGTTGGATTCAACGCTTCCGGGGGACGTGAGCGCGGACGAGACGAATGCCGAGGACTCCCAACTCCATTCACTGAGCTCCTTTCTCGTGAGAACGGACGATGGGGATGAAAAACAGATACTCGTCGTCCTGTCGAAGATAAAAATCCATCCGTTGAATCTCGATCCGGGCTTCTATTCCTACGGGGGACCCTACATCGCCGGGGTGGGGGCGACACTTCTCACGGCGAAATGGCTCGGGGCCATCATTTTAAAATCGGACATCGCTTTCTACTATCAAAACCCGTCCCTTATGGGGACGATTTTTATCTGGGGCCGTATTTTCAGCGCTGCGATGGGGCTTCTGTGCGCGGGCCTTTTCTACCGGCTCGCCCGGCGCCTCCTGTCTTTTCCTGCCTCGCTCACGGCGACGCTTATTTTCGCGCTCGCCCCCATCAACATCTACCTGGGTCATACCGTGAAGCCGCACCTGCTCAGCACCGCGTTCACTCTGGGAGGGCTCGGGGCCTGCCTTGATATCCTGACGTCGCCGTCCCTCCGAAAATACATCAAAGCCGGAATCCTGCTCGGGCTGGCCACGGGGACAACGGTCTACCTGTGGCCCTTCACGCTTTTCCTGCCGGTCGCCCATTTCTCCCGTCCCCCGATAAAAGAAAACTCCTCGGCCGCGGCCTCCTTCTTCGACCGGCCGCTCTGGGCGGGCTTGGCCGCTGCCGTTCTTGTTTTCTTTGTGGTCAACCCATTTATCGCGGCCCACCCGGCTCGCTGGCTGGCGGAAATGCGGCATATTTCTTCCGTGTCGTGCCCGCCTTCCTTCACCTGGAGCGGTGCCCAAGCGGTTCTCGGTTCAGACATTCTCTACGGTTTCGGGGTCATCCCGTGCGGGCTCCTCTTGTTCCTCGGTGGGACCCAGTGGAAATCCGTCAAGGCGGCCCCCCGCCTGCTTCTTGGCCTCTGCGCGATGATACTCAGCCTGTGGATCGTCCAGTTCGGGCAATGCAGCACCGGCGCCTCACCGTGGCCTGCGCGTTTTATGGCCTCCGGATTCTCCCTGATGGCGCTCGGGATCGGCGGAGGGTTGGAGAAGCTATCGACCCGCCGGCGGGCTCTCGCGGGCGCGCTCGCGACACTCGCCATCCTCTTCACCCTGGAACAGGCCGCCTTTGCGGTAGCCAACTACGCGCGCGACAATCCAGAGACCAGCCTGGGCTTTGAAGGGGGGGAATGGATCAACACCCATATTAAGGAAGGTTCGGAAATCGGCGTTTCGCTGCCCTTGCTGACGCACTGGTATCCGCCGTTCCACTTCGTGGGTTATTCTCTGCGCGTTATACCCGCCGGAGACGCCCTCGACACAACGAAAAGTCCGGAATACTTCCTTCTCTCCGCCAATCCCACGCTGAGCGCCCGCACGGATTCCCCACCTATTCCTTACGATCATTTTACGGACCTCTATGAGCTGAAGCGGGCCTTCCTCCCCGAAAACGCAGCGTTCTATAGCGAACATTTCTCCGGGGCCAACTTTCCATTCTGGATTTACCGAAGAAAAGACAGCGACCATCATTTTCCTCCCGGCCTCAATCCCGTCTCTTGAAAAGACCGTCTTTAAGCAGCATACTAGAGAGATTGGGAATGAAATGAGGGAAGGAAAATGAAGGTTGTTCTTGTTCGCCCGCCGGTCTTGATGCCTGCCTTTAACATGGCTGACCTCGTCGTGCCGCCGATCGGACCGGCCTATATCGCCGCGGCCCTGCGGGAAGCCGGGCATTCCGTGGTCTTGATCGATTCCGTAGGCCTGGCCATCGAACAATACAACAAGCATGAGCACGACACGCTGCTGCACGGCCTGACCTTCGATGAAATCGTCGAGAGAATTCCTCCGCTGACAGATTGCATCGGCGTTTCCATCCAGTTCTCCTACGAATGGCCCATTTGCCGGACACTCCTTCAGAAAATCCGTCAGCGCTTTCCCGGGACCCTTATCATCGCGGGCGGCGAACACGTCACCGCGACCCCGGAGTTTTCCCTGGCCGATTCGACGCTGGACGCCATCATCACCGGCGAAGGCGAAAACACGGCCTGTGAACTGCTCAAGGCGTATGAAACCCAGGGACGCCGGGGCCTTGCCGAGGTGGCAGGACTCTGGTTCCGGGATGAGGCCGGACGCTTTCAAAAAACGGCTCCATCAAGCCGCATTAAAGAATTAGAGAAAATCCCGCGGCCGGCCTGGGACCTCCTTCCTCTGGAAGAATACCTGAGCCGCGGCTACGGGTTCGGGGTCGACCGGGGACGCTCGGTCCCGGTCCTCGCCTCCCGGGGATGCCCCTACCAGTGCACATTCTGCTCCAACCCCGCGATGTGGACAACACGTTGGAAGCCGCGGGATCCCAACGACCTGCTGGATGAAATCGCCGACCTGCAGAAAACCTACCGGGCCACCAACTTCGATTTCTACGATCTCACGATGATCGTCAAGAAGGAATGGATCGTCGACTTCTGTCATGCGATCGAGGAACGGGGAATGCGGTTTACCTGGCAATTGCCGAGCGGCACGCGTTCTGAAGCCATCACGAGCGAAGTGACGCAGCTCCTTTATAAAACAGGATGCCGCAACCTGTCCTACGCCCCCGAAAGCGGATCTACGGAAACGCTGAACCTGATCAAAAAAAGAGTGTCTTTGCCGAAGCTCATGGAATCGATGCGCCAGGCCGTCCGGAACCGACTCAACGTCAAGTGCAATTTCATCTTTGGCTTTCCGCACGAACGCTGGAGAAATATTCTGGCGTCTTACCGGGCCATTCTGTGGTCCGCGGTCATCGGAATCCACGATATTTCGATCTGGGTTTTTGTGCCCTACCCGGGAAGCGAGCTCTTCTCCCGGCTGCGGTCCGAGGGAGAAATTGCAAAGATGGACGATGCTTTCTTCTATCACCTGGCGTCTTACGCGGACATCACCAAAACCTTCTCTTACTGCAAGAAACTCAGCAAATCAGAACTTATTTTCGCACGGTCGTTCGGAATCGTCCTCTTTTACAGCCTTTCCTGGCTCGTGCGGCCCTGGAGGCCCGTGCAAATGGTTTACCACTCTCTCGCGGGACGCCTGGAAAGCCGCTCAGAGCTCGCCCTCCGGGGTTTCTTCAAGAACATTTATAAGTGGGCTGGCAATAAGGAGTAGGTTATTCGGGGGAGGAAAGCTGTCGCAGGTACCGTCCGCAAAGATCCCGGTCCGGATCCTCGGCCTGGATAAAAGCGTAGAGGCTGGCGTGATGCCAGGGAAGCGGAAACCGCGTGACCCTGACCTTTCTAAAAAATAAACGCGTCAACTTGATGATTTCCGGGGCCTCATTGACATGTTCGTGGGAAATCAACTCGCCATAGTTCATGCCTGTCTTAAGCCGGAATAGCAATCCCACCGAGGCGCGCCAGGAAAACCCCCATAAAAAACCGCCTTCGCTCGGGATTCCCGCGGACAGACCGCCTCCCGGCTCCAACATGAGTCCGCAGCGCGCCAAACACACCGGCAGGTCCACGATGTGCTCCAAAGATGCGATCGAAATAATGTGCCGGTAACGCGTGGCGGGGGGAATCTCGGAAATATCCGAGTAAAAAGCCCGAACCCTCCCGCGTTCTTCCCGGCCCTTATAGAGATCCGGCCATGGTTCCACCACATCATAGGCCGCCGTCGGCGGCTCAAAACGCAGGTGGTTCAACGTGCCGGCCCCCAGCTCAAGGACGGGCCCACCCCCGGAACGCCGGGCCACCTTGCGGTGCATCCAGGCCTCGAGCGCTTGGGAAGCTTTCCAAGCCAGGGTCGCGCCATCCCGGCTCTGCAGATACACGGGGAGATAGACTTTCTCGAATTCCGGGCTTAAAGGAGGTCTCTGTCGGGGATACGTGCGGAGGAGCTCTTCGGTGTCCATGCGATCAGCCAAGGAAATAATCTTCCCATTTTGACGGCGGTGAGTAAAGCCGTCCCTCAAAAACCATGAATGCGATGAGGAATTTAAGAAAATAAAAGAGTGAAGTGTTATAATCCCCCCAGACAATATCTCCACCCATGAACTACCTAGTCACCGGCGGCGCGGGATTTATCGGGTCTCACTTGTGCGATTCCCTCCTTCAGGACAACCACAACGTGACGATCCTCGACGACCTCTCCACCGGCTCCATGCACAACATCAACCATCTGAAGAGCCACAAAAACTTTAAATACGTCGTCGACAGCGTGATGAATTTTCCCCTGCTGGCGGAATTGGTCGATGACTGCGACGCGGTCTTTCACCTCGCGGCGGCCGTGGGCGTCAAGCTGATCGTGGAAAGTCCGGTGCGCACCATCGAGACCAATATCCGCGGAACGGAATGCGTTCTGAAATGCGCTCAAAAGAAGGGACGAAGAGTCCTCCTGACGTCGACGTCTGAAGTGTACGGCAAAGGAGAAAAAGTCCCGTTCCGGGAAGACGGCGACCTGGTCCTCGGGCCCACCTTCAAGGGACGCTGGAGCTATGCCTGCTCCAAAGCGATCGATGAGTTCCTGGCCCTGGCGTACTGGAAGGAAATGAAGCTGCCGGTCACGATCGTGCGGCTCTTCAACACGGTGGGGCCCCGGCAAACGGGCCGCTACGGCATGGTGGTCCCCACCTTTGTAAGACAGGCGCTCGCGAATCAACCCATCACGGTCTACGGAGATGGACGGCAAAGCCGCTGCTTTTCCCACGTCAAGGACGTTGTGAAGGCCCTCCGGGCCCTCGCCGAGGAGAAAAAAGCGACCGGCGATATCTTCAACATCGGGACCACCCAGGAGATCCAAATCGGCGAACTGGCGCGGCTCGTCAAAACGATGACGGGAAGCTCCTCCTCGATTCAAATGATCCCCTACAATGAAGCCTACGAGGAAGGCTTCGAAGACATGCACCGGAGAGTCCCTGATCTCACCAAGATTTCCGCCTTGATCGGCTACAAGCCCGCCCACACCATGGAAGACATCCTCGCCGATGTGATCAAGACCCTGCGGGAAAACCCCTCGAATTCATGAAGGTCTCTGTTCTGATCCCCGCCTACAACGAGGTCAAAACCCTCGAAACCGTGGTGGACCGCGTCAAAAACCTTTCCTGCGTGGATGAGATCGTCGTGGTGGACGACGGCTCGACGGACGGCACGCGCCAGGCGGCGGACCGATGCGCCATGGCGGGCCGCGTTATCGTCCATCATCACCCGATCAACCAGGGCAAAGGGGCGGCCGTCCGCACCGCCATGACTCTCGCGACCGGCGATATCTTCGCGATTCAAGACGCCGACACCGAACAGAACCCGGACGATATTCGCCAGCTCCTGGTCCCCATTCAGGGAGGAAAGGCGAAAGTCGTTATGGGCAGCCGGATCCTGGGGAGCGGACACCCCAAACGCTCCCTCTACTTTTGGGGCGGCTACGCCATCACCGTCATGGGCAATCTTCTCCTGGGCACGCATCTCACGGACATGTACTCGGGATACAAAGTGTTCACGCGGGATGTCGCGGAGAAAATTCATTTTATCAGCCGGGGATTTGAGTTTGAGGCGGAATTTGTGGCGCGGGTAGCGATACTGAAAGAACCCATCCATGAAGTAGGGGTCAGCTATCAACCGCGCACCGCCGCCCAAGGAAAAAAGATCAACTGGAAAGACGCTCTCCGCGGCTTCGCCATGATGATCCGATGCCGGATGGGCTGACCCCCGGAACGCCCGATGATGTACGTGATCGGTTCCGGTCCGGCGGGAATCGCCTGCGCGAGCGCCCTCTTAGAAAAAGGCCGGGAGGTAACGATGCTCGACGCCGGCGTCGAGCTCGAACCGGACAACCGCCGGAAAGTCGAGCACCTGGCCTCCACGGACCCGGCGCGATGGACGCCGGAAGACGTCCGGTTCATGAAATCGTCCGTCTCCATCAACACCCGGAAAATCCCCGTTAAAAAAGTCTATGGATCCGACTTCCCCTACCTCCCGCTTCCTGAATTCCTCTCCGAAGGATCCCGCCATCTCGATATTTTCCCGAGCTTTGCCCGGGGGGGACTGAGCAATGTCTGGGGAGCGGCCGTGCTTCCGCACCGCGAAGAAGACATTCGGGACTGGCCGGTAAGAATCCGCGACCTCGAACCGCACTACCGGGCTGTTCTCGGGTTCGTTCCTCTCGCGGCGGCACAGGATGACCTGGCCGCTCTTTACCCTCTCTACGCCCAAAATCCGGGGACCCTCAGGCTCGGCCGTGGCACGGGGGCCTTCCTCCAACACCTGGAGATCCATAAAGATTCTCTGCGCGGCCACGGAATCCTCTTCGGACGTTCACGGCTCGCGGTGAAAGGAGAGACCAAAGAATACGGGGGAGGATGCGTCCACTGCGGACTGTGCCTCTACGGCTGCCCCCTCCAATGCATCTATTGTTCGAGCGACACCCTTCGTGAATGGACGAAATCCCCGCGCTTCACTTACCGCGGAAACACCGTGGTCACGCGCGTCCAGGAAACCGGCGACCGGGTCGCGATCGAAGGGAAGGACCGGCTCACCGGAGAAAAGCTCTCATTCTCTGGAACGCGCGTTTTCCTCGCGGCCGGCATCCTTCCCACCACGCACATCCTTCTCGACTCACTCAAAATCTACAATCAGCCGCTCAAAATCCGCTACAGCCAATACTTCAACGTCCCGCTGATCCGGTTCCGCGGTGAGCCGGACGACCTCTCCGAGGCCACCAACACGCTGGCCCAGGTCTTTGTGGAACTCCTGGATCCCGTCCTGACGCCGGAAACCATTCACCTCCAGATCTACGGCTACAACGATCTCTACGGCAAAGCCATGGAAAACTCTCTCGCGGGGCCGCTCTTTAAGCTCTTTCCGCCCCTGAAGGAAGCCGTCCTGCGGAAACTTCTTATCATCCAGGGCTATCTCCATTCCCGACATTCCGGGTTCATTGAACTGACCCTCCGCAATAAGGGGACAGAGAGCGTCCTGAAACTAGTTCCAAGAGAAAACGCTTCCTCGCGTCGGATCATCCGGCGGGTCATGTCCAAACTCTGGAAACACAAAGAACTCCTAGGCGCGTTCCCGCTGACGCCGTGGCTTAAAATCGGTCCGCTCGGCATGGGCGCGCATAACACGGGCACGTTCCCCATGAGCGCCGCGCCCGGGCCCCTCGAATCAGACCGCTGGGGCCGGCCGGCGGGACTCCGGCGCGTTCACGCCGTTGATGCCTCGGTCCTGCCGAGCGCTCCCGCCAGCACCATTACGCTCACGGTCATGGCCAATGCCCATCGGATCGGATACCATGATGAAGCCGACTAGCCCTCCGGCCGAAAAAATCTGCGCCGTTTCGGGCGCCGCGGGTTACGTGGGCTCACGGATCTCCCGGTATTTGCGGGAAAAAGGGTGGACCGTCCACGCCCTCTCCCGAACGGCGGCCCCTGGCGCGCGCGAATCGATTCCGTTCCGGCTTGGCCAGGAAATCGCCGCCCGGGAATTCCAGGACCGCGGCATTCAGGTTCTCATCCACTGCGCCTATGACTTTTCTCTTGTGCGCTGGGCCGATATCTCCCGGATCAATGGCGAAGGATCCCGCCTTCTCCTGGACCGGGCCAGCGAGGGGGGAGTCTGCAAAATCATCCACATCTCCACCGTCAGCGCTTTTGAAGGATGCTTATCGCTCTACGGACGGGCCAAAATGATCGTGGAGCGGGCGGTGCGAGAACAGGGGGGGGTTGTTATCCGGCCGGCTCTCGTGTTTGGGGACAGCCCGGGCGGCATGCTGGGGCGGATCGTAAATTCCGTGGCCTCCGCCCGCGTCTTGCCAGTCCTGCACCACCCCGGGGGGCTCCGACTTGTGCACGAAGACGACTTGAACGCCCTGATCGCAGAGGCCGCCGAGACCGGGTTCACCGTTCCGGACCGGCCGCTCATCGCGGCCGCTATGAAAGGATGGACCCTGGAAGACATCGTGCGCCACGAGGCGCGGCGGCTGGGGAAAAACATCCGGATTATTCCGGTTCCCTGGGAACTGGCCTGGGGAGCGGTAAAAATCCTTGAGGCACTGGGTGTTCGAACCTCTTACAAGAGTGACAGCATCTTGAGCCTCGGCCGGCCCAATCCGGCCCCGGACTTCGGCGGTATCCGCCTCCCGAACCTTGCTTTCCGGGATTTCGGTTCATAAAATCACGTTTTAGGAGATTCCATGAAGAATGACATCAAAAGCGGCGTGACCGTCGTGGTCCCGGTGTTCAATGAAGAGGAAGCGATTGAGGCCACCATCGCGTCCCTCCAATCCACGCTCGCAACGCTCGGCCGCCCGGCGGAAATCCTTGTCATCGACGACGGCAGCACGGATGCGAGCGTCGAGCGGGCGAGCCGGACTTCCGCGCGGGTCATCCGCCATCCCATCAATTCCGGCTATGGCCAGTCCCTGCTCACGGGCATCGACGCCGCCGCCCATGACACCGTCATCATCGTGGACGCGGACGGAAGCTACCCCATCGAATTTTTGCCGAAACTGCTCGCGATGTACGACAAGGGATTTGATATGGTGGTGGGCGCACGGCAGGGAAAACAGTTTGAGACATCTTCCGCTAAACGTTGTTTGAGGCTGATCTTCCGCCTTCTGGCGGAATTCACGTGCGGCCGATCCATCCCGGACATCAACAGCGGGTTCCGGGTTTTCCGCAAACAACCCGTGCAGTCAGGGCGGGCGGCCATCTCGTCTGGATTTTCCTTCACGACCACCGTCACCCTGCTTTTCATGCTCAACCATCTCTTCGTCGGATACCTCCCGATCCCTTACCACCAGCGGATCGGAAAATCCAAGGTCCGGATCCTTCCGGACGCTTTGCGCTCCTTTCAAATCATCATCACGTCGATCGCCCAGTTTAATCCGCTTAAACTGTTCCTGATACTCTTCCTCGTCTGCGGGCTGGGGACCTTCGGGCTTCTGTTCCTGATGTCTCTGGTGCAGCCCGATGCAACGGCCTGGCTGACGGTTGTCCTGGGCTGGAACTCCTGCGTGATCATCATGGCCTGCGCGCTCCTCGGCCTCGTTCACCACACCGCGCGATTTAACCGGCCTGTTTTAAAGTAGGGGAACCCGAAACGCCGGGGATCCGGTAGATCCGGAGCCGCGGCTGCATCGGACTCGCGGGAGGAAACTCCTGGATCAGGATCCCCTGCGCCTCCAACTCATCAAAGAACCGCCGGAGGCGGGGGGAGTTTTCCCGCGTCGCTCCCAAACTCGATCCCACCACATACTGAACACCCGCCGCGCGGACCGCCGAAAGACCCGGCTCCACATCCAGCAGATCATAGCCTTGCTGGGACCACGCGACATGGCGCGTCATCGAAACCAGCTCCAGGGGGGTACGCTCTATCCTCAATATTTCATAGCCCCCGCCGGGATGCGACTCCAGCATGCTCTTGTAATAAAGGGCCCGGGGGTGGCTCAACGCCGCTGTCTTCTCGTAGAGACGGGCTACCTGGGAGCGGGCCATCACAAGGGCCGGCCCCGTATGAACCTGGTCCAGGAGAATCCGGCTCCCGGCCGGGATGTGGGATTCAATCCACTGCCGGGCTTCCGTTCTGTTGTCGGGAACGAGGAAGATCTGGTCCGTACGGATGGAACGGACGAGCCCCGGAGCCGCGCACAAAAACCCCAGCGCAATCCCGGCCCAGCGAAGGGTCTTGCGCCGCAGGAACGCCTCCCCGGAAA
>Ga0207062_1129_pt1 | contig 19597 bp, 16 predicted proteins | sample Alteio_BWMinCont_28_FD_153266 | JGI IMG/M metagenome (GOLD analysis project Ga0207062, IMG submission 153266) | Enriched cells from forest soil in Barre Woods Harvard Forest LTER site, Petersham, Massachusetts, United States -... | ecosystem: Environmental > Terrestrial > Soil > Temperate forest >... | reverse complement strand
AAAATATAGTAGTATTACTATATTAAAAAGGTGGGCATGATGTATCTTAAACCGCTGCATTGGATAGGCAGCAGCAAAGAGGCACTGAGCGAGTTTCCCGATACGGCGCGACAGAATATAGGCTACGCCCTTCATCTGGCCCAATTGGGAGAAAAGCCTCCCTCTGCTAAACCGCTCAAAGGATTTGGCGGTGCACAGGTGCTAGAGGTGATCGAAGACTATGACGGCGATACGTACCGCGCCGTCTATACGGTGAAGTTTGCTGGCATAGTGTATGTGCTGCACGTGTTTCAGAAAAAGTCGAAACACGGAATCGCCACGCCAAAGCATGAGATAGATTTGATTAAGGACAGGCTCAAAACGGCAGAAAAGGACTATAGGAAAGGATAAGGCATGACAAAGGTAGTGAAAGGCTCCGGTAACGTATTTGCCGATATTGGCTTTAAGAACGCGGAAGAGATGCAGGCCAAGGCGAATCTTACCCACCAGATATATAAAATCGTCAAAGAGAGAAAACTGAAGCAGAAAGAAGCTGCGGATATATTGGGGCTTAAGCAACCCGATGTTTCCGCCCTCATGAACGGCAAGTTTCTTGACTTCTCGGTGGATAGATTACTGTCACTTCTGGTGCGCCTTAATCAGGACGTGCAGATTATCATCAAGCCGGTATCGAAGGGCAAAACCAGCACTGGCATTCATGTCTTTGCTGTGTAAAGGCTCATAAATTGAATCACTCTCGATGCATTTATGACGAAAAATGCAAGCGCCGATGTTATACGCCAGTTGAGTAAGAGGCGAACGTACCTTGGTATCAGCCAGAGCAGGCTTGCTGAGATGACGGGGGTAAGGCAGGATTTTTGAAACAATCCCATTGCGTACCTGCATGACGCGCAGAAAACAGCCAAGCCAGGTCATCAATAAGCTGATCTTCTGGTGAAAATGTGCCTGCCTCAAGGCATATAGCTCAAGTCTCCTGATGAGCCTGTCGGCATGTCCCGCAGACCATTTCTTCTTATTCCTACTATGCCAGTCTTCGGCAACGGCTTTGAACGTATTATCCGCTTCAAACGCTGCGATACGTTTCTTTTCCTGCTTTTGGGCTGAGGGGTCTATGCCATCTGACAATAGCTTTCTGGCGTTAAAGCGGGCTTCGCGGGCTTCTGCCAGAGAGATATAGGGGTATTTGCCAATGGCTAGGCTCTTCTCGTTACCGGCAAAGCGGTATTTCATGTACCAAAGCTTTGAGCCATTGGGCTTGACCAGGAGATTGAGTCCGTCGCCATCCGCCAGCTTATAAGTTTTGGCGGCGGCTTTGGCCTTTTTGATTTCTAAATCGGTAAGGGGCATGGGCTACCTCAATTGACACCCCCAACGATACCCCCAACACCCCCTAGCTTCCAGTAAAATCCTTTAGACGCTCATAGACAGAAATCTAGCTTTTCAGCCAGTATTTCTGCTATGTATTGAGTTTTTATTATTGGAGTTTGGAGGCCGGGGGGAGAATCGAACTCCCGAATACAGGATTTGCAGTCCCGTGCATTACCACTTTGCTACCCAGCCTTTATCCCCGCTATATAGCCCCCGTTCGAGGCGGTCAAGTTGCAGATTGCAAACGCAGGGCCGCTATGCCATATCCTGATTATGGCCATACAGGCAAGAAATAGTCCACGCGAGCATATGCTCCAGAGCCAGATTCTCACCGGGCATGTGCTTGATCCACGCATACTGGGCGCACTCATGCATGTCGCGCGCGAGCAATTCGTGCCGGAATCATTGGCGGGAGCGGCCTATGTGGACGCAGAGGTGCCGCTCGCGGATGGGCGGTTTCTGATGGAACCGCTGGTGTTCGCGCGGATTCTGGAATATGCGGCGATAGAAGCGCACGAAACCGTGCTCGATGTCGGATGTGGCATGGGGTACTCTGCGGCAGTGCTTTCCGATCTCGCCCGGAAAGTGGTGGCGGTGGAAGAAGGGAGCTTAAGCGCCCAAGCGAAGACATTGCTTGCGTCTTACCCCAACATTGAATTTCTGCAGGGCCCGCTTGCCGAAGGCATGAGCCAATCAGCGCCTTACGATGTTATCGTGATAGAAGGCGCAATAGAAATTCTGCCCCCGCCGCTTGCCGATCAACTATGCGAAGGAGGCAGGCTGCTTGCGGTAGAGCATAATGCGGGAGCGAAAGTGGCGGCTGTGGGCCTGGGCAGGCTGGTGGAATATAAGAAATTGCGCGGCGGACTCTATAAGAGGGTGCTCTGTGACGCCAACGCGGCGTTGCTGCCTCAGTTCAGGAAGCCACAAGTGTTTTCAATCTAAAGCGCCGGAAGAAATTAGTCCGACAAGCTTATTTGCCTAATAAACTTATTGGTTTTTATTTTTTGTCTCTTATTATAAGCCGTTAAACTTGCACGGGCAGGATAAATCGTAGGGAGAATATGGCGGAAGCCGCACCACAGACAGGTCAATCCGAATCGATGGAAGACATCCTGCAATCGATCAAGCGGATCATCGAAGATGATACCGCTGAGGCGAAGCCCGCAGGCGCAGATGTGCTTGACCTTACCCAGATGGTCAAGGATGACGGCTCGGTCGCTGCCGTTGCGCCTTTATCGAAAGCCCCGCCGTCCGCCCCTTCACAGGACGTGGTGAAGTCGATTGATGCCATGTTCGCGACTGAAAAGCCTGCTCCTGTTCCCGCGGCGGCTTCCGCGTCTGTCCCCGCACCTGTTCCCGTACCTGTACTCAAAGCAATGGAGAGTGGATTAGTGTCCGATCAAGCAGCCCAGGCGGCCGCCGACGCGCTTAAGCCAATTGTCGAGAGCGCGCAGAAAGATTTCTCTGTTCCGTATATCGCTTCCCCGCAACTGCGTAACGGCAATACGGTGGAGGATTTGGTGCTGGAAGCCCTGCGGCCCATGCTCAAGGGGTGGCTCGACGAGCATTTGCCGACGATTGTCCAGAAAATAGTCGAAAAAGAAGTCAAGCGCATCGTTACGTTTCATCACGACTAAGGCAGTGTTTACGCTTCATCCGCAGTTGGCGCATGACACGTTCTTCGTGAGCGATCTGGCGCTGTGCCGCATGCTGCTCATGAATAATCGCTTTTTCCCCTGGGCCGTGCTGGTGCCGCGCCGGGAATCGTTACGCGAGATCACCGATTTATCGGTGGAAGAACGCCACCTTCTCATAGACGAGATTTCGGCGGTTTCCATGGCGATGCAGGCCTTGTTTACTCCCGACAAGCTTAACATTGCCGCGCTCGGCAACCAAGTCGAGCAGTTGCATGTGCATGTAATAGCGCGCTTTACGTCCGACTCCGCCTGGCCCAATCCGGTGTGGGGCAAGGGAAGCATGGCATACGAAGATACTGCGCCGGCAATAGTGGACAAACTCAAACGCGATCTCGCGAGCTCAGATTACCTGCTTGACAGGGGTGGCTGTGAAACTTATACGCAAGGGTCCTGACCCTGAGGCTCGGTAGCTCAGCGGTAGAGCAGGGGAATCATAATCCCTTGGTCGGGGGTTCAAATCCCTCCCGAGCCACCAATAGGTTAGCTGGTTTTAGCCCCGTCATTTTTAGCCTCATGGGGCACTGGCGGGGCACTAAATCCCAAAAATCACCAACAACGCACAATCATCTAGGACAGGAAAATCAGGGTTTTTTGAGAAATATTGCCCCAAAAGTGCCCCACAAGGATAATTAAATCCAATAAACTGTATATATTATAATAATATAATGGATAATTACATGGGATTATATATCTTATGTTGTAATTTGCCGGGGTTTGTTGTAGCCTTTTCTCACCGATAAACAGGAGAGGGCGTATGGCAAACATCGAAAAGCGCGTTTCTGGCGACGGCAATATCAGCTACAGGGTAAAAATCCGCCTGCGGGGATGCCCTACGCAAACTGGCACTTTCGCAAAACTCACCGATGCCAAGGATTGGGCGAAGATCACGGAAGGCGCAATCAAAGATCGGCGCTTTTTCAAGAATACGGAATCAAAGAAGCGCACCCTTGGCGATCTTATTGACCGCTATATAAAGGACGTACTGCCGCAAAAGCCTAAGAGTAAGGACAAGCAAGGAAGCCAACTGGAGTGGTGGAAAAAGCAATTGGGGGACTATTTTCTGATTGATGTAAGCCCCGCGCTCATTGTGGAACACCGGGACAAGCTGGCCAGGGAAAAAACCAAATTCAAAAAGCCATACTCCCCGGCCACGATCAACCGCTACCTTGCCGCTTTAAGCCATGCCTTTACCGTGGCGGTGAATGATTGGGGCTGGCTTGAAGATAGCCCTATGCGGAAAGTATCAAAGCCAAGGGAGCCGCGTGGCCGTGTCCGGTATCTGTCCGATGACGAACGCAAGGCGCTGTTAGGCGTGTGTCAGGAATCCCCGTCCCCTTATCTCTACCCGGTGGTGGTACTGGCGCTTTCCACCGGCATGAGACAGGGCGAAATTCTTCACCTGACATGGGATGACGTGAATCTTGATAAGCAATACCTTATCCTGCATGAAACGAAAAACGGCGAACGCCGCCGCGTACCCTTGGCTGGCCTTGCTCATACGGAAATAAAAAAACTGAGCAAGGTACGCCGGATTGATACCCCGCTCTTATTTCCCGATGATAACCGGAGACTGAAACGCCAGACGTTTGACCTGCGTACTTATTGGGATACTGCGCTTGAAAAGGCGGAAATAAAGGATTTCCGCTTTCATGACCTACGCCATAGCACCGCCAGCTACCTTGCCATGAATGGCGCAAGCCTTGCCGAGATCGCGGAAGTGCTTGGCCACAAGACCTTGCAAATGGTGCGCCGCTATGCTCACCTGAGCGAAGCGCATACCAGCAAGGTGGTGGCGTCCATGAATGAGAAGATTTTCGGATAGACAATGCCAGAAATCCACCTACCAGCTAAGAGCGCGGCCAATGAATTTGGCGCTATAGGTGCCTTATATACGCTGCTTGCTTATTGTGTTCATCCGATGGATGACCAGAAAAGAAACGAAATGATTCAGGTGAAGAATATCGAGGTGTTACACAAGATTAAATATGACTTGTTTGATTTGGAGAAACACAAGGATGATCTGGTTCCAGAAAAAGCTGATGAATTTTGGAATGAAGCTGAGGAATTTTTTGGAGAAGCACACAAAGGCTCGATAAATACTTTCCGAGATAGTTTTACCCCCCGTTCTTTCATGGAAGCCATTAAACCATCAATGATACAGCTTGCGATGGATTCCCTATCACTTCCGGATGACATTCAAAGGTTTCTTCTTCATGCGCCAACGCCAGCTCATATTGATGCGAATAGAGACAAATTCCTGGAAGGAATGGGTACTGCAGCAGCGGTTCTTGTGAAACTAATACAAATGCAGAAGAGTATTCCCAATATCAGGGGAGGTGTGAGCCTTAATAAGGCCATAGAGCTTGTGGAGTCAGAAGGCAAAGCGCCATTAAAGAACCGCACATATATAACGAAGGCATGGAACGTTTATAAAAAGTCCGTGCATATCTACTTAGGTTTTATTTTTGCCTCATATATCGTTAAAAATATCCCTGACATAAAAACACATTGTTCTGAAACGGGTTATATTTCTCCTTATTTTTCCCCATTATTTCTTGGGTTTATATTCATTTTTTCCAAAGTCTTGCAGGAGTGGATGCTAGACATAAAATCATCTCCACATGCAGCACTGGATAAAAAGAGACTGATCAAGCCGACGCAATTGTGGTTGATTCCAGCAAAAGTAAAAGTGCCTTCCAGTTTTAAAAACATGCTTGAGAAGTTTACACCCTTGGAGGATTGGGAAATAACTCAGTTACAGAAAAAACGGCTAAGAAGTTAGCTTGGTAAAACATCAGTAAGCAAAGTCCACAGCCAGTTTGAACCAGACAAAAGTTTTGTTATCTGGTTAATTATTTTTTACACACGTTCCGCTGTTTTTGCCTTTCGGGTATTTTGTATTGGTATCCAGCAACACCGCTGGTTGCCGTTTAACCCCGTAAAGGAAATCCGGATATGAGCGAACAAATTATCTCTCCCCACCTCATCCCCCTCACCCAATGGACAGATCACCATTCCTAAGCTATCGGAGCTTGCCGGAATCTTCATTATTCAGAAAATCCACAACGCCCACCTGCTCGAAAAAAACAACCCCGCAGGCGGTAATCCATGAATGCTGCTGAAATCGCCCACGTCCTGGGGGGCGCAACACGAAATGGGCGCGGCTGGGTATGCCGCTGCCCGGTGCATGAGGATCGCAATCCTTCCCTGTCTCTGGCGGACGGGGAGAATGGCAGGCTTCTGGTGACATGCTGGGCGGGATGCCCGCCGCGTGACGTGCTGGCGGCGCTACATGGGCGTGGGTTGCTGGCAGGCAAATACAACGCCCCTGATCCACGCCCCCGGCAGGCACGGGACACCAAAACAGGCAAAGACATCAGCACCGCCCGCATGGAAGCGGCAATGCGCTTGTGGCAATCATCAAGGCCAGTCGTGGCAGGCTGCCCTGTTGAAATCTATTTGCGCTGGCGCGGTATCATCATGCCGCAATCCCCGGCGCTGCGTTACCATCCGGCATTGAAACACCCTGGCGGTGGGTATTGGCCGGGAATGGTGTCGCTGGTGCAGCGCGGGCAGGACGGCCAGCCTATCGGCATTCACCGGACATTTCTTGCCAAGGGCGGCAAATGCAAAGCGCCGGTGAAACCAGATAAGATGATGCTGGGTGTTTGTCATGCTGGCGCGGTGCGGCTGGCGGAAGCTGGCGGAATAGTGATGACGGGCGAAGGGATCGAGACTTGCCTTGCCGCGATGCAGGGGGCAAGCCTTCCGGCATGGGCGGCGTTAAGCACGTCCGGGCTGCGCATGCTTGATCTACCGCCCGCCGTGCGCGAGGTGATTGTGCTGGCCGATGGCGACGATCCCGGAGAACAAGCCGCGCAAGCCGCCGCTCTGCGCTGGGCGCGTGAAGGGCGCAAGGTGCGGATTGCCCGCCCGCCGCGTGGCTTTGACTTCAATGACGTGCTGCTTGGCCGTGCGGCGGGAGGTACGGCATGAGCGAGGGAACCGAAACCGTCATCAATGAGGCCATTCAGAGCGCGGAGCCGGTGCGCGATCCGCTGGATGACTTGGTGGAAAAATCGAAAGCAGACCCCAGCGCACCTTTTGAATCAGTAGCCGTCACGCAAATCATAGCACTAAAAAAAGAGAATCCGGCAGCGTTTGAACGCTGGCGCATCCGGCTTAAAGATACGGACGTGCGCCTTGGTGAATTGGACAAGCTGCTTGCCGCGAAAGCGGGCGAGTCAAAGGAAACATCCGGGCAAGGACAATCCTTATCCCTGCCGGAGCCTGAGCCGTGGCATGAGCCGGTGAACGGCGCGGCATTGCTTGACGGGCTGGCGGCAATGATCCGGCAGCATGTTGTTTTGGCAAAGAGCATGGCCGATGCAATCGCGCTATGGATCGTGCATACCTATCTTTTCACCGTCCTGTTTATCACGCCGCGCCTTGGTATTATATCGCCGGTCAAGCAATGCGGGAAAACCACCTTACTGGACATTCTGGCGAACCTTTGCCAGCGCCCCATGTTGACGGCAAACATCACGGCGGCGGCGGTTTTTCGCACGGTGGAATTGGCGCAACCCACCTTGCTGATCGACGAAGCCGATACCTTTGCCAAGGATAAAGACGACCTGCGGGGTATCCTCAATTCCGGCTATCGCCAGGGGGGAAGCGTCACCCGCACCGTGGGCGAAAATCATGACGTGCGGATGTTTTCGACATGGTCACCGGCTGCAATCGCCATGATAGGAAAACAGTTGCCTGATACCCTTGAAGATCGCTCTATCCCTATCCGCCTGCGTCGTCGTCGCAAAGACGAACCGATTACGCAATTCCGGGCTGATCGCACTGGCAATTTGCATAAGCTGGCGCGTATGGCCGCGAGGTGGGCGGAAGATAATCGTGACAAGCTGGCTGCCGCCGATCCTGATATGCCAGAATATCTTTTTAATCGCGTCGCTGATAACTGGCGACCCCTGATTGCCATTGCCGATGCAGCGGGCGGGGGCTGGCCGAAACGCGCACGGGATGTAGCCGGGGAATTGAGTGGCGGCAGTGACGCGGGGCAATCGCAATTGCTGGCCGACATTCATACCATATTCACCGACAGGAACACCGACCGCCTGCCTTCTGCCACGCTGGCCGGTGCGCTGGCAGCAATGGAAGGCAGCCCCTGGGGAGAAATGAGAGGCGGGAAGCCAATCACGCAAAACACACTCGCCCGGATGCTTGATACCTTCCATATCAAACCCGGCTCGATCAGGATCGGGGGAGAGACGCCCAAAGGATACATGCGCGAACAATTCTCCGACGCATGGGGGCGCTACCTTTCCCCGGATTCTTCACGTCAATCCGCCACACCGCCACAAGCCGTAGAAAACCTTGACGCTGGCGTAAGTTTTGAAGCGCAACAGCATGAGGAGTGTGGCGGATTGGAAACCCCGGAAGGCACAAGGGAAACCGCCATTTGTGGCGGTGTTGCGGATGAAAGCGCCTCAATCCGGGAAAGGGAACATGCACCGGACAGCACGTAACGCAAACGCAGTGACTGATACGCTTAGTCGGGACTTAAACCACCAGCCTCAACTGTAACTTTGAAGGGAAAGATTTATGGCAACAAAATACAACTCCAAAAACGAACGCCTAAAGAAAGAATATATCTGTCATCTGGGGAAAGGGCTAGGCAGAAGTCCGGCAACACTGGACGGCATACGCAAATCCCTCCTGCGGTATGAGGAATATCACCGCTTCAAGGATTTTGCGCCGCTGCACCATAAACAGGCCATTTCCTTTAGCGATCACCTGTCCGGCCAGAAAGCCCAGCGCACCGGCAAGCCCCTCAGCATGTCCACCCAGCTTTGCACCATGAATCACCTCAAGGCTTTTTTCTTATGGCTGCAATGTAAGCAGGGATTTAGGACAAAGATTCACCTGCCAGATATTGAGTATTTCCGGCTGTCCCTTAAAGATACGCGGATTGCCAGAAACCCGAAACACAAACCCGTACCCACACCGGAACAGATTGAGCGGGTGTTGCATTCCATGCCTGCGGACACAGAGATCGCGCTGCGTAACCGGGCGCTGATTGCCTTTGTCTATCTCACCGGGGTACGCGACAGCGCCCTGATCTCGCTGAAACTCCGGCATGTGAGACTGGAAGACGATTTGGTGCTGCAAGACCCGTCCGATGGCGTGAAAACGAAATTCAGCAAGCGCATTGATACCTATTTCTTCCCGGTGGGAGATGACATGCGGCAAATAGTGGCGGACTGGATGAAATTTCTTTTTGAAAAAAAGCTATGTGGCAACGAGGCTCCGCTATTTCCGCGCACCTGCGTTGCCCGTGATGGCAATGCGTCCTATCATGTTGCCGGACTGGAGCCGGAACACTGGCGCACCACAGCGCCAGTGCGCGAAATATTCCGGGAGGCATTCACGGCGGCGGGCCTGCCATACTATAACCCGCATTCCTTCCGCAACACGCTGGTGATGATCGCGCAACGACGCAACCTTGGCGGGGAAGCACTCAAAGCGTGGAGCCAGAATCTGGGGCATGAAACCGTTGCTACCACCGTGAACAGCTACGGCAGGATCGATCCCCACCGGCAGGGAGAGGTGATAAAGGGATTGGCTGAAAAGTTGATTGAATAGCCCACTTTAGAAGGGTGAATACGAAGGGTTGTTGCTATTTAGAGGGGAAATCGGGCAAAAGGCTATTGCCCGATGTTTTTGGTTGCCTCGTCCGATGCAACATTGCGCCGGAGCGCCGCTATGACGGCAGGTAACGGCTGACGAATCGGAGGGATTTTTTGATACTGCTCCCAGCCGCCGCCCAGTGCCTTGTAAAGCGTGATGAACTGCTCGGCAGCACTTTGCTGCGCGATGACATATTGCTGCTCCAGATCGAATTGTTGCCGTTGCGCGTCGATGACGTTCAGCGAATCCGCCAGACCACGATTGAAACGCTTTGAAGCGATAGTAACCGCTTGCTGGCTGGCATCGAGCGCCTGATGGAGATTCTTCAAACGATCCTGCTGCGCGGCATAAGCACTGGAGGCGCTATCGACCTCTCTTACCGCGTTCAATACTGTCTGCTTATAATTCATCAGCATGGCATGGGTATTGAGGTCTGCGATATTCACGACTGCGTCCAGCGTCCCGAAATCCAGCAAAGGCCAACTGACGGATGGCCCTACTGCCCAAATGAAGCTCTGCATGACGGGCGTGACTCCCAGCCCCTGACCTTGGTATCCAGCACCACCCGTAAGTGCGAAATGTGGGAAGAGATTGGCAGTCGCAACTCCCACCCGTGCGGTAGCTCCCGCCAGTTGCTTCTCCGCTTCCTGTACGTCCGGGCGGCGGCGCAGCAGATCGAGCGGAACACCCGTGTCCAGCTTTTCCGGCATCTGCGGAATCTGTCCCGGCTTCTCAAGCTCCTTTGCTATATTCTCAGGGAACTCCCCGCATAATACGGCGATGGTGTATTTCGCTGCGTCGATGCGGGATTTGAGCGGTGCGCTTTGGGCCTGCAAGGTGGAGAACTGCCGCTGCGCAAGCGTCAGATCAAGCCCGTTGGTAATGCCCCTGTCATAGCGTTGCTGAACAAAATCGACATACTGCCTTGCCACCTCGATATTCTGCTCCAGCACGGCCTGCTGCATCTGCAACCCGCGCATATCAACATAGGCGTGCGCCACATCCGCGATGATACTGATAAGCACATCATCACGCGCCGCCTTTGCAGCCTGTTCATCGTAATGCGTCGCTTCCATCTCCCGGCGATACTTGCCAAAAAGATCAAGCTCCCAGCCCGCGTCAAACCCGTAAATCTGGGTGATATGCTGGTAGCCGCTGGTATTATCGGCGGAGACAAGCGGCTGGTCAGCACGCCCGCGCACCAGATTGTTGCCTGTGCCTTTCGCTGCCCCCCCACTGGCATTTACTTCCGGCAACGCCTCACCCATGACGACGGCCTCCTGTTCACGGGCCTGTTGTAAATGGCTGAGTGCAATATCAAGTCGTGGATTCGCTTTGATAGCCCGTTCGACAAGGCTGTTTAGCGTATCGTCGTTAAGCAATTTCCACCATTGTTCAGGTGTGGGCTTAATCTTTGTTGGAAGTTGCGGGCCATATACATCAGTAGCGAACGCACCGGGCAGTTTTAGCTCCGGCGTATGGTAATCCGGCCCTACCTTGCAGCCGTTAAGCGCGGTGCAAAGCAGGATGCCAAGAATCCACGGCTTTATGTTACTTCTGTGCGGTAGCGGCATTTGCGCCTTCTTTGGATTCGCTTATCTCGACTTGTTCGCCGTTCGTAATCTGACTGCTGATATTGAGCGCAACATGCTCACCCGCTTTAATTCCCGATCCAATCTCCACCGTATTGCCGTTATCGCGGACAATGCTGATTTTGTGGAAGGTTATGTGCTTATTTTCGCTTACCACCGCTACCTGCGCTCCACTGGAACGGAATATCAGCGCAGCCGCAGGAACCTCAAGTAGCCCTTTAGCCTCGACATCGAAACTGGCATCGACATACATGCCGGACACCAGAAGCTGATCGGGATTCGGAATATCCACTTCAACCTTGAGCGTGCGTGCCTGTGGATTGATGGCATCCGCCGTGCGCGTTATTTTGCTTTCAAAAACATGGCCGGGAATACTGCTAGCGGTTATCCTAGCTACAATGCCTACTTTCATATCACCTGCGGCGCTTTGCGGCGCATCGACGAAGATACGCATCGGGTCATTCTGGACTATTTTATAGAGTGGCGTCGTACTGGAGCCGCTGCCTGCCGCTACCAAGTTACCAATGTCGATATGACGCTCGGTGATTTTACCATCATAAGGCGCTGTGACTTGCTTGAACTTCGCAAGTACCGTGTAGCGATCAACATCCGCCTTATCGAGCGCCACCTGTGCCCGCGCTTCATTCAGTCCGGCAACCGCACTTTCATATCCGGCTTTCTTCGCCTCGCGCTCCTGATCGGAAACAACACCTTTGGGGGAATCACGCCAGCGTTCATAGGTGGTTTTAGCGAAATTCGCATCCGCCTGCCTTGCTATTACCGTTGCCTCAACGGCATTCAGTTTGGCCTGTGAGGCAGCCAACTGCGCGTCAAGCTCGGGCGTTTCAATAATGGCAAGCACCTGGCCCTTCTTTACCGTATCGCCGATGTCCACGTTCCACTTGCCTACATATCCATCGACCCGCGCATAAATGGTGCTTTCATACCAAGCTGCCGTTTCGCCGGGTAGTTTAAGCGCAAGCGTGGCGGGAGCTTCCTTAATGGTGACTACATTGACAAGCGGCGGCGCTAACACCGATGCATCCGTTGCATCCTTCAGCCTGCTTGCGTGGTAAGACTTGGTGAAATGGATTATTATGAATCCCACGATAAGTACCCCGGCCAATATGAAGACCGACCTGCGGATTTTCTGCCCTGTGGCCCGCATCAGTAAGGCATGTGCCTGAGGTGTTTGAGCGTTATGCGGTTGCATGGGATTCTCCTTCCGCAAAAGCGGCTGACAAGCGGGGTTTATGCGGGAGTAAGCGGTACATCACGGGGACGAATATCAGCGTGGCAAAGGTGGCGAAGCTCAGCCCTCCAATGACGGCACGTGCGAGCGGCGCATTCTGCTCACCACCTTCACCGACGCCGAGCGCCATAGGGATCATGCCCAGAATCATCGCGCCCGCTGTCATCAACACAGGGCGCAAACGGGTATAGCCCGCCGTTTCCGCAGCCGCCCAAGCATCGTCTCCTGCGTCCATGCGCTGATTGGCGAATGTCACCACGAGAATGCTGTTGGCCGTGGTAAGGCCGATGCACATTAGTGTTCCCATCAGCGCGGGTACGCTTAAGTGTGTTTGCGTGAGATAAAGCATCCACATGACGCCGCCCAAGGCGAAAGGAACGGCCAGAAGTACGATAAGTGGGTCAATCCAGCTTTGGAAATTGATGACGAGGAAGAGATAGACCAGCACCACTGCGAAGGCCATGCCCGAAAACAGCCCGCTATAACTGTTGCGCATCGTCTCAACCTGACCGCTTAAGGTAACGGTCATTGCCTTGGAAGCATCAGGCTGATCGGCAGCAATCACTTTATCAATATCCGTCGCAACGGCATTGAGGTCACGGCCTTGCACGTTGGCATCGACATCGAATACAGGGCGGATGTTATATTGCGACATGACCATTGGCACAGTGCCGCGATTGAACTCAGCTACATTCATCAGAAGTTGATTTTTTGCATGAGCGTCTCCTGCCGTCACCGGCATAGCCCATAAGTCCTGCGTGGAATCGATACGGTAGGTCGGTGACTGTACGACCAGCGGATAGCTGACGTTATTGCGCGGATCGACCCAGAAGTTGGGGGAGGTCTGAGCACTGGAATTGGTTGTCACCAGCACATTACTGGCGGTAGCTTGCTGATTCAGGCCAAACTCAGTGGCAAGCGAACGGTCTATGTCCACCGTGATCGAAGGAGCATCTGGCACCTGAAAGACATGGGAATCAACAATGCCGGGTACGGAACTCAAGTCATGCGCGAGCTTAACGGCAAGCCAGTAAGCATCCCAGCTTTTAGGCCCGGAGATACGAATGTCGATAGGTGCAGGCTGACCGAAATTAAGCACCTGATCTACAATATCGGCAGGCTGGAAGAAAAATTGCAGTCCGGCAAACCGCTTAGGCAATTCCTCGCGCAGCTTCGCAATAAGCTCGGCAGTGGCGGAATGCTTCTCGTTAAGCGAAACAAGAATCTCGCCGTCCATCGGCCCGATAGTGGCGGAATCGGAAAGCGCGATGTTGATGCCGCTGTAGGGCAGTCCGATATTATCTAAAATAACGTCAATCTGCCCGTTGCCTACGACATCGCGGATGGCTAATTCGACACGGGCAAAATCCTCCTGCGTCTGTTCAAGCCTCGTTCCCGGCGGCGTGCGTACATGCAGGCGCATCTGGCCAGCATCAACTTCAGGAAAGAAGTCCCTTCCCAAGGCCGGGAATAGCATTAGGGAAATCAACATCAGCACCGCGAAGAATCCGACGGCCTGCGTAGGCTGCATTAATGTCCAGTGCAAGGTATTGCGATAGGTTTCGCGGAAAGATTCAAAGCCTTGCTCAAAGCGGCGGTGGATGGCACTGAAAATGTTTTTTTTCTCGGTAGGATCGGTTTCAAGCCAATCATTATCACCATGCGAGACAGCCGCCGAGCGCATCAGGTATTTAAACAATATCGGCACCAGCGTGAAAGAGAGAGCAAGGCTGGCAATCAGTGAGACACATACCGACAGCGATAACGGCGAAAAGAGATACTTAGCAGTGCCTTCAAGAAGGAAAATAGGCACGAACACGATGCAGATACAGAGCGTTGATAGAATAGTAGGAATACCGACTTCACCCGCGCCCTCAATAATCGCTGTTTCCAGCGGATCGCCCTCATGCAAGCGGCGTTCTATATTTTCGATGACCACCGTGCCGTTATCGACAAGGATGCCCACCGCCAAGGCGAAGCCGCCAAGGGTCATCGTGTTAAGCGTCTGCCCACCGCAATACATGAACAGCACGGCGGTGATGATAGAGAGCGGGATGGAGGCAAGAATGATAAGCGTAAGCCGCCAGTTGCCAAGGAACAGCAGGATCATCAGAGCGGTCAACCCCGCTGCCATAGCTCCGCCCATGATTACGCTGTTAAGGGCCGCTTTAACGAATAGCGATTGATCAAAGATAGCCTTAATGGATACGCTGCTGGGTAATACTTTCTTTATTTCCGGCAGAACATCGCGCACGCCGTCGATAACTGCCAAGGTGGAAACGCCCCCGGTTTTACGGATGCTCATGAGCGCACCCGGCGTTCCGTTCACTGACACGGAATTGGTCTGTACCTGAAACCCATCATGCACATGCGCCACGTCGCGCATGAATACGGTTTTGCCGTCCACTTCCTTGATGGGAAATGAGTTAATCGCCTCGATGACATCGGGGCTATTATTCATCGACAGCGTATAGTCCTTCAGGCCGATTTTTACGTCACCTGACGGTAGAATGACGTTCTGGCGTTGCAGGGCCTGACTCACATCCGAAGGCGAAAGTCCGCGTGACTGTAGGGCTTGTTGATCAATATCAGCCATGATGACGCGAGGCTTGCCGCCGTACGGGTAAGGCACTTCCGCTCCATGCACGACGGCAAGATCAGGTCGAATGATGTTCTGGCCCAGGTCATTGAGCTTGGTGTCAGGCAGTGAGTTGCTGGATAGGCTCAACTGAATAATGGGAACATCGGTTGCGCCGTAACGTATGACCAGAGGCGGTGTGATGCCGGGAGGCATATATTTCAGCACCACCAGCGCAGAACTTGCCAACTGCGAAACTGCACGGGTGACGTCGGCTCTCTCATGCAGGAAAATTTTTTCGACGCCGACGCCGTTATAACTGGTGGCTTCGATATGCCCTATATCGTCCACGAGCGAGGCCATTTGGCGCTCATGCAGCGTGAGAATGCGGTTCTGCATATCCTTGGCATTCATGCCGTTATACGTCCAGACCACGCTCACGACGGGAATGTCGATCTCCGGGAAAATATCGACCGGCATACGCAACCCCGCCCCGATGCCGAGCAAGCTAACGAGAATCAGCACGGAAACGACCGTATAGGGATGCCTTAAGACGTAATGAACGAAGGACATGAGTTATGCCTCCGCTTCGGCTAGTGGCAGAATAACCCGGCAGGTTGTGCCTTTATTCTCCACGCTTTCAATCTCGACCGTGCCCCCATGCGCCTGACAGATAGAGCGGACGATGGAAAGGCCCAACCCAGCGCCGCCTTGTTCCCGTGATCGCGCTTTGTCCGCACGGTAAAAACGCTCGAAAACATGCGGCAAGGCGTCCGCAGGAATGCCGATGCCGGTATCGACAATGGATAGTACCGCTTTATGATGAGCTTCCGTGATACTGATGCGAATGCGGCCACCTTTCGGGGTATATTTGATGGCGTTATCCAAAAGATTGACTACTACTTGCTTCAATCTTGCGGCATCTCCAGACACCTTTACTGGCCGCAGATTTTCCACAGAAATTTCTATGGATTTTTCTTCAGCCATAAGTAGCATCTGATCGGTAGTCATTTTTACCAAATCCACCAGATAAACTGTGACAGGCTTGGCTTTGCCCTCTCCCGCGTCGAGTCGGGAAATGGCGAACAGGCTTTCGGTGATATGCGACAGCCGTTCCGTCTCTTCAAGCACGCTACCGATGCGCTCACGCAATGTTTCGGGCAGTCCTGACTCCCTTTGAATTATAGATTCCAGTTCACCGCGCATGATAGTAAGCGGCGTTCGCAATTCATGCGAAGCATCGGCTGAGAAGCGACTGACCTGTTGATAAGCATTGTCGAGCCGTTCCAGCATCTGATTAAGTGTCACTGATAGATGCTCAAGCGCGTCACCCGTGGCAGCCACTGGCAGCCGGTTACTCAGGTTGCCGAAAGTAATTTGTTCAGCGGTGGCACGGATATTCTCGACGGGCTTGAGTGAGCGGCGCACCAGCATATAACCGCCAGCGGATACAATCAGGAGCACGACCGGCAAACTATATATTAATGTTATTCTAAGCCCACGCAGCACTGTTTCTAATTCATCGGTTGGCGCTCCCATTTCGATGATGAATCTCTCGCCTGTGGACTCTACTTGCACCGCCACGATCATTATGGAAATGCTGTAGGGCAATGACTGTATTCTTCGTGTTGGAATAGCGCCCGCAGGGATGTTAAGATCGGTAGCTACAAACCGCCCATCCTTGGGGTCATCGGAAATATAGAGAACAGAATGATCATCTCTCAGAATGCGTATAAAACGATTATTGACTTCCGGTGAGTAAACACTTCTGATTTGTTCGGCTATTTCCTGGGCAGACTTGCCCTTTCCAAGTATATTATTGGCAATCTGATGTGCGCGGTGGGTAAACGTCAGCTCCATTTCCTGATATAATCGGCTTTGTACGCTCTTGTAGGTGTACGTTCCGAATGCAAGCAGTACGGCGATGACAAGTCCGCTGTACCACAGGATGAGGCGAAAATAGATGGAGCGTGTATTCATCATCCGGCCTCGTCGCTTAAGACATAGCCAGCGCCACGGATGGTCTTGATTAATTTTTTCTCATGCGCTCCATCGATTTTATTACGCAGCTGGCGAATATAAACATCCACGATATTGGTAAGCCCCTCAAAGCTCTGATCCCATACATGTTCGATAATCATTGGACGCGAGAGCACCCGGCCCGCATTCAGCATCAGGTATTCAAGGAGGGCGTATTCCTTGGCGCTGAGATCAATGCGCTTGCCCGCACGTTTGATCTGACGGCTCAAACGGTCGATCTCTAAATCAGCAACGGTGAAAGCGTCCGCACGTTGCACAGGAGCGCGACGCAATAATGCCCGTACCCGCACCAGTAGTTCGGAAAAAGCAAACGGCTTGGTCAAGTAGTCGTCCGCGCCTGCGCTCAAATGCTTTACCTTGTCCGCCACCGCATCCTTGGCGGTCAACATCAGGATGGGCACTTGGCGGTTCTTTTGCCGGATGGCCTCCAGCACCTCCGTGCCGCTGAGCTTCGGCAGCATGATATCGAGGATGACGGCATCGTAAGCGTATGAGGTTGCAAGTTCCAGCCCCTGCGCACCATCGCCCGCGACATCAACTGCAAAGCCTTCGGCCTTGAGGCTTCTTGCTATAATATCGACGAGCTTCTTTTCATCTTCGACGATCAGGACACGCATAAATTCCTCTATTATCCAGCTATCCTATGCTCTCAAGATGAAAACGCCATGAGCGTAAGATTAAAATTCACTCATAATTGTCCTAAGAGTGCAGATTCAGTAGAGTAAACCGTCGATAGAAAGTAAATATGGATTTGTCTGAGTAAGGTGCGCTAGGAAGAAAAATAAGAAAAGGGTATCTAATTTCATGGGGCACTAGTGGGGCACTCCGTCCCCAGAAACGCCAAAAATTCAAGACTGATACCAACAACCGGTCTTCAATAACCTGCTGAATTAATTATTGGTATCTGTTGGCGATTGCGCTTGTCGAATGACGATCCCCGAATCATAATCCCTTGGTCGGGGGTTCAAATCCCTCCCGAGCCACCATACTCCAATGGTCCATCCCCAATCAGCACGTGTATTAATAACACAGTGTTATTTTAATTCAGAGTCCAAGATAAATAAATTTTGCTATATAGATTTATTATTCCTTATATAGATAAAGGGTACATAAATATGTACCCGTATATATTAAGGGGGCATAAAAATGCACCACGAAAAAAGAGTGTCATATTCTTCGGTGCTGTCTGTACTGTCCGGGCTGTTAATTCTTGCTTTTAAGCCTGAGTCTGCCGAAGCCACACCGGCATTTGCCGTCCAGACTTCACAGCCTTGTTCCGCATGTCATGTTGGCGCCTATGGCCCCCAGCTTACTCCTTACGGGCGTGACTTTAAGCTCTATGGATACACAGCGGATGATGGCAAAAACCACTTCCCGCCCATTGCGATCATGGATCGTACAACATTCACGCATACCAAAGACAAACAGAATGGGGGTGCGGCACCTGGGTTTGGTGATAATAATAACATTGCTATCGGTGAAGTGTCACTTTTTTATACTGGCAAGATAACGGATAATATTGGGGCCTATCTGGAGCCAGTCTCCTACAATGGAGCTACTAGGGCCACTGGGTGGGCGAACTCGGATATCCGCATAGTGCATGATGGAAAGCTATTTGGCACCGATTATGTTGCGGGCCTTACGGCGAATAATGCACCGACCGTAACGGATCTCTGGAATTCTACGGCAGCATGGGGCTGGCCATTTGACTCATCGGCATTGGCACCCACTCCGGTGGCAGGTACTCTTCTCGGGGATGGCCAGGCACAATTCCAAGTGGCGGGCGCGGGTGCTTATGCGATGCTGGGCGACTGGGTATACCTGGAAACAGACATGTACCATGGGTTAAGCGCCGGCACGCGCAACTTTGTAGGTGACGTACCGGTGACAGGCACAGACTCCTATGATGGCGTCATGCCATACTGGCGCGCGGCCATTCAGCATAGCTTCGACAAAGATCATCAGTATTTTGAGATCGGTACGCTGGGAATGGTCGGCAATGTCTACCCCGGAGGCAATAACACGGTTGCGTCAGCGGATCGTAAGACCGACATCGGGTTCGACGCCAATTACCAGTGGTTTGGCCATGACGCCGGTGCCGATAACCTGGTCTCGGCGCACGCGATATACGTGCACGAGAACCTTGATTTGCATGCGAGCGAAATGCTGACGGGCAGCAATCCGACGGATGAACTGCAGGAATTCAAAGCGAATGTGGCCTACAGCTATAAAAACACATGGACGCCCACAGTAGGGTATTTCCGCGCATGGGGATCGAACGATGCAGCTTACTGGGGCACCAGCACGGGCAGCGCGAGTCCTAACAGCGAAGGGTATATCGCGGAACTCACCTATGTGCCGTTTGGCA
>Ga0207062_1128_pt1 | contig 19608 bp, 20 predicted proteins | sample Alteio_BWMinCont_28_FD_153266 | JGI IMG/M metagenome (GOLD analysis project Ga0207062, IMG submission 153266) | Enriched cells from forest soil in Barre Woods Harvard Forest LTER site, Petersham, Massachusetts, United States -... | ecosystem: Environmental > Terrestrial > Soil > Temperate forest >... | reverse complement strand
CGGTTCTCAGGCGTTCGAGATCCAAACCCCCATGAAGGTAAGCAAGTGTGTTAGAGACCACTGCGATTGTTCTTCTCGTCTTGTGGGCGGCGGGGTTCGTCACCTCGTACACGACGGGTGGTTTTATCCATGTTCTTTTAGTCCTGGCAATAGTTGTCGTGTTGATCCGGGTTATTCGGGGCCGCAAGGCAACGAGTTGAATACGATTTGTATTGAAGGGAGGTGGCCCTGTTGTCGAATCGAATAAATGAGAGAGCCATCGTCATTGATGAAAGGCGGGTCTGCCCTCGGAATGAGTTTGAGCCGGACTATTCCGATCAACTGGAGGATAAACGAGGCCCTGCCCTCAGCCCGGAGCCTTCTTTATACCCCTGAGAACAGTATTGTCATATTGAACCCACCAGGTTAAAGATGAACTGAAGTCTGTGTTGTTGGAGGGTCTTTCAATTTTGGCGCTACTAAGCGGCGTAACGGTACTTCCGGTAATCCAGGAGGACAAGTAATGAATAAAGTCATCTCAATCTTATTTCTGGCAGCGGGCGTTACCTTGATAGTCTATGGCGTACACGCCTCAGACTCGCCAAGTTCCAGTCTTTCTCGATTCTTCACCGGCTCGCCCACGAACAAGACCATCTGGCTACTGATCGGCGGCTTTATTCTGGCGCTTGCCGGGCTTTTCGGTTGGTTCCGAGGGCCAGAAGGAAATTAGGATAAGGTCCAATTCTCTTTCTCCGTGGGTTGACGGAGGACAAGCCGAAACCGGCGGTTCGCAGGGAATTGCCGGTCTACGGGTCGAACCGTACTGATGAGGCTGAGGGGGAAAATAATGACTCTAGAGAGGGCGATAGACGTGGAGTCGATGGCGTTACACCTGGAGCACAATGGTCCAAGATCGTTGGAGAGCCTGATCGAGGAGCTGGGGCCTGCCGTCAGGATCACCAGGGTTGTCGGGGAATTGATCCACCGGGGATGGGCACGGGTCGTTGCGCAAGACGACGGAACGTTGATGATCGAACCCAGGCGGAGACGATCCCGAATGCTCGCCGAAGAGGTCGGCAGAACAAAAAAGCTTGCCTGACGTAAGGTCGTTCCCCTAGATAAAAGCCCTTCATCGGGCGCAGTCTCTTTTCTATTCCTCCCGAATACCACAACATCCTATGAACATAAGAATAGTGTAAATATAATAATAGCATTGTTCTAATATTATTCTAGAATTAATACGTCGGCCTTCGGGAATTTAAATGCAGAAACCGTAATGGAGACAGTCCAACGAAGCGAATATCCTATTTTCTTCTTTTCATTGTTGCAGCGATGGCTTGGAGTACCCTAAGTTTTGCGAGGCAGACTGTCACCTCCGACCCTACCTTCTTGAGTGCGGACGGCGGGTTGAATGGCGTCGATATTACAGGTCCACATACGTTGCTTGTTGGGGTCGCCGGTGGCTCGGAATTGGATATTTTTACAAACAACTCCTCCCCGTACGTTGGTACCACCGCCGTGGGATCCCCCCCGGGCAATGATCAGGGTATGGTCCAATTCAATGTTAGCTCGACTGTGTATGGAGACATGGGGGCTGCAACAAGCCACGTGCTTCACCTCATCAGCGCGAATAATGGCACGGTGGTGAATTTTCTGGGGTCCGTCTATTCAACCACGATGAATGTCGGAGTTGCAACGGTTAACTTCGATGGCGGGCCTACGGCCACAAACACCGTCGCCGTCAATTTTTCCGGTGATGGTACGATCGCTCTTTCTCCAAATACGACAGCGACAGGCGCTCTCTCCACGAGTACAGATAATACGGGTACGTTGTCGCTCGGCGGCGGCAGTCAATTGACGGGGGCCGTTGGCGCAGGAGCTTTTCAGCTTAAGGCCATCAATGTGACGGGGGGGAATAATACGGCCGGAGTGAGCGCCGGAATTATCGGCGCCATCGGCACACATTCGTTTTCTCTTTTGACGAATACATTGAATATCAGCGGCGCCATGACGCTTTCCAGTAACGGGACAATCAGTACGACCCTGGGCAGCCCAACAGTCTACGGCCACATCATTCCGGCGGGAGCGACAAACCTTGGAACAGGGCTCCAGGTCAAAGTGGTCGTCCCCTCAACGGCTTTAATACCCGTCGGAGCCAAGTTCAATATCATTCAACCTCAAGCCGCCGGTACGAGCGGAGTCGCTGTGACGGTCACAGACCCCACCAATCCATTGTACACGTTCTCCGCGGCGCCCACCGCCAATGGCCAGGTACAAATCAATACAACTTCCATACCATTGCAGGCACCGTCACAGCCGCTGCCGATTGCGCCGATCTTACCGCCACTTCTCCCCATTGTCCCCGTGACGACAGATCTCGGCACCGTTTTGGCGGCCATCAATGCTCTTACTGATCCGGTTGCGGTCACCCATGCGGAGGCACAGCTCCAGCCTTCGGCAGCGTCTCTGGCAGCGCCCCAGGTGGTATTTCAGGGGGGCTCGGGAATTTCAGAATCTTTGGTTGTCTCATCTGGATATGTGTAGCCAGGTCAGCCAGTCCCACCAAGAGATGCCGAACTGCCAAGGGGGCGCCGCGCGCGATAGCTGGTGGATTAAAGGCTTCGGATATTTTGGCGACCAGAATGATCGGGATGGTCTCGAGGGGTATAACTCCAGGACAGCCGGTACGATGATCGCTTACGACGCGCCTCTGGGGACCAACACACGCGCAGGTCTGGGCCTTGGGTATGCGCAAAGCGTGATAAACGGAAATATGTATGGCGACAGCACCGATGTCAATTCTTATCAAACAACAGCTTATATCGGTCATGAACGCGGTCCCTGGTTCATTCGTGGGAGTGCATCGATGGGTTGGAATGATTATTCCAGCGAGCGGCCGATTGTGTTCCCCGGCGTAGACCGCACGGCGAACGCCCATTATAGCGGGCAGGATTATACCGTTCTGGCGAACACCGGGTATCATATTTCCGCTCCCCAGAAATTTACGGTCACGCCGCTGGCTTCTCTTCAGTACAGCCGTGTGAATATCGATGGCTATACGGAAACGGATGCCGGTGATATTGATCTGCAGGTGCAGCCCCAGGGGTACGATTTCGTCGAGTCCGGCCTCGGAACGAAGGTGGAACGCGACTTCAGCTATCATGGCTGGATGTTTGTTCCTGAGGTGCATGCCGAGTGGCTTTATGAACTCAACAATCCCGCATTGGATGAGACTGCGAAGTTTACGGCCGCTGTCTCGCCGTCGTTTACAACTCCAGGGTTGAAGACGGATCCCGATATGTTCCATATGGGCGCCGGCCTCACGGTTCTCTCGTGTGCGTGCAGTACGACAAAAATGTCGCTTGAAGCCGGTTACGACTATTACTGGACAAATGACAGTTATTCCGTTCATGAGATAACGATGAGGTTCGCGGATCGTTTTTGAACACGGGTGAGGTCTCAAACCACAAGGAGCAGCCAATGGGCCGATCCATTGCGATATTACCTGTGATCATCGGATTGAGTTGTCTTGCCTCTTCCTCACCGGCCGAAGATCTAGGTAACCGCTGGGGGGTAAGCGGCTTAGTTCAGGCGGGTGTTCCACTCGATGCGGATTCAATTCGGAGGCAAGGAGGCTTGGGAACGGACATGGGTGGCATGTTAAGCTATGGACTTTCATCGCACACGGGTGTCGGATTGTCCTATGAAAATATAGATCTCCCGCATGGCGTCCGGGCGCAACCCATCATTTTGTCCGGGATCTATTCTTTCATGCCGGGGAAAAACTGGACTCCCTACGTGCGGCTCGGCGGCGGTATCGCTGCCGGCAATTCGGAGAGTTTCAGCAACATGGCCGCCAAGGCCGCCTTAGGCATGGAATATTTTTTTACTCACCATGTGGCGCTTGGCCCTGAAGTCAACTACACATATGTTTATGAAGTCGGCGACGCACCAAAACAAGCGCATGCTCTGGGTGCAGGTTTGATCGCTTCCTATTTCTTTGGTGGTAAATCCGTTCCCCGTGTGGCGACGGCCCCGAAGCCCGTAGTGCTTGTTCTGAGAGACGCGCATTTCATTTCTGATCCATCGGCTCTTTCCAATGAAGCAAAAGCATTGCTGGACGAAGACGTGCAGTTGCTGAGGAAATATCCCAAAACCGATATCTGGATGACAGGATATATTTTTGCCGTTGGCACCGAAGAATACAACCGGGGGCTCAGTGAAAGGAGAGCCGATGCGGTCAGGGCCTATCTGATTAAAAAAGGCATTGCGCCAAAGAGGTTGACCATCATTGGGTATGGTCGGGCGAGGCCAGTGGCGCATGGAGCGGCATCAGGGGATATTCATTCCATCGCCGCGCGTTCCGATAAGAGAGCTCTCTTCGAAATCGTCGTCAGATAGAACGCCATTCGGGCTTTTGATCTTTGTCTCGTTCATAAAGTCGGAAATTCGGTTGTTGGTGGTGCTTGTGGGGTCGCCGTGTCCGGGCCCATGGAGAGGAAAGTAATTGAGGGCTTTAACTGAAGTGAATATCCACTTCCGCGCTGACCCCGGGGATCAATGGTTCTTAGTTACTGGCCGCTGGGGTTTGTTGCGTCTGATGGCCTATTGGAGTCGACTCTGTTGGTTCCTGCCCCGTTGTTCTCCCAGGGGATGTTCATGGCGGGGGGATTTATCAGCCCGGAATGGACAAAGAATGACGCCGAACTTACCACTGCACCTGCGAAACCTCGCTGACAAACGAAGCGCTTTGCCGGCGTCAGACAAACACCGATAAAACTTTCCTCTTCAATCCCACAACAGAAGCCGCGCCCGGCTGATGCTCATTCCCGCGTTCCACCGCAACCTTCCAGCAATAGCGAATGTCGCATCTTCAGGAGCACCTTTATGCTGCGTAAGAGATCAATCAAAATTCTTGTGATTGGAGGTCGCTCGGGGGAGGAATGGGCGGGATGGAAAGCCTATACCTCTTCACGGAAGGGTTCATTCCATGTGGAATGGGTTAGCAAGCTTCCGGCCGGATTGAACCGTTTAGAGAAAGGCTCCATCGACCGGGTTTACGTGGATCCGGAACTGGTGGTTAGCGGTGAGCCGGATCCTCTTGCCGCGGTACGCGCCAAGAGCCAGAAGGCCCACGTCAGTTTGCTCTCGACTCGGGCAAGCCGCTTTTGTCCTGGCCTCCTCGGGTTAACGATGTGATCATTCCCCTCAAGGAAGAAACCAGCGTCCAGCCGGCGAAGGGACCGCCGCGGGTACTCGTTGTTGATGATGACATATACTGCCGGGAGATTTTAAGGATGCGATTGGAAATGGCGGGCTGCGAGGTGTCGGAGGCGTTGGATGGAGCGAAGGGGGTCGACCTGGCCCGGCGAAAGAACCCTTCCCTGATATTCCTTGATTGGAGCATGCCGCTCATGGACGGCTGGCAAGTCTGCCGGATCCTGAAGGAAGATCCGACCACGCGGCACATTCCCATCGTGATCGTCACAGGATTGAGTGAACCCCTCAGTCCTTATGGGGACATTAAGAATCTCGCTGACGGATTTATTCAGAAGCCCTGGGAAATTTCCGATATCACGGCGGCTCTTGAAAGGTTTTTGCCGAGCGTAAAGGGGGTCCGTTATGGACGCTAAAATTCTGGCGATCGATGATGAGCAGGGGATGCGCGACCTTTTATCCTTCGACCTGGGCGCCCGGGGATATAAGGTCTTCACGGCGGCCGGAGCTGATGAAGCGTTGGCGATCATCGCCCAAGAGTCGATTGATCTGGTCATTTCCGATTTGACCATGCCCCGCTTGAGCGGCCTGGAAGTTCTGGCGGAGATTAAAAAAGTCTCACCGAAAACGGAAGTCATCCTTATGACGGGCTACGCCAGTGTTGAGACGGCCGTGGAGAGCATGAAACGCGGGGCGTATGACTACATCACCAAACCATTTCAAACCGACGATCTTTGCCGCGTGATTGAGCGCGCCCTGGAAAAGCGGCGGATGAATCTGGAGATCACCCACCTCCAGGAGGTGAGCCGTCTGAAATCCGAATTCCTGGCCACGATGAGCCACGAACTAAGGACGCCAATGAACGCGATTATCGGCTACACCTCTTTGATTTTGGATCGTGTATATGGCGAGGTGGTTTCCAAGCAGGAGGAGGCGCTCAAACGCGTTTCTTCCAGCGCGAAACACCTTCTGAGCCTCATCAATACAGTTCTCGACCTCTCAAAGCTCAGCGCCGGTATGATGCCGGTCCACCTGAGCGAATTTGATTTGGGCAAGCTGCTTCAGGAAGTAACGGATACTGTGCAGGCCCTCTCTCTTGAAAAGGGCCTCCGTCTTACCTGCTCTCATGCCACGAATCTTCCGGTATACAGCGACCGGACCAAAGTGAAGCAGGTGTTGGTGAATCTTGTTGGCAACGCCCTGAAGTTTACCGTCCGGGGCACCGTGTCCTTGGAGGCCCGGCTTTTGCCGGACGGTGTTTCCATTGAAGTGATTGTCAAAGACACGGGGCCGGGTATTGATGAAAAGGATATCCCCAAGCTATTCCAGGAGTTCAGGCAGCTGGACGGCAGTGCGACACGGGAGCACGGTGGAACGGGCCTTGGCCTTTCGATCAGCAAGAAATTAGTAGAGCTCCTGGGGGGTCGGATTCATGCGGAAAGCCGGCTCGGGGTCGGTTCCGCATTCATTTTCAACCTGCCCGGTGTGCTGAAGCCCGCCAAACCAACGATACTGGCTGACCTGAAACCCCTTTTACACTCCGCTCAACGAAAAGTCCTGCTTGCGATCGACGACGACCCCGAGGCCATCGCTCTTTTGCGGGATAGTTTAGAAGGCAGCGGGTATGAGTTGGAGGGGGCGCTGAGTGGCGAGGAGGGGGTGGCCCTGGCCCGACAGATCAAACCGGACGTGATCACTTTGGACATCATGATGCCGCACCAGGATGGTTGGTCCGTGCTCCGGCTGCTTAAAAGCGATTCCGAGCTCCGGGACATTCCTGTGATTATCTGTTCGATCATCGAGAATAGGGCCCTTGGTTTTTCGCTGGGGGTGTCGGATTACATTGTGAAGCCGTTTGACCGCCATGTTCTTTTGGCGAAGCTGAGTGCGCTGGAGGGCTCCCAGAAGAAGGTCCTTGTGATTGACGACGACCCCAAGGTGCGGGAGGTCTTTAAAACCGAGGTTGGCCAGCGGGGCTACGCCGTCCGCGTGGCGATCAACGGGACCCAGGCGTTGGAGCTGCTTAAAAATCAACTGCCGAACGTTATTTTCATGGAGCTGGCACTCCCCGATATGAGTTGCTTTGAGATTTTGGATGCGATCGAGAAAAAGCCCGGATTCAAATGGACGCGAGTCATCGTTTTGACCGATCGCGATCTCAGTTCCGACGAGGCGGCATGGTTGGAGAACAGGGTCTGCCGGGTCATACGGAAGAGTTCAACGACCGTCCGTCAAATGCTGGGGGCGATGAAAGCGGAACGCGTCGTTGCGAACGGTGTGTTGTCATGACCCGAGCCAAGATTTTGGTGGTCGATGACAATTTGGACAACCGGACGATCATTGGGGACGCCTTGGAGGCCTCCGGCTTTGACGTTTGCCAGGCTGTGGACGGCCTAGAGGCGCTTGAAGCCGCGGCCAGGGAGAAACCCGCCCTGATCCTCCTGGATTTATCCATCCCCAAACTCGATGGATGGGAGGTGGCCCGCCGCCTCAAGAATGACCCTGCTTTGAGCCATATCACGATTTTTGCGTTCACGGCCCACGCCATGCCGGGGGATGATCAGAAGGCCCGGGCGGCTGGGTGCGACGATTATGTGTCCAAGCCCTGCGTTCCCCGGGAGGTCATCGATAAAATCAGGCTGTCCCTGGAGGGCAAGGAGAGGATGCCTCATGCCTAAGATATTGATCGTTGACGACGAAGAGTTTAACCGGGACATCCTGAGGACCCGCCTGGAGGGATCGGGGTTTGTTGTTCTTGATCTGGCCGGCGGCGAAGAGGTCGTCCAGACCGCCAAATCCGCCCGGCCCGACCTTATTCTCCTGGATGTGATGATGCCCCGCATTAACGGGTGGAAAGTCTGCGAACTTTTGAAGGCGGACCCCCAGACTGCTGGTGTTCCCGTGGTGATGCTCACGGCCTGTGTTCAGCAGATCGATGAGTTGCGCAGTTGGGAGAGTGGAGCGAGTGGGTATATCACCAAGCCCTGGGACACGGCCCAGCTCCTCGAGACGATCAACGGCCTTCTTCCGCTCCGCGCGAAGAGTTTGGCATGAACCAGCGTTTCTGGATTCCGGCGATTCGTTTGATGAACCGCCTGAAATATCCTTGGAAATTCACTTTGATCTCTCTTTTGTTTACTTTACCTCTCGCGGTGTTGCTCTATTCTTTCTTAGCGGATTTGAATACTCAGATTAACGATACCCGTATAGACGAGAACGGATTGGTTTATATCGGAGCACTCCGGGTCTTGCTGGAGCCTTTGCAGAGGCATCGAGCGTTTTCGTATGGCCTGCGCAGTGGACGAATTCAATTCAAGGACGCGGTTCTCGACGAGAAAGGCCGGGTGGAAGAAGCCATCCGCCTCATCGACCGGTTGGACCGGAACTTCGGAACGTCGTTGTCCACAACGCAGGATTGGAACGACATCAAAATCCAGTGGGAAAGGTTGAACGAGGCCAATCCATCTCTCAGCCCCCACGATGAATTGGAAGCGCGGAGCAGTTTAATCCAGCGTCTTGTGACGTTGATCGCCCGTGTGGCGGACGTCTCCCGTCTCATTTTGGATTCGGACGCGAGTGTTTATCATTTAGTGGACGTTCTTTCAGACAAGCTTCCGCAGGAGGTGGAAATCGCGGGGCGGCTGCGCAGCTTGTCAATGCCTTATTCCGGAAAGACGCCTATGCCCGTTGAGGAGTGGACGCAGATGGAGGTCCTTTCCGGCGACTTGAGTATGCAGACCCAGGAACTCGCAGTAGGTTTTCAGGCCGCTTTTCAAGGCAACGCTCCCGTCCAATCCCGGTTGATGCCACTGCTGGAAAAGAGCCTCGACAACCAGAGAATTCTTTCGAGGGCGTTCCAGGGGTCCCTGCCCGCGCCGCTCGGTAAATCGATTCAACGACCTGACTATTTTTTCTTGGGCACTCAATCTCTGAACTCATTTTTCATTTTGTTCGATTTTACGGCGGTCGAACTGAGCAGAATTCTCAATGCGCGCTTGCACCATCTCCGGGTGGAAGAGTGCGTTACCGCCGCGTGGATCGCGCTGATATTGGCAATCATCGGCTACCTTTATGTCGGCTTCTATCGGTCGGTGATGGTCACCGTGTCAAAGCTGTCGGAGGCGTCCGAGCGCATGTTGGGCGGGCAAACAGGCCAACTGGTCGTTTTAGAGAACCGTGATGAATTGGGTCAGGTCGTTAAATCATTCAACACGATCGCTGAGCGCTTGCACACGGAATGGACCCAGGCCCGGAATGAATTGACCGAGCGCACCAAGGCGGAGGTGGCACTCAGGATCAGCGAATTCCGGTTCAGGCGTCTCATGGATTCCAACACCATCGGGATCAGCGTCGCCAGTTTAAAAGGAGATATCTTCGAGGCTAACGACGAATCGCTAAGGATTTTTGGTTTTACGCGGGCGGACTTGGTGGCGGGCCGGGTGAACTGGGCTCACTCGACCCCGCCGGAGTACCGGGACTCGGACGATCGGGCCGTCCGGCAGCTCACCTCTTCCGGCATCGCAGCGCCCTGGGAGAAGGAGATTGTCCGTCCGGATGGCACCCGGGTGCCGGTCATGATCGGCGTGGCGATGTTGGACGCCGAGCAGTGTATTGCGTTCATGTTGGACAACACCGAGCGCAAGAAGGCGGAAGAACGTTCGCGGCAAAGCGACGAGCGTTTCCGGCAACTGGCGGAGAATATCCGGGAGGTCTTCTGGATGGCCGACATCGAGAAAAGCGGAGTGATTTACATCAGTCCCGCTTACGAAAAGATTTGGGGGCGGACATGCCAGAGCCTCTACAAACAACCGGCGTCCTTTTTGGAAGCCATTCACCCCGATGATCGCGCCAGGGTGATCAAAGCGCTCGATTGGCGAAAGACCACCGATTACGACGAAACGTACAGGATCGTCCAGCCTCAGGGAGATATTCTTTGGATCCACGATCGGGGGTTTCCGATCAAAGACAAGTCCGGCCGCGTTTATCGCATGGCAGGTATTGCGGAGGACATCACGGAACGAAGAAAACTCGAGGTCGTTCTCCATCAGTCTGAAAAAATGTCCGCCGTTGGCCGGCTCGCCGCCGGAGTGGCCCATGAGATCAACAATCCTCTTAGCGTGATCCTCGGTTTTGCCCAGGCTCTGGCCAAAAATGTCAAGGAGGACGATCCGGCGGCCATGCCTTTGAGATCCATCGAGCGGGAGGCTGTGCGCTGTAAAAACCTGGTCCAGAATCTTCTCGCATTTTCCCGGCAGGGGCCCGCCAAGGCCCAGATCTTTAAGACGTCCGAGGTTTTTTCTTCATCCCTAGCACTGATCGAAACCCAGGCCCGCATGAAGTCGATCGAGATCAAGCGGGAGACCGACGGCGATGAGATTTTTCTGAACGGCGATAAAAATCTGATCGAGCAGGCCATTATTAATTTGGGCAGTAACGCGATCGATGCCATGCCCCATGGCGGAGTTTTGACAATTTCTTCATCAAAGGCTGAGGAGAACGGCCGTCCTTTCGTCAGAATCCAGATTAAGGACACTGGCATGGGCATGTCGGAAGCCGTCCAGAAGAGACTTTTCGAACCTTTCTTCACAACCAAGGAGCCCGGTAAAGGCACCGGATTGGGCCTGGCGCTGGTCCATGAGACGGTAGAAAAGCATCATGGACGCATCAATTGCCAAAGCCGTGAAGGGCAGGGAACCATCTTTACGATGACATTACCGGCGTGCCGGGCGGAACTTCTTGAAGCAGCGAACGAGCGGTTGGCGAGCCTGCCACGGAGCGTGGCGTGACTCCCCCGCGCTCTAACGAGAAGACAGTCTCCGGGCTCCGGCGGCCGCTGGCTTTGACGGCGGTTGTGGTGCTGATCGGCATGACCATCTTCGAGTTTTTAAAAAGCTTCGTTCTCCCGCGTCTAACCCTTTGGCAGTCGCACACGATCACGATATTCTTCAGCACGGCGGTCGCGACAGTGATGGCTTATCGAGTGCTGCGTCATCAGCAGAGAGAAGAGCGGCAAAGATTTGAAGTGACTATGCGGTTGTCTGAAAAAATGTCCGCCGTTGGCCGGCTCGCCGCCGGAGTGGCCCATGAGATCAATAATCCTCTTAGCGTGATCCTCGGTTTTGCCCAGGCTCTGGCCAAAAATGTCAAGGAGGACGATCCGGCGGTCATGCCTTTGAGATCCATCGAGCGGGAGGCTGTGCGCTGCAAAAACCTGGCCCAGAATCTTCTCGCATTTTCCCGGCATGGGGCGGTGAGAAACGAAATCTTTGAGTTGTCGGGCGCAATCCTTCCTTCTTTGGTTCTTATTGCAACCCAGGCCCGCGTGAAGTCGGTTCAGGTCGTTCAGGATTTTCAGGCCCACGGCACGCGAATCCGCGGAGATAAAAACCAGATAGAACAGGTCATCATTAATTTGTGCGGTAATGCGATTGACGCCATGCCCCGCGGCGGGATTTTGACTGTCTCTTCGTCAAAGGTTCAGGAGAACGGCCGTCCTTTCGTCAGAATCCAGGTCAAGGATACGGGAGAGGGTATTCCGGAAGCGATCCAGGGAAGAATTTTTGAGCCTTTCTTCACGACCAAGGAACCTGGTAAAGGTACCGGATTAGGCCTCGCATTGGTTCGCGAGATGGTGGAGAAGCATCACGGGCGCATTGATTGCCAAAGCCGGGATGGGCAAGGCACAACGTTCACGATGATTATCCCCGTCGTTCCGGAGCTGTCCGTGCAGGAAATCCATCCCGATCCTCTTATGTCTGTAACGGGCGCATGAGGCGCTGCGTCCCGCGGGCCATAATCAAACTCCCGGTGGGGCTACCGGCCATGCCGTTTATCGCAAAGGACTTAAAAGGATGAACCGTCATGGAAAAATCATTGATCATCGTCGATAACCCAGACAGCCGGGGAACCTCGTTCAATGTGACGCTGCCGCTATCGCCATGGTAGATTCCAAAGCCGGCGTCGCGAGTGTATTGAATGGGCATGCCGTTCCATCGGTCGATTTGTCATCGGTCGTCATTCCCCCGGATGTTTTGAAGATGGTCCCGTTCGAGACCATGAAGCGATGGTTCCTCATTCCCTTTGCCATGTCGGATAAACGGCTGTCCGTTGCGATGGCCGACCCCAACAATATTCTTTTGCAGGACCAAATTGGCCTTTTGAGCGGCTGCGATGTGGACGTCTTTTACGCGGACAGAGAGTCTATCGCCAGGGTCCTTGACGAGGGTTTCAGGGCTGTTTTGGAGCCGGGCCAGGCTGGCAGGTTCCACTTTGAGGGCGAAGGTAAGGACTTTGCCGCGCCGGTTGTCGTGGAGACTATTTTCGACATGGCTGTTGATTCTCGGGCCAGCGATATTCATCTGGAGCCGCAAGCGGAGGGTTTTTTCGTGCGTTTTCGTATTGACGGGATGTTAAGCACGGTTCATATGTTCCCCGTTTCTGCCGCGGCGCCGATCACGTCACGTATTAAGGTGCTGTCGGGAATGGACATCGCGGAGCGTCGTTTGCCTCAGGACGGCCAAATCACCACCCAGATCCGTCACAAAGAGGTGGACCTTCGGGTGTCAACCTTGCCGAGCAAATACGGGGAGAAATTGGTCATCCGGGTGCTGCAGAAGTCTGCATCGGCTCTCAAGCTGGAGTGCATGGGATTTGAACCGGTCAGCCAATCCCGTTTGGAGATGTTGCTTGAAAGACCGCAGGGGATGGTAATTATCGCAGGGCCGACGGGCAGCGGAAAGTCGACGACGCTCTATGCCATTCTGAACCGTTTAAAATCGCCCTTCCGAAACATCGTGACGCTCGAGGATCCGGTGGAATATGAGCTTTTGGCGACCAAGTCGAAGGAATCGGGCGTCACGCAGGTCCAGATCAACCCCAAGATCGGTTTGACGTTTGCGTCGGCTTTGAGGGCTTCCTTGCGGCAGGATCCGGACATCCTCATGGTCGGGGAAATCCGGGACCAGGAAACCGCCGATATCGCCATGCGCGCGGCCATGACCGGACACCTTGTCTTTTCCACCCTTCATACCAACAGTTCCACCGAGACCATCACTCGTTTAAGGGATATCGGGATTGAGCCGTACCTGATCGCATCAACTCTTCTGGGCATCCTGGCCCAGCGGTTAGCGCGGATCCTCTGTCTGGATTGCCGGCAGCCTTACGCTCCTCCCCAAAAGGCTCTCCGGGGAATTGTTCCCGAGGGCTTGCCCAGCGCGGGTCTCACGCTGTACAAGGCCAAGGGGTGCCCGCGGTGCCAAGGGACAGGTTATAAAGGGCGGACAGGGATTTTTGAGTTTCTGGAAATGGACGAAGAACTACGCCGCGCCGTGCTGGAAAGTGCGAGCGGAGATGAAATCAGGCGGATAGCCCACCGGCATGGGATGAAAACCTTGCGGAGCGGAGGGATGGCGATGGTTTTGAAGGGCGTGACGACGGTGGAGGAGGTCTTGCGTGTCACTACCGAGGATTAACGGATATGCCAGACAAACACTGAAAAATAGCCCTATCCGCTCTCGTCGAGCAGCGATTTTCGCTGGTCGTTTCCAGGAGATTCGGATCCTTTCATTAAAGGAAGAAAACGGAGGAATGAAAACATGTCATGGATGCCAGTGATCTTGCCTGCGTTGATCGGTCGTTCAGTCGTTGGTCAAGGCCGTTCGAGCGTCTCATCCGTTCTGAAGGCAGCCGACGTCTTCACGCCACCGGGGAAGTCAGAATGATTGCCTCTGGAGGGGCCGGGTCAAGCGCGGTTTTCGGAGCGGCCCGGTTGGCCGTGCTGCTTCGGGAGACGGAGAGCATGCGTTCACAAGGCCGGCTGGACGGGTCCGAGGCGTTGGCGGGCCATATCCGGGAGGGGTTCGGGAAAGTAGAGAGTTTGATCGGGATGGTAGTGGGGCAGACGTTTCCTGGCAGATATGCGCCGCGGTGGAGTCAGCCGTGAAGCGCGGGATGTTCGTAAATAGGTTTATTCTCCCGGCCTGTCTTTTTTCTCAAATCTTCGGGACTTCCCTTCTAAACGCTTCGTACGAAACACCTGCCGTTATTTCAGCCCCCTCTTCTCCTGTCACGATCTCCGGAAATCCGGTTCCCGTTGCGCCGTCGCCGTCTCTCCCACTCCTGAGGTATTGCGGTATCCGTCCCGATCCCATTTCCGTGAATCTGAAAGGGGCGGAGATATCTGACGTCTTGGACATGTTTGCGAGAAAATCGGGGGTCAATCTAATCTACGACCGGGACATTCATGGACTCGTTACGGTGCGTCTGGACGAGGTGCCGATGGACGAGGCCCTTCAGGCGATCCTGAATTTGAAGGGGCTGGCAGCCTGGCCCGAGTCTTCCCGCATCATCCGGATTCTCTCGGCGAAGGCGCTGGCTGAACAGGAAGCGAACCAAACCCTGGTGACCAAAGTCATCAGACTTAAATTCGCCAGGGCCGATGACATCAAGCCCCAATTGGACGCTCTGAGGTCTTCGGCCGGCAGAAAAGGCAGTATCTCGGTGAACGCCTCCACCAATTCCATCGTGGTCAAAGACACGCGTCTGGGAGTCCTGGAGGCCGAGCAGATTTTGAGTGAACTCGACCGTCAGCCGATCCAGGTGGCGATCGAGGTGCGCGTCGTGGAAATCGAGCGGTTAAGCTCGACCGACCTTGGCGTCCAATGGGGCGCCGCCAGCACCCTGAGTTCGGGCAATAACACCGTCAATCTCGGTTCCTCGGACATCCCCGGAGCTTCTTCCAGCGGGGGACAAGGAACTTCCACTAACGGAGCTGCTGGCGTTGTGGCCGCTCAAAGGATCGCCAACGTGGGGGGGCAAACAGTGATGCCGATGGTGCCGGGGCTCGGCGTCGGTCCTAATGCGCTGGGGAACACGCAGGGAGTCATGAGCCTTGGCGTCATTGGGAACGCGATCAATTTCAACCTCGTTTTAAACGCGCTGGCTCAGAAAAATAAGATGAGGGTCCTTTCCAGTCCCCAGATCCTCACCCTGGACAATCAGCAGGCCAGCATTCTGGTGGGGTCGGAGATCCCCTATGCCATCACGACGATTTCTCCGGGCGTTGGGCAGACGCAAAGCTATACGTTTGTTGATGTGGGCATCAAGCTCTTTGTGACCCCGACAGTAAACGAGGGGGGAAGGATTACTCTTCGTGTCGCGCCGGAGGTGAGTACAGTTACATCCGTCTCTCCGGGCGCCCCGCCCACGATCAACACCCGCAAGGCCGACACCACGGTGATCATTCACAACGGCGAAACAATGGTGATTGGCGGGCTGATCTCGGATTCGGATCAGCAGCTGGCCTCGCAAGTGCCTTTCATGGGGAGCATCCCAATTATCGGTATTTTCTTCCGGAACACCAGCAAGTCAAAGGACAGGACCGAACTCATGGTTTTCTTGACCCCGAAAATCGTCGAAGAAAATGGCTCGACTTACACCGTTCCGCCTCAAACCCCCGAACAGGAATGGAAAGATAAATGAACCACGCGCAGCCGGTCATTATGGGTCAGAAGGGATTGGGATCCCCCTACGCTTACCGCGTCCGTGACGGGGCGGGAGCTCTTATCCGCGGTGTTATGGAAGCGGACTCCCAGGATGAGGCCGCGCGGCAGCTAAAGACGATGGGTTATTTTGTCGTTAGTCTTCACCGCGCCTTGCCCCGCCTTTCTCTCCCTGATCCGCGGAAGTGGTTTGAACGTGTTGGGTCCGACGATCTCATCGCATTTACCCTACAAATTTCCGACATGGTCGCTTCCGGCCTGACCCTTCTTCTCGGTCTGGAGATCATCGAAAATCAGACGGGGAACAAGAAGCTGAAAGCCGTGGTATCCGATCTGCGGCGTACTATTGAAGGGGGCCAGCCTTTCTCCGCCGCGCTTGAAAGATATCCCCAGGTTTTTTCCGGTCTTTATATCCCGGTCGTCAAGGCCGGCGAAGCCGGCGGGAAGTTGGATGTGGTATTAAAACGCCTGTCCCAGTTTTTGGAGGTCCGGCAGGAGTTCCACCGACGTCTCGTCTCCGCTTTGACATATCCCGCATTCCTCTTGTGCGCTTGCTGCATCGTCGGTTTACTGATTGTGGTCTGGGTCGTCCCCAGTTTTGTCGAGATATTCACGAAGGCCGGGATTCCGCTCCCCTTGCCGACGCGCATTTTGAATACATCGGCCCACGTCCTCCGACGGGGCTGGTATGTAGCCCCCGTGTTCCTGGTGCTGTTCATCACTGCGTTCAGGTGGTGGATGAGCAAGCCCAGGGGTCGTCTCGGGTTCAGCCGTTTTCTTCTGCGTATTCCCCAGGCGGGGGACCTGATTCGGAAGGTCGCGGTGGCCCGTTTTTCAGGCATGCTGGCCGTCATGATTTCCAGCGGCGTGCCCATTTTGGAATCCCTCCAGTTGGTCGAAGTCACGCTGGGCAACCCGGTTATGGAAGTAGCTCTCAAGAGTGTGCGAAAAGCTGTTGCAGAGGGGGAAAACATTTCCCGGCCCTTGAAAGCGAGCGGAGAATTTCCTCTCGATGTTGTGCAGATGGTGGCTGTAGGGGAGGAGACCGGCCGGCTGGAGGAGATGTTAAGCAAGGTGACGGACATATACACCCGGGCCGTGGACTACAGCCTCAAAAAATTTATCACGTTTCTTGAGCCGGCCATCCTGATCGTAATGGGAGGGCTTGTCATGATGATCATGCTTTCCGTTTTTCTTCCGATCCTCAACATGGTCAAGCTCTTGAGGCACGGAGGCTAGAAGCCGTTAATTGGGGCCTTAGCCGTTTGCCGTAATAAAAAGAGGAAAAGGAGATTAAAAGTATGAAACGTCAAAGCAAAAACGATAAAGGCTTCACGCTGCTGGAAATCCTGATCGTCCTTACGCTCATCGCGGTGGTCATCGGGATTTCATTACCGCGTTTCAAGGGTATGCGGGACGAGTCGAACATCTCCAAGTCGGCCGCGGAATGCCGGACTCTCCAGGCCGCCGTCGAGTCTTATCAGGTTCACCAGAAGAAGCTTCCCTCGCAGGGCAGCACGCCGTTGACCGTTTGGCAGTCCACCATGACCGCGGTGACGCCCCAGATCTTGAGCGCGACGTTGAATGATCCGTTCAATCCGGGAGTTCAGTACCAGTATGCCACCGACTCAGCGATCAACTCCAAGTACTATGTGATCTTTTCCGTGGGACCTAACGGGACGGCCGAGATTACGGGGATCAGCACCAGTGGCGTGGTCCAGGGAACGCTCGTCGATGACATCTACATGTCCAATGGAACGACTCCCTCGGGCGGGTTCTAGTCTGGAGGGAGTCGGGTCTTGAGGGCTCCGATAAAAGACAGCAAGCGGAAGAACGATGAAGGCTTCACGTTGCTGGAGCTTATGCTGGCGATCGTGATCTTTGGGGGCGGTCTTTTCGCCCTCGTGGAGGCTTTGAGTCACGGGATCTTCGCCAATGCCGAATCGGAAAACACAGCCCAGGCCATTGCCCTGGCGCAGGAGACCTTGGAAGATTGCCGGGTCCGGTCGCGGTCGGCGGCGGATTTCGCGAATATCGTAAGCGTCGCCACCGCGACAGTCAGCGGGTTTCCGTATTTTACCCGAAACATTCAGATCTCCACGCCGGCTTGGGCCACCAACGGGATGGGAAAAAGAGTGGACGTGATCGTTGCCTGGGAGGTTAAAGGAAGCACTCTGACCACGTCGCTTTCGACGTTCGTGACGAGGTCCCAATGAGGTTTCCAGCGTTTGGAGAGGAGGGTTTCACCTTGCTCGAAATGATCCTGGTCTTTTCTGTTCTCGCCGTGATCGGCGGCATTTCCACGGACATCTTCATCACGTATTTGCGCACCATGAACTTCGAGCACGCCCGCGCGGAGATCTCCTTGGACCTTATGGAAAACTTTGAATATAAAGTGGTGCGGAAGATCCGCCTGGCCGACGAGACGCAGGTTTCAGGCACCCTGGAAGATAGGGTCGACTACCGCGACGGGACGAGCGGGATCTTCTACACCCTTTACTTCTATAATTCAAACGACTCGGCACTCGGTAATTACGATCAGCCGACCTACAGTCTGTTGCGCGCCACAACAGCTTCCTTGGGGAGCGCCCTGCCCTCTTACGGTTCGGGCGAGCTGATCATGACGGAACTCCTCCCTCCCCCCAGTTTCTATGTTTCGACGCCTGTGACGGGCGAGCCGGGCGTTGTCCTTAACCTTACAGCCACAAAAGGCGGTGAAACCTACCAGCTCTTGCAGGAGATTTGCCCGAGGAACCCATGAACAAGGCGAGCGATGCCGGGTTCGTTATGATATCCACGATGATTGTGATGCTGGCGGCATCCATCATCGTCGTGGCGTTTCTCTTAATGACATTTACCGTGACCAAGAACGCCTCTTACAATGAACAGGACAACCAGGCATTTTGGATCGCCGAGGCCGGCGTGCAGTACGCGGGGTGGCAGGCCGAATATCAAAACCCGGGAAGTTTCAGCACCATGACCGTTTTGATGAACGGGCAATACAGCGTATCAGCGACGAAACAAGGCCGCACCTACACCATCGTCTCAACGGGAACGGTGACCAGCACGGCTTACACGAGTACTCGGGTTGTCACGCAGGCGTGGAATCAGAACGGACCGGTGTCCGACACCTGGAGTGAGTTATGAGAGGTCTGATGAATCGGTCAGCGGGCGTTCTGGGCCTTGACGCGGGCACGAGTTTTGTGAAGGCGGTCTGTCTGAAAGCGTATGCTGTCGCTCCGATTACGGTCGCCGCGGATCGCCCGCGTCAGGAAACGGAAACGGTTGCTGCCATCAAGAGCGTCCTTGGGAAATTTCCCGCCCATGGCCCTGTCCATGTGGTCATCAATGACCCGAAGCTCTTTCTTTCGATTCTCACCCTGCCGCGCATGCCTCGGCGAGAATTGAAGGAAGTCATCGCTTGGGAGATTCGCTCCCTGCTTCCCTATCCCATTGAAGACGCCATTCTCGATTTCCAAGTCCAGGAGGAAACCACCGACAAGGACGTCAAGAGGCTGCGCGTGCTCGTGGGAGCGCTGCCCCGCGAAATTGCAGAATCCTGGGTCCGCATTTTTTCCAAGGCGGGGATTCGCCCTAAACTTATGACGCCACTTGCCAGCGCGCTCCAGGCATGGTTGGTTCGATCGCCCTTGGCGAAGGAGGAGGGCTTGGCCGTTCTGGACATCGGCACCGGTTCTTCCACGCTGGGAATTTATGAGAAATCTACCTTACGGTTTACACGCAGGATGTCCTTGTCCGGGCGCAATCTTGCCCGTACTCTTGCGGAGGTTTCCGTTCCCCTCGAGGGTCAGGCGCTATTGGTTCGGCAAGAGACTGAAACCATTTCTTTCCCGGGGTTTCAGATCGATCGGCTCTCCAAAGAAATCCGCCGTTCGTTCGATTATTACAAGGA
>Ga0207062_1127_pt1 | contig 19628 bp, 17 predicted proteins | sample Alteio_BWMinCont_28_FD_153266 | JGI IMG/M metagenome (GOLD analysis project Ga0207062, IMG submission 153266) | Enriched cells from forest soil in Barre Woods Harvard Forest LTER site, Petersham, Massachusetts, United States -... | ecosystem: Environmental > Terrestrial > Soil > Temperate forest >... | reverse complement strand
TCTAAAACAAATATCGTGAACGTGCCCGTGCCCGTGCCCGAAACTAACTATTTTGTGATCGGAGTGTTGAGACCCTACCCTAAAACCTAAAACCTAGAAGCTATTGATGTCATCGATCAAAGCGCGGACATATCCAAAGTCGCGATGGGTATGATGAAAGGCGATCCGTGGAAGCTCCAAAGCATCTTCCTCTAGTTCGTAGGGGGGCACTTCCACAATTTCTCCATCGGCCAATAAATTCCTGTATTTATCGGTCAAAATCTCTAATTGCTTTTTTTTGAGAGGGGTTTTTAATCGGATGACAAGCATATCCTTGACATACCTGCTGGAATGATAGCGTTTATAAAACTGCTGAATATGCTCCACAGCATCTTCAGGGCCCTTGGCAATATAGTACAAATTTCTATCTTCAACACTGATCCAGCCATTATCAAGAAGTTGGCTCGTGACATACTCCTGCCAATGTTTCCAATATCCTCCCCCTTCGCCCTCCACCAAAACAACCGGAATGATGCTCGCTTTACCGGTCTGCTGCAATGTTAAAACCTCAAAAAGCTCGTCCAACGTCCCGAACCCCCCAGGGAATGCTGCCAAAGCGTTGGAATTGCTTATAAACATCAGCTTGCGGGTGAAAAAATAACGGAAGCTTATCAACTTTGCATCCCCTGCGATAAATGTATTTGTGGGTATCTCAAAAGGCAGACGAATGGACAGTCCAAAATTCAGCCCCGGTTCAGGGCCTTCGAGCCCCGCCTTCATAATGCCGTTTGCCGCGCCGGTGATGCACATCCATCCGCATTTTGCCATTCCCGCACTGAACTTTTGGGCCGCGATATAATCAGGATGTGTTTCAGGAGTCCTCGCTGAACCAAAAATACTTACGCAATAGGCTTCCTTATAACGATTGAAGATGCGGTAAGCATAGCGCATCTCTTTCAAAGCCCGGGACATGAGCTTCAGCTGGCCCATATCGTGGCCATCTTGGACCATTTTTAGGCTATTTTGAATCATTTGTGTGATCAATTCGCTGGAGAATGAATCAGGATCGCCGCCGCATGATTTAATTAAATTTGAAATTTGGTCGACAATATTCTGATCGTGCACATCAATTGGAGCTGACATCTCAAACTTATCCTTATCTTCAAAGCGTTGTTCATCCTTACACTTTACAGAGAAAACCCATTGAATGAAATTTGAAAATTGGATAAACTTGACTTTGTACAATTTTTGGGGCGTTAGCTCAGTTGGTAGAGCGCAACAATGGCATTGTTGAGGTCAACGGTTCGATCCCGTTACGCTCCATAAAACCCCATGTTTTATAACGATGGCTGGTCGTTAGGGTCAAATCCAATTGGGGGCATGACAAAAAGAAGCGATACTTCATTCAGATTTCCGGCAATTGGCGTGGCAACAAGCTCATAAGTGTAATCTCCTTCCTCAAGAGTTCCGATGCTTACAACCTCAGCGACCTGCAATCCTGATGGAAATACCCCATCCATACCAGTAGTAATTAAAATATCCCGTTCCTTTAATAGCGGCAATCCGTTCCCGGACTCGTGGCTCCCGTAAGGGATTCCACTGCGTAAATCACGCGCAGGGCCCTCATCATCAGCAAAATCATAATTGAAGCCTACACCTTGTAGAAGTTCTCCATTAGAGCGCCAAAGGGGCAGGCTGCTGCCATGCAGCTCTCCTTTGGCGAGCAAAAGACAGTCCTGGCCAGGCAGTAAAACCTTCTTCAGAGTTTTTAATTGCTGCACAAGCTGCTTTTTTTGCGACTCATTGATGGGTGAACCTTCGACATTTGCAAGATAAGCCGTCAAATCATCAAGACATTTTGAAAAGCGTTGATGCTGCGGCTCTCCGCGTGCTGCCCTGACGGCAATTGAAAGTCCCGAATCAGTGATCAATCGCACCCTCGACTGCTTCTTGCCGACATAATCGACAACTCCAATGAGTGCGCTGCCGGACAGGACCGGACTATTTTTAGCAATAATTTCATATCCCAGTTCAGCATTTGTTTCCCGGCCGCGGTTGATCCATAGGGAACTATTCCAAGTTGTTGGGGCGCGATAGATGACTTCCGCCGGAACCAGCTTGGACAACTGCAAAGACTTAGCCTGATCGATCACTTGATGCGCTTTATCCATTTCCTTTTTAAGAAGCTGATTTTCAAGTTTAAGATGTAAATATTCCGCTCTGGAGATGACGTCGAGATCGTCTTTGTCACGCCCTGAGACAAAAGCCTTAACGCGGTCCATGGTTCGCCAAAAAGGGGATGAAAGCTGCACGGCAGAATCGCGCATCTTTTCACTGAAAATCTTTGGAATGTTCAATATCAACACCAACATGACAAAAACTGACAGCAGCGGCAGGATTTTTTTTCTTCTCATGGGCTAACTTATAAAGGCAATTGCAATATTGTGGCAATTGCATTAGAGACATAGTCGATATTATTGCTGTTCAACCCCGCGACATTGATACGCCCATCATTTGTCATATAAATCGAGCATTGTTCACGCAAGGCCAGCACTTGTTTTGGTGTGAGGCCGCTGAAAGAAAACATCCCTTTTTGTTTGGCCAAAAAACTGAAATCCTCATGACTGGATGCTGCCGAAAGTCCGCTCATTAAAGCTTCCCGCATGATGCTGACACGCTGTTGCATTGCCGAAAGCTCTTCCAGCCATCGGCAGTGGAGCGTCTCTGAGCCGAGAATAGTCGCGGCAATTCTTGCGCCATGCAGAGAGGCCATCGAATAAATTCCGCGAATAATCTGTTTCACCTGACTAGCAATATTGGGAATGCTTTGCTCAGCTTGCGCCGTAATTGCCAATAGCCCTACCCTTTCACCATAGAGCCCCATGTTCTTTGAGAAAGAATATGAAACAAGCATCTCATGGCCTTCCTTGCGGAATAACCTGACGGCTTTTGCGTCTGTTTCAAAATCAATGCCGAAACCCTGGTAGGCAAAATCAAAAAATGGGATCACATTCTGTTTTTTGAGCAGGCGTGAGATTTCCTGCCATTGTTCATCGGAAAAATCCATGCCTGAAGGATTATGACAGCAGGCATGCAACACCATCGCAGAACCCGCAGGCATCGCTTCAATGCTTTTACAAATGTTAGAAAATTGCAAGCTATGGGTCGTCGGATCATAATAAGGGTATTCCTGGATATTAAGGCCGGCGCCGGTAAAAATCTTCCGATGATTTGCCCATGTCGGATTAGGAATGAATATTGGGCCGCCGATATTGATCGCTAAAAATTCAGCCCCGATACGCAAGGCAGCAGTCCCTCCAACAGCCTGGGCGCCATAAAGGAATGTCGGTCCCTTTGCTTCTCCAAAAATGAGCTTCAATGATTTTTGGATATAATCCGGCACCCCATCAAGGGGAGGATAATTTTTATCGAGCTTTGCCTCGATGATTTGTTTCTCAGCTTCTCTGACGACATCCAAGACTTTTAATTTGCCGAACTCGTCCATGTACACGCCAACGCCTAAATTGACCTTATCAGGATTTTTATCGGCCGCATACAAGGCATTCAGGGAAAATATCGGATCACTAGGGAGTAAGGGAACCTTTTCAAAATTTGGCATTAATTTCTCCGGCAATTTAGTTTCATTATCGGTTCGCAGGCAAATGCCTTTCCAAATATTCTTCAGCTGCATGAACCAAAAAGGTGGAACGTTTTAATCCAACTTTTTTACGATATCCATCAATTTTATCAAGGATACCTGCAGGAATGATTATGTTAATCCGCTTCAGTTCTTCATAAGATTCTAAAACTTTCTCATCAACAGGTACTGGAACTAATTCGCCTTTCAAATGCTTTAATGCTTTATGTTTCGAGGGAATCTTAACATAGCTTGGTTGTGCATGCGCTAGCCAAGCTGCCAATACATCTATAGCATTTTCATAAGCTTCATCCCAATCTTTTCCAAAAGTTACACATCCATCTAAATCGGGAAATTCGACTTCAACAGCATTTTTTGTGCTTTTAAAAAGGGCATAATATTGTTTCATTTCTTCTCCTTCAGACCAGCACATTTTATGATATTTTTAGCAGTACCTTCAGGAATATCTCCTTTATGACGGGGAACAGGAATGGGAGGGAATCCTGCTTTGATCCATATATCGTGTCTCCCACCTTCTCTTTTTCGAAAGCCAGCCTGTGATAATAGTTTTTCAATTTCACGCTTAGTCATAATTACATATTAGTGTGTATTTATATAGATTTCAAGCAAAAAGCCACGCCTGCCCCCCTTTATTTTAACCTGAGTTGCTCAAGATGATATAGGAAGTGCCATAACAGCAGTTTTGAGGAGCATTTTGGAAGAAACCCAATTCAGCATATTTAGATACGACCGTATCTGGATTGATAAACACACCAAAATGAACGGGATAATTTTTCTCATTTAAATAGACAATGATATCGTTGGCTGAAGGTTGACTCACAAAGCGATATCCAGCCTCCCTTAAAAAGTTAAATACATCTTGACTTGTGGGACGATCACTTTGACGGAACGAGTTAAGAAGCCCAAGATAGCTCATGATAAAAATGACACAATCAGCAAATTTCACATTAAATTCTTTTGTATATTTGCTTAACTCAGATTGAATATCTTCATTAGGTGTATACTCTTTGAGGTCATACATTTTTTTACACTCTATAGCACATTGGGCCCAGTAGGTGTTTGCATTCTCACCTTGTTTCTTTTCAAGATCGGAAATTTTGGTGGAAAGCCATTGTTGGAATGCAGGGTGGTTACACCTTTGCTGAAACATCTTTAGGCGCATCTGCTTCATTTCGTCGCATCCGTTTGAAATTACTTTGAAAAAGTTTGAACTTGAATCATTTGTGGCCTTTGATAAAGGATTTATACTTAATTCCTTTTTTACAAAATGAATATAATTGACAGCAATTGAAACTTCAACTTTAGGTTTGTAAGCAATTTTAAATTGTTCTGTATAATCACGCTTGAGAAGTGAACGATCTATAGATGGTTTTGTCAATTCCCCGCACTCTTTAAAGAATGTTTCTACATCATTTCTGTAATTGCTTTTATACAGACCGGTTAGATTATACAAATTCATTTATTCCTCTTTCCCCCCGATTGTCCCTTTTTAGATAATATAAGCTTTCAAACATTAGATGTCCAGAGCATGATAGGGACCTGGAATCTCACAAAGGCCCTAAGTATCGTAAATAGGAAACCTGCCAGCCAAGTATAGGGGATAGTTATGAACACCATTTTGCACATCTATCTTAAATGGCCTACCGCTCATGATGGTGCGGTATTTGGGGGAGTACTCTTTTGGTAGTAAAGTCTCTTCATATTTGCAATATTCGTCAATTTTGACGGAAATTACAAGTTTTTGACCTGATTAGCTGCCTCAGTAAGAGAATAAAAACCAACTAACTACCTAAATTAACCATTGCATTATAAATTTTATTTGGTGTATTATCCTTCTTATTAATTATAAAAAGGTATTAATGGAAAACCAATCAATCCTTGGGCCAAGTTCCGGCCCTTATCAAAACTATATCACGTGGGGTAAAGATTATATTTCTACATTAGGAAATAAAATTGTCACGGTTGGATCCAAAGTCTATGAAAGTCATAATTTAGAAGAGCTGAAATCTAACCTTATTAAGGAGCTGTGGTCGCCCGATGACCTTCCTCTCTATCAAGCTAAGAAGCGATTTGCGGCCACAATGCAAGCTCAAAAGACGGGAGACAATGTTGATATAGAGACCTCCCTCAATATGGGTTTTGAAGGGGCAAGATTTCCGGTTTGGCCGACCTTGCATCGCACGCATGTGATCACCAATCAACAGATGATCGCTTCCTTATTGCAAGAAACGCGAGGAGGAAAATTCCTCGATTTTGGCGATTATGATACTTTTAATCCAGTGATAGGCTCTCAAAATATGCTTATGTGCGATTTTAAAGAACACACCAAATTGCGAAAGCCGCTGGAAAAATCATTTACTCACAAAGCGATCAGTTCGGAACAAGCAATGTCAAACATGTTATCCTTGGGAAAACAACACATTGTTAAAATTATGCAGATTGGAAAGGAACAACCATTTTTGATCAGCATGATTACAACTGGTGGTACGATTGGGCATTTTGGGGATCCTTGGAAAAGCACTTTTGAATCTTTTGTCAATTTGGTTAATTTAGGCATGATTACCGATGATGAGATTGATATAGAGGTAGTTGTAAAACTTAGGGATTTACTACGCTCTGGGACTCCTAATTTACCTGAAGATCTAAAATTATTTACTCAAGCTCTCAACCATTTAAATTCCTCTGAAAATAGTTTACTCTCCGTAATTCAAAAGCTCGATCCCTCAGAGCGGCAAAGTACTCTATTGCTCTTGATATTTGCCGCTTCGATGACGACAAAGGAATCAATAGGCTCATTTAGAAATCTCATTACAGTGCACCCTAAATATAAAGATAAAATTCTTACTGAATTTAAAGACTTATATGACCTTAAATTGATAGGATGCCCAATGCATGACCCTAAGACGATATTGGATTTGATCGGTTCCGATTCTGAGCATCTATTGCACGAATACCTCAAACGCAAAGATACCCTGCTGCATTACTGCTATTTGGAATCGCAACGATTGTTGCCGGCAATTCCTGTGATCCGCCGCAAAGCCAAGGAAGATTTTAATATAGGCGATACCCAGGTCTTCAAGGGGGATCTCATTGAATTAAATATCATGGCCGCGCAGCGCGATCCAAAGATATGGGGTGAGGATGCAGATAAATTTAATCCAGAAAGATTCAGAGATCCTGAAAAAGAAAGTTTATTGAATAATTTTAGTCGAGGGAGAACGCCCTGTTTAGGAAAGCATCTTGCTGAAATGGAGATCAAAGTCATGGGGCTAATATTTTGTAATCAGGTGATTGGTTTATCCAGTCCATGGGGGGTGGCAATTTCATACGAAACCAATGATGGCGTAACCTTGACTTCGAAGTTTTCCTAAAGGCCGTTGGGTCTTTTCACAAGTAGCTTGGCATTCCAATCATGTTTTCGGTTATAACCTCTTGAAGTTATTTGCAATAAAATTTAAGGTGAGGCGATGTCTAAAATTATTTGCATTACTATTTTTTACGGAGGCACTATGAATCTTTCGAAATTTATATCAGCTTTCTTGTTACTCAGCTTTAGCTTCATTTCATTCTCCCAAGCAGAGCAGTTAGAAATCAGTAATCCAAACGTTAAACATGATCATTGCGAGCAGAAATCGGTTTACTACATCAAGCAAAGAGATATTCCTTATGTCATCACACGTCCGGGCAAATACGTTTTAAAAGAGGATATTTACTACAAAGGAAGTCAAAATGCCATCACAATCGCTGCAAATGATGTGAAATTAGACCTAAGAAATTTCTCCATCACACTTAAAAATTCCACTGCAACCGGTATTCTAGTCTCAAATGTTTCTGAAATTGTCATTATGAGTGATGCGATAATAAACATTAGCAACTCCAGCCAAACAGGCTATGGAATTCATCTTGTAGATGCCAACAAAGTGCTTCTTAGCAATATTTTTACTGAAAACCACTTCGATGGTCTATTTATTGAAAACTCCACAGATGTGACTATCTTAAAATCTCAGTTTTTGAACCCTGTCAACGCCGGGGCCGCTGTGTCAGCATCCACAAATGTGATATTCAATGGCTGCGTATTTGCCGGAAGCAGCAATAATGGCCTGCTCTTCAGCGGAACAAATCAAGACTGCACTTTGATCAATAGCGACTTTCCGGATGCACAGTTTTCTAATCTTCTCGTCCAACAAATTAATGGGATGTCAGTCGAAAATTGCTCATTCACAAATAATGGCGGCGACCCAGGAAAAGCAAACCTTGTCCAATTCGGCGATGTGAATACCCCTGACCAGATTGTGAATGATCTCATCTTTAAAAACTGCACAATCGTCAACAGGCCATCAGCCGGTGGAAATACAGCTCCGGAAGGGCTTGGCCTGTATAATGTCTCGGGAGCGTTAGTGGATTCTTGCATAGTCGATATCGATAACACAGGACAGCCTCAAGAGATCGATCTTTCAAGCATTCATATCGGCAATGGAACAGGAGTGCAAATCGGAACTAACATCATCATTCGTAACACAATTAGCAAAGGTCCCGCTACAGATGGTTACTACCCTGATATTGGAAGTACAAATATCGTGATTGACACCTGCCTGGCATCTAATGCATTGAAAGATGGAATCTTCCTGGCTGGAACTTCAGCAAGCGTTGTCCAGAATTGCACAGTGGTGAACAATGGTACGAATGGAATTTTTCTCGGCGAGGTAAGTTCAGATAACGCTGTAATCAACAACGTTGTCATCCAAAACGGTTTTAATATCATTACTCCTATAACAGATCCTAGCTTACCGCCTACAGGAACAGGAATTGGAATAGCTTCAGATTCCTTCTCCAATCTTATTCAAAATAACCAGGTCTTTGATAATGCAGTGATGAATATTCAAGATAATGGCATAGGCAATATGCTTATTGATAACACTGTATTTTAAAAGCAATGTTCCGATGGCGCCCGTTTGGCGAAAGAGGGTTTCATCAGCGTGCAAGTACTTTTTTTGACTGCATCTGATGCTTTTTGGAAGACACTAATCTTCTAACCATCGGAACAACTTTTATGCCATTTAAGCAGCGCATTAAATAAAAAATTTTTGAATATCCGGATCTTCTTTCAGAGAAACATCCATACGTTTCTCTAATCGAGCACACAAGCCAAGAAATCGCGGCTTGACTTACCAGGAGGAATACCTTACGTTTTTCTAAAATTTCTATCCTTGGAGGTACTATGACTATAAATTCAGTAAGCAAACCCCAATTTTCCCCTGTTCCATCTGATGGTGCGATTGAAAGCAGAATAAATTCCGAACTTTCCCTTGAAGAAATCGCTGTTGATTTATTTCAAGCTTTAGAAGAACCTTTGCTTGAAAATAATTTTGATAGAGATAGGATCTTTATAATTAATGCCCAACTAGCGAATAGTATATTTGAATTATATCAAGCTCCTTTGGAAGGAAATTTCCGTTGGAGGAAAATGACTCCAAAAGAAGCCACATTTAATTTGGAATGCATGCTTGGAGAGCAGTCAGATATAGAAGAATTGCAAATACACCTTTATTTTCCAAAGAATGTTCCGGGAGCCGATATAGCGACCGGAGGTTGGAAAAAAGTCAAAAACTCCCTTTATTTAAGTTTACCCAAAGGAGATCTAAAATCAATCAAAGCATCTTCTAGCGTCCTACAGAGATCACGCAAGGATGTCACCAAAGCCCAATTAAAACAACTTCTATTGGGAATAGCATTTCAAACCGCCTTAAACGAAAAGCTAGACCCTGAACATCAGCTTGCTGCTAACCCTTCTATGATTTACTACGAAACAAAGACAGGCAAACAACGATTCGAATTTCAGCAAGAGTGGTACAGTGGTAATTTTACCCAAATACAAAAAGGTTTGCCACTTACTAGACAGAAAAATTCAGAATTGATATTTATAACAGAATCGAAAAAATATGAACTTCTAATTACATTAAACGAAACAATCAATTTTGCTCACGAATTTGGGGTTGTTCATGGGGATATAAAGGGCTCGAATATTTTAATCGAAATAGATAAGACCTTAAAAGTAAGGCCTCGACTATCCGACTTTGATTATTCCAAATTTTTAGGCTTTAGGCCTCTCGATTCTAATGAATCGTATATTTATTGGGATATCGCTCGCCATAATGGTTTCCTATTGCCATCGTGCGATATCCATGGTTTAGTTGTTACTCTGGCAAACGATTTATTTCCTTTAAAAATCGAAAATAAGGACCAATCCTGGTCTGATAAATTTGAATGTGATGAACACTTTCGGGGGAATCTTTTGAGACAATTTGCTCTGATCGAACTTGCACTAAATCTACCTAATTCAAGCCTTCGCGGAGAATTGATGTTTAATGACATACAAACACCACAAATGACATTAGATACAATTTTAAAACTTTATCATAACTATGCAGAATCCTCTCTTTGCACCGAGGATGAAAGAGAAATATTAGAAGCTTTAGAGATCGAGCTCATAATTTTAGAAAAAGTCATTCAATTATTAGCTAATCAATTCAAACTGGGGAAACAACTTTGGGAAAAAATGAAGGATGATCCAACAATACTCGATTTATTTGAAAGTGAAAATACTGAAGCCAAGAGGAATGGATACAATTCGTTGATCAGTACAATACCGCATTACCTTACCATGGACGATATTACCAGGGAACTTTTAGAAATTAAAACCCTACGCGATAAACAAAAAATGAGACCCGCTGTTTAGGCGATAAAAGGCAATCGATAGCATGAAAAGATTTCTGTGCGACCAAATGAGCTCCGACCTTGGTCACTGGTTAAGAATTGCAGGGTATGATACTGAAATCGTTACTGTTTCGATGCAGGATGAAAAAGTTTTTGAAAAAGCTGTGAACGAAAAGCGGCTTCTTCTGACAAGGGATAAGTACTTCAAGAAACTTGACCCTGATGGGAAGTCGATTGTCTATTTAAAAAGCGATTCGATTGATGATTGTGCACAGCAGTTAAAGAAGGAAGCTGGTGTTGATTGGCTTTTTTGCCCATTCTCAAGATGCCTTAAATGTAATTCCCTTCTAAAAATAACAACCCCGTCAAGAGAAAATAAAGAAATCCCTGCTGGCATCACAGATTTTTGGATATGCCCAACTTGCAACCATCTCTTTTGGCTGGGCTCTCATACCCAAAGAATGAAAAGCAGACTCATAGATTGGCAAACTAAGGGTAAAAATAAAACTAATGATACCGTTGTTGAAGGCTGACTCACTAGGCGATATCCAACTTCTCTTAATAAGTTGACTTCATCTTGTCTATTGGAACAACAATAAGGGTAACTTTGCCTACAAATTATTAAACACAAAGGCACAAAGACGCTAAGACATAAAGATAAGGTGTTATATTCTTTGTGTCTTAGCGTCTTTGTGCCTTTGTGTTTAATAATTAAATTTAGATCAACTGACCATTTCTTCCACTTAGTCCACTTCAAGCTGTCATTAGAATTGACACATTTTTCCATAAAGACTATCATTCAAGTAGAGGTATTTATGGAAAAAGATGTCATCAAACAAGTTATTTTGGAACAAGAAAGCGTCAATAAGATTGCTACCACTGGTATTGAACGAGAAAAATTAGGACTCATTGATTCTCTTGTTCCTCTTTCTCACGCTATCATTATCTCAGGGGTCCGTAGGTGCGGAAAATCCACTCTTATGAGGCAGATTCTCAAAAAGCATTATAGAGATGACATCTATTTTGTTGATTTTGAAGATGAGCGTTTTGTCAAATTTACCACTCAAGATTTCAATCCATTATATGAAGTATTGATCGAACTTTATGGATTAAAACATGTATTTTTCTTTGACGAGATTCAAAATATTGAGGATTGGGAACTTTTTGTTCGCCGCATTCATCGGGAAAAAAATAAAGTCTTTATCACTGGATCCAACGCCTCTTTGCTGAGCTCGGAATTAAGTACCCGCCTTACTGGACGGCATATTGTCGTTGAACTCCTGCCATTTTCATTCAGGGAATTTCTACAATACCATCAGATTACCTATAATGAAAAAAGTTTCTTGATTACTCAGGAAAAGGCAATTTTAAAGAGATGTTTTAATGAATTTTTAGAACATGGCGGAATGCCGGAATATCTAGAACATAAGAACCCTTTAGTCCTTCAAAATGTTTACGAAAATATCCTTTATAAAGATGTCATCGTCCGCTACGAAGTAAAAGAGGTTAAAGCGATCCGTGAACTTACTCTCGACCTCCTGAGCAATATCGGAGCACCTTTATCGTATACAAAAATGAAAAACAATTTAAACCTTGGAAGTGTCAATACTGTTAAAAATTATATCCACTATTTGGAAAACGCCTATTTGATTTTTACCTTGGACAGATTTTCATTTTCCGTTTCACAACAGACTCTCCTGCAAAAGAAAGTTTATGCCATTGATACCGGTCTAGTCAAACAAATCGCATTCCATTTTTCTAAAATGCAAGGGCGGTATCTTGAAAATATTGTCTACCTTGAATTGAGAAGAAGATATAAAGAAATCTATTATTATAAAACCGAAGATAATTTAGAGGTAGATTTTTTGGTTCGTGAAGGAACTAAAATATTGCTTTTGGTTCAAGTCACAGAGAGTTTAAATGATCCAAAGACCAGGGAAAGGGAGTATAAAGCCTTAATCAAGGCGATGAAGGAGCTCCACGCTGAAAAAGGCCTGATCCTCACCCAAGAAGAAGAGTCCGCCAACCCAGAATTCCCCGAAATAGAGGTTGCGGCTATCTATCAATGGCTTTTAAAGTGATTATGAGTTTTCCATAGAGAAAATGAAATTTACAGCAGCTGCGCAGGATTCTGCAACAATTTGCAAAATGAATCGGAAATATGCACTGCCAGATCACCATCGATGACACGGTGGTCAAAACTCCAAGATAGGTTCATGCCATTGCTCACGACAATCTGCCCATCGCGTACAATCGGCTGTTGATGAATTTTCGCCACGGCTAGAATCGCGGCCTCAGGAAAATTAATGATCGGTGTGGCCCAACGCCCATGGCCGGCAGTTCCATAGTTACTGACAGTTATCGTGGCATCTTTCATATCCGAGGCCAATAATTTTGACGTCCGGGCGCGATCAATCAATTCCTCATATGCATGCGCCACCTGGGACATGCTCATTGTTTCAACCCCTTTTAAAACAGGCACTATCAGGCCCAAAGGTGTCGACATGGCGATGCCGACATTATGCTGTTTATGGAGATGCAATTGACACGTCTCAGCATCATAAGAACTATTGAGCAAGGGGTAAGCCTTAATGCAGAAAGAGAGAGCCCTAATGATAAATGGCATATACGTCAAATGCAATCCCTCTTCTTTCGCCTCATGCTTCACATGCTGCCTTAATTGTATCAGGCGTGTGGCATCCGCCGTTTCAAAATAGGAAAAATGGGGAATATTGGATTTGGATTCGGCCATTTTTTTGGCCATCATTTTTTTGATGCCGATGACCTGAACAACTTCATCATCCGGCATGGGCAGCACTGTGCTGAGAGGGACTTTTCCCTGTGCATGCAAATCGGTAAGGGTCACGCGGCCATCTTTTCCGCTGCCTTGCACTTGATCGATGTCAATGCCTAAATCTGAAGCCAAACGACGCACTTGAGGGATCGCCAGAGCGCTGCCGCCTTTAGGCCTGTCATTTTGAATAGGCTTGATGGAACTTGCAGAGGGCTTTTTTGAAACCGGAGCTACGTTAACATTGGATTCCTGAGCTACTGTTGGAGACGTGATATCATCATGGCCTTCTGACAGCTCGATCTCATACAGCGGAGTGTCCTTGACAGCAACCTGGCCAGGCTGATAATGCTGTTTCATTAATTTTCCCGGATGGGGAGCGGGCAGTTCAACAGTAGCTTTGTCGGTCATCACAACCACTACAGGCTCATCCTGAGAAAGCAGGTCTCCCTCTTTTTTCAGCCATTCAATAATTTCACCCTCATGGACCCCTTCACCAATATCTGGAAAAGTAACAACAAAATGCTTTCCCATTGTCAATACTCCAAAAGATCGATAATCGCTTTTTTAACTTTATAAGCATCGGGCAGATATTCATGCTCCAAAGCATTTGGGAAAGGAATGTCAAGACCGCAAAGCCTCATGATGGGAGCCTTTAAATGGAGGAAACAGCTCTCCGTTGCCAGCGCTGCGATTTCCGCACCGAAGCCCATTGTCCTGGGTGCCTCATGGACAATCAGACAGCGGCCTGTCTTCATGATGGAAGCTGTGATAGCATTGATGTCCAAAGGGTTTAAGGTTCGCAAATTCAACACTTCCACCGAAATTCCCTGAGGAGCCAGCTCCTGAGCAGCTTCCAGATTTTGGTGGTGCTGTGCGCCCCAACCCACCAAAGTCAGGTCCGTCCCCTCTTTGGCCATATGCGCCTGGCCAAATGGGATCTCATACTCTTCTTCTGGGACCTCTTCCTTGATGGCGCGATAAAGCCTTTTAGGTTCAAAAAATATCACCGGATCTTTAGAGCGGAGAGCGGTCGCCAAAAGCCCTTTGGCATCATAAGGCCCAGAAGCAAAAACGATTTGAAGCCCTGGAGTATGCAAAAACTGCGCTTCAGGGGACTGCGAATGATAATGCCCCCCATGAATGCCTCCACCATAAGGCGCCCGAATGACCATGGGGCACGAATATTGGTTGCCTGTGCGGTAGCGCATTTTCGCCATCTCGTTGACGATCTGATCATAAGCGGGAAATATGTAGTCGGCAAATTGTATTTCACAAATGGGAAAAAGGCCTTTTTGCGCGATCCCTATGCCGAAGCCAATGATCCCATTTTCTGTAAGGGGAGTATTAAAACAGCGCTCTTCGCCAAATGCTTTTTGCAATCCGGAGGTCACACGGAAAACCCCTCCAAAGGCTCCAGCGTCCTCGCCAAAAGTCAGAAGGCGCGGATCTTTGGCAAATTGCTGATGGAGTGTTTGATTGAGGGCCTGAATGATGTTCATGACTGCCATAACCGAACAAATTACTCCTTCTGAAGTGCATTGACCATTTCATTATATTCGCTTTCCAATGCCTGTGGAACAGCAAAGTAAACATCTTCCACCATTGAACGCAGGGACGGCTTTGGCTTCAACTTTGCTTCCGCAATAGCTTCATCGACATCCTTGACAATTTCCGCATGAAATTCATTTTCCTTATCGTCATTCCAAAGTCCGCGGCCTTCCAAATAGATCTTTAAGCGAAGTACAGGGTCTTTCTGCACCCAGGTATTGAATTCCTCTTCGCTACGGTAAAGCGTAGGATCATCGGCAGTGGAGTGGGAACCCAAACGATAGGTCATCGCTTCAATCAATACCGGCCCCTGCCCTTCTATACATCTTTGGCGCGCTTGCCTGACCACATCGTAAACAGCGATAAAATCATTTCCATCAACTCTTACAGTATGAATGCCATAACCGATGCCCTTAGGAGCGATGCCATCAGAGGCAAATTGCTGCTCGCTCGGAGTAGAGATGGCGTAATGGTTGTTGCGGCAAAAAAATATTGCCGGAACCTTTCGCACCGCCGCAAAATTGAGGCCGACATGAAAATCCCCTTCCGATGTGGCTCCTTCTCCAAAATAACAAACGGCCACACTTTTTTCTTTGAGCAGCTTCATGGCATAGGCGCAGCCGGCCGCATGCGGAATTTTTGAACCGATCGGGGATGATACTTGGACAATATTCAGCTCCCGGGAGCCGAAATGATTGGGCATCTGCCGTCCATGGATGAGATCACTGACATTACAAAACATATGGTCAACGTATTGCTTTGAAGTAAACCCGCGCCAGAATATCGCCCCGTTTTCCCGATATTGAGGATAAATCCAATCGCTCATCTCTAAGGCAGCCGCGCTAGCCACAGAACACGCCTCTTCACCATATGAGCTCAAGGCAAAAGTGATCTGCCCTTGCCTTTGCAGAGTGATCATCCTTTCATCAATATGACGCGTCAGCAGCATGGTCTTATAGCCTTTAATCAAAATATCGTCGTCGATAGTACCTTTATATTTTGACGACAACACACCTTTCTCATCTAAAAATGAAATTGTTTCAATTTGATTTGAATTCACAGCCGCATCCATATCAAGTATTTTTAGTTCAAGCTGTAACATATCATATACTTCTTTAAAACTCTAAATCGCTGAAGGTTAACAGGATTTTATTAACCACAGAGGGCACAGAGAGCACAGAAGGTGTTGAAGCTGCCAAGAGTATAGTATCTTTAGAACAGGATGGGCAGGATAGGCAGGATATTTTGAGTGAGCATGAGGAGCGCCAGGAACAGCCAATTGCTCACTCAAAATATCCTGCCTATCCTGCCCATCCTGTTCTAAAAATATCATATTCTTTGCTGTTTCAACACCCTCTGTGTTCTCTGTGCCCTCTGTGGTTAATAATTCTAATTAGGATTAGAAAAACTAGCACACTTAGAACAAAAAAAATCAAATAAAATATTTCACTGGACTTTGATGACAAAAGGTATAAAATTAGGTTTTACCTTGGAGATAATATTATGCCAGAAAAAGCAAACAACGGACTAGCGGATATCGGATTAATTGGTTTGGCTGTCATGGGTCAAAATTTGGCCCTGAACATTCACGATCATGGCTATAAAATTGCCGTATTCAATCGTACAACTTCTAAAGTCGATGAATTCCTCGACGGTCCGGCCAAAGGGTCAAAAGTCATCGGCACACATTCTATCGAGGAATTTATCGCCAAGCTAAAAAAACCCCGCCGCATCATCCTGATGGTCAAAGCCGGAGCTCCGGTCGATGAATTTATTCAACACTGCCTGCCCCACCTTTCGCAAGGCGACATTTTAATCGATGGGGGCAATAGCCTGTTCACCGACACGGAAAGACGCTGCAAAGAACTGGAAGCTAAAGGCATCCTATATATCGGAACAGGGATTTCCGGCGGCGAGGAAGGCGCCAGAAACGGCCCCTCAATAATGCCGGGAGGAAATCCAAAAGCATGGCCATCTGTCAAAGAGATCTTCCAATCGATCGCCGCTAAAGCCGACACGGGCGAACCCTGCTGCGATTGGGTCGGAGAGGGGGGCGCCGGCCACTATGTAAAAATGATCCATAATGGCATTGAATATGGCGACATGCAGCTGATCTGCGAATCCTATGACTTGCTAAAATCGGGCTTGGGATATACTCCCGCTCAACTCCATGACATTTACGCAAAATGGAACGAACAGCAGCTCAATAGCTACCTCATAGAGATCACAAGCCACATTTTTGCTTGCAATGATACAGACGGCACACCCTTAGTCGACAAGATCCTGGATGTCGCCGGACAAAAAGGAACGGGCAAATGGACGGTCATCGACGCCCTCAACGCCGGAATGCCTTTGACGCTTATCGGTGAAGCTGTTTTTGCGCGCTGTTTATCGGCCATGAAAGATGAAAGGGTGATGGCCAGCAAGGTTCTGAAAGGCCCTTCAGAATCTTTTAAAGGGGATAAAAATGATTTTGTGGACTCTGTGGAACACGCCCTTTACGCCTCGAAGATCATCAGCTATGCCCAAGGCTTTATGCTTATGCGCCAGGCGGCTCAAGATTATCATTGGAACCTTAATTACGGAGCCATCGCCCTCATGTGGCGCGGCGGATGCATCATCCGCAGCCGGTTCCTCGGAAAAATCAAAGAGGCCTTTGATAAAAATCCTAAGCTTAATAGCCTTCTGGTGGACAACTACTTCACTCAGGAGATCAACCAGGCGCAAGCAGGATGGAGAAAAGCTGTTGCAACAGCCGTGCAGCTTGGCATCCCGACTCCTTGCTACGCGTCTGCCCTTTCCTTTTATGACGGCTACCGCACTGCAAGGTTGCCTGCCAACCTTCTGCAGGCCCAGCGCGATTATTTCGGAGCCCATACTTATGAACGCCTCGACCGGCCTCGCGGAGAATTCCATCATACCAACTGGACAGGCAAAGGCGGCGTAGTCAGTTCAAGCTCTTATAACGCTTAAAGGGACAGGGACAAAAGGGACATTAAGGACAATAACGACGATAAGGACAAGGCGTGATTTTCAGGCTTTCCTTAGGCCCGGAGGGCAGGCATGTGTAAGCCCAGGGTGAGCGATAGCGAGCCCTGGGGATTGTGAAGAGCATGCCAAGTCCCGGAGGGCGCGACACAAAAGCCGTTCATTTTAAACGATTTTCGTGTCGCGCCCTCCGGGACTTATTTTGTTATATCTATTCCCAGGGCTCGCTATCGCTCACCCTGGGCTTACACATGCCTGCCCTCCGGGCCTTAAATCACGCCTTGTCCTTATCGTCGTTTACCTGTGTTCTTAATGTCCTTATTGTCCTTGCCCAATTGGACAACTATATGATTTCAACGATTGCCGTCTCTCTGTTTTTCTTAATTCTAATTTTGGTGGGAGCTTCCATTATCTACTGGACAATTCGCAACGGCATATCACCAATGCCTACCACATCAAAAGTTGCCGCCAAATTACTATCCTCAACACCGGAAAACATTGATGGAGTGGTCTATGAACTGGGTGCGGGCTGGGGAACTCTCGCCTTTCCCTTGGCAAAGAAATATCCGATAAATCCGGTTAAAGCTTATGAAAATTCTCCTATTCCCTATCTTTATTGCCGTTTGCGCCTGATGTTATTTCCTCAAGCAAACCTGACCTTTTACCGTTCCGATTTCTTTGACCTTCACCTCAACGATGCAAGCCTGATCGTTTGCTACTTATATCCGGGAGCCATGCAAAAACTAAAAGCCAAATTCGATAATGAACTTCATCCCGGGGCCCTTCTTCTCAGCAACACTTTTAGCATTCCAGGCCTCAAGCCCATAAATACTATCGATACAGCTGACTGCTATCACTCCCAAATCTTTGTGTATAAAAAAACATAGATAACCGCTCATTTTGACAACAATTGACGAATGCGATAGCTTTCAATATCACACATATCCCCAACTCGTAAAGCGCGGTTTCTATGACAATTACTCCTCCGGCACAGATTATCCCCTACCTGAAAGATTTAAGAGACCGCATTATCACTGCATTTGAGAAGTTGGAACCTTCAAAAAAGTTCCACCGAAAGCATTGGGAACATCATACCGGCGGCGGAGGAGAAATCTCACTGCTCAGAGGGGACTGTTTCGAAAAAGCCGCTGTCAACTGGTCGGCAGTCTCCGGCGATCATTTCCCTATGCAAGATGGGACAGGGGCTTTTTTTGCTACCGGAGTGAGCCTGATCACCCATATGCTCAATCCGCACGCACCCACAGTGCACATGAATGTCCGGTATATTCAAACTGCCGATAAACATTGGTTTGGAGGCGGCTACGACTTGACTCCTATGGGATTCCCCTACGAAGAAGATAAGGAACATTTCCATGGCGTTGCCAGAAAGGTCCTAAATCCTCATGGCCATACCCTCTATGAACGGTTTTCGAAACAGGCAAAGGAGTACTTTTATATCCCCCACCGCCAAAAAGAACGCGGAGTGGGAGGTCTTTTTTTCGACCATCATAATACCGGCAATTTTGACAATGATCTCGCCATGTGGCAAGCTGTCGGCAATAGCTTGATTGCTGCGATCATACCAATTTATCAGCGGCGCATCATTCAGCCCTACACGCAGCAAGAAGTTGAACGCCAGCATGAATCACGCGCGCATTATGTCGAGTTCAACCTTCTGTATGATCGCGGCACAAAATTTGGTTTTCTTTCTGGGGGCAATCCAGAGGCGATCCTTTGTTCTATGCCTCCCGTCGCTAAATGGTAGAAATAATTTATAAAGGAGTGGATTATGCTTACTACACTTGTTAACGCAGCATGTCAATTGCCCCAACATTATTCAAATTTAAAATCTGCTTATAATAATTATTCTAAAGACCTAAAAGCACTCCAGAAAATTTATGATAATCTCGAACCTGGCTGCTTTATGCTCATGTTAGCCGGCATGGC